>Ga0247609_10000551_pt1 | contig 51431 bp, 72 predicted proteins | sample 172DNAGHGlowgp2_FD_193487 | JGI IMG/M metagenome (GOLD analysis project Ga0247609, IMG submission 193487) | Sheep rumen microbial communities from Palmerston North, Manawatu-Wanganui, New Zealand - 1728 DNA GHGlow gp2 | ecosystem: Host-associated > Mammals > Digestive system > Stomach > Rumen ... | reverse complement strand
CCCTAACCAATGGGCAGCTAATGATATGGGGGTAACATCTCCTACAGTGTTTAGAACTCTCAAAGATGCTACAAACGATTGGTATAATAATAGAACTCCTAGGGATCTTACTCCAGAAGAAAAGAAGGCGCTCGGCCTTGATCCGAGATACAAATATACTGGTTATTTTGATTCCGACTTGATAAATGTCGCAAAGGGAAATACTCCAGGATGGCAAGGAACTCCAATCTCTAATTACTATAGACACTTGGCAGAAGAAAAACTAAAGGCTTCTGGCGTCAACAATCCTACTACTGAGTAGATAGATGCCGTTTTGCAGAGAGATATAGCCAACGCTCAACAAGAATGGCTTATAGGACCAACTCAAGGCAAGGCTGATGAATTCGAAGTGCTTAAGCAACAGCTCAGCAATAGTCTTGCCACTCAGAGACAAGGTAAAGCGCTTGATTATTATTACAAGATGCTGGAAGATGGTGCAGATTTAGACGGCGACGGAGTATTATCTAAAGAAGAGCGTAGTAATTATGCAAGAATGAAAGCTATGATGAACCTTGGGAAAATGGGGAATTATACGTACGACCCTTCTACAGGAAACATGGTATCTCCTAATGGACAATCTATAGAATTTACTGATTACCGGCAAATGACATCTACGTTAAATAGAAATCGCCGAATTCAAGAGAATATGGGTTCGTACATTCAGTAGATGATAGATTCTGAACAAGCTCATATTGATCTGTATAACAGATACATGAAGGAAAACCGCACGGGTGTAAGAGAAGGTGATAGTGTACGAACTAATAGAATTATTACTACCGGCGGTTCAATGGCTCCAGGTCTTGATAGAAACTCTGCGTATACATACAAACCTACTACAAGCGTTCCGAAACATACCGAAGCAGAAATGAAACAGCTTCGTACGTTAGCAAGGGAAGCTTAGCAGAAGATAAGTATTTACAAGACGTACTTTAATAATGACGGATCTGTAAACTATGATAAGCTTATGCGTGCTGGGTATTTAGACCAAAATGGTGCTCCTACTGAATACCTCACTCGCGAGTTGAATAAACTGAATAAAGTAAGCTAGTAGTTACCAGAAGACCAGAGGAGAAAACGTGCGGATGATACATATATGCTTTATGCAGGAGATGCTCCGTCTCCAGGAACGGAAGCTCACAATAGACTTGTTTCAGACTTTGCTGGAACTAATAAAGTAAAAGTCCCAGGCTTACCAAACGAAATGCGTAAAGTAAATTTAAATCACTATACACTATCCACAGTAAGGCGTGGCGATATTACAGGTGCTAATGTATACGACAAAAACTCCGACGTAAAACGTGCTCAGCAGTGGCTTAGAACAAACAAAGTTGAAGGTTACGTAGATGATGAATCTGTAAACGACGCATTTGTTCCAAATGCCAGCGGAACTAGAATGAATAACGATCTGTTTGGAGAGGCACTTGTCGATAAAAAATACATCGACAGAATGTGCGCAGACTTGAATATTAGATCTAAAGAAGCTAAAGATAGACTGTTGGAGTCTCTCGGAATAGTTTCATATGAGAAACAGACGACTGTTCCAGAAACCAAGAATGATATTGATTATAAATGGGTTACATACTATTCTATCCCAATAACAAAGATATACGATAGTGGAGTTATTCAAGGTGATAGAAATGTAGAATTTAGAAAAGCTAGACACGGCCAGGAAAATGCTACAGCTGCAGAAAGAAATTCATACGCTGCAGGTATGCAATCTACATTAACAACACGATGATATGAGTAAGAAAAGATCACAGCCAATCTATAATCCAAGGTACGACGAAGGTGCAATGATGCTCGATGCACTGCGGAGTAATACGCTCCGCAGTGCCGAGATAATCTCAGCCCCATACCAGCAAGGACTGGTCAACGCTGTTGAAGACGATTATAACGAGTTTGGCATAGTACAACCAGAATGGGCTCTTCCAAAGACAGATGACGAAGGAAACATTACGATTTCAGATGACCTGGATAACCAATCGTGGATTGGAAAAGCGTTTTCAAATGTATCGGATTTACTATTCGGCGACGGAAGTTTCTCCGAAAGATTGAAAAATGCTAATCCTGCGGATGCGTGGCGAATGTTTCACGAAAAAAGATTGCAGGCTGATCTTTCTTCCGCGCAGACCAAACTGGAAGAGGTCACGAATCTGTTACATGATCTAGACGACGCAGACGACTATGTAACTTGTATAAAATAGTATAAAGAGCTCGAAAATAGATACAACTAGGAGATCTCTATGGGCACACCATAGGAATAGTTGATGCCGATCCTGCAGAAGATGGACGATCTCAAGTATAAAATGGACAGCTTTCTAACAAAAGTAAAGACTGATGGAAAGAAATCAGAGATACTTGTTGATATGTTCTACGATACAGATAAATTGTGGAATAGTAAGAAAGCAATGCTTGGCGCTGTCAGACAGAACCTGTGGGTAGATCCGAACATAAAAGGCTCTTGGTACAATCCCATTACCGGATTAGAAGAGTTTGCATCTCTGGTCGGAAATGTTCTACAAAGCGGAGCTAACGCAATAGGCAAGCTTCTTCCAGATCAAATAGAAAAGTCCGGTTCATTTACTAGAAGGGCAATCGCTTAGAGCTTACCAGACGATGACTCTTTTGACGAACTTATAAACGACTATTATCAAAATCCATATGCATTAAAGGCTAAAATAGATAAACATCGCGAGTATTATAATAGGTTACAGAAGGAAAAAGAAGCTCGTGTAAAGGATGTTGCCAGACAATATAAAGAAGGAAACTGGCTTTTTGATCCAAATAAAATCAGTCCAGAATATAGAAAGCTGCAAGAAGAGAACGCTAACTCTGGATTAATAGGAATGTTTATAGACCCCACCAGATGGGCGTATAACTTTCCAGAAATGGGTACATCTTGGAGCGATTGGCAGTCTTTCATCGGTCTTATGGCTACAGATCAAGCAGCAAAGTGGATAGGTAAAGGTCTTGTTCGAGCTGGTTTGGGGGCAAACCCGTATGCCAGGTTTGCACTAGGCCTTGGAACTGTTGCATCACAAATAGGATGGACTGCAGCAATGCGAGACCATGAAACATCTTCCGAGGCTATGGATGGGCAGTCGCAAAGAGTCCTGTCTAGGTCTATGGATCGTAATGCAGACATGAATAAAGCTCTTTCTGAGATTTCTAGTTATATGCAAGCTAGCGGATATGATCCAACTATGTTTTCAGATATAGAAAAAGTACAAATGGCTCTTGCATATGGCATAAAGACAGGTGATCCTATATTCGATGAAGAAGTAAAAGAATCTAGAAAAGGCCTTGCTTAGCTTATAAATCATAATAACGCTCTCGCCGCCAAAGATTACTTGGAGAGCTTTCCTTACATGAACTATACACGATCCTTCCTAAAGGACATCAGCCTATCTATAGGAAAGCCGTCTACTGCAAGAGCTATAAGAAATGCGAAGAAAGATTTCTAGAGACGTTTAGAAAATACTACTGCCGGTACTGCTGCTGAAAGAAATGGGCGTGCTATTTTAGACAATCACATTGATAAAGTTGCTACTAAAATATCGTCGGACCTTGGAAAAAGAATGGCCTTTGCAAGAACTGCAAAGTACCTTAAAAACAACGCGGCTAAAGCAGGCTATGTGTCCTCTATGGAGGGCGAAGAAGAAGGTGTACAGTATTTAACTCAACAACGTTATTCTCGCGGTGAATACGATGATTATACCCAGTCTGAAAGTATGTTCGATATACCTTCTTTATTTGACGATTTAGGTATAGGGGCACAGGCAACATTCGCATACGCTGGATTACTTCCAGGAGATCCTAATAACGGTGATGAAGAATTAAAACGCGCAATGCGTATCGGTGCTGTAACCGGTGCGATGTTTCACGGGACTAGTGCATTGAGTAATTTTCTTCCTTCTGAAGGACGTGACAATCTGAGAAACTTTATTGCTCAAGCGAAGAACGATCGTATTATAAACGAAATTGTTGGTCGCAACTACGGAAAATACGAAGACGATCAACATATTGCAATGTACTTCGACGCTATGAGTAAATATGGCATTACGCCTTCTAGAATGGAGGATTCGTTGAATCAGTTAAAGTCAGTTCTTGATGAAAACGTAAAGCCAGAATGGGTAGACAGGGATATTGACTTGATGCACAAGACGGCTAGCGAGTATAACAATCCATACTTGGATGTAATGATGGAAGCATTGCATATAGATCGCAATAGCGATAAGCATCGGCAGTTGATATAGACTGCAGTACATCACTTGATGGACTATGAGAACGCAGAGAACGATTCGAATGATGCCAAGCGTGAGCTTAATATGATGATCGACATTCTGTCTGAGCTGGATATAGATTCTGAACGCACAGACAAAATGTTCGGTAAACAGAATGTACAGAATCTAAAAGAATACATATTAGGCGAGCTGGAAAAGGCTAAGACTGAGCAGCAAACTGAGGAATCTAATTGGAAGAAACTAAATCGAATTCGTATCGAGAAGGAGATGCGTGCCCAATTTGAAGCTGAAGGTGTAAATATGGACGAATTGGACGAGAAGTCTGTTAATTCTGCAATCGATAAAAGAGTAGATGAAGAATTCGAAAATCAATTATCGAAAGAAGATTCTAAATTAAAACAAAGAATCTCAAATCGAGACTAGGAGTTTGCGTTTATAACAGATCGAGTAAAAGCCGTATTGAGCACAGAATACGTAAATGCATTAGAGTATGTATCAGACCTGTTAAAAGGACGAAAAGAAGATCTTCAGCGTTTGAATAACGAAGTTACAGGAAACGATGCTAGATTAGATCGTCTTTCTGGAATGATAGACTCTATAGACGACGAATATAAGAAAGAACGCGCTCGTTTGGATAAGTATAAGGATGACAAGGACGTAGAAAAAATGAGGTCCTTCAAATTCAAAAATCAGCAAGACATAAGGAACGCGTTTATTAAAGTAATACTAAATGATGCAATACAAAACGCTTTATTGCCTGCATATCAAGTATACACTATTGGTAGGGTTGATCCAGAATCTATACACTATGAGCATCGTAGAAAAGATTGGAAGGACTTATCAAAGGAGGAACGAGCTTCTTATTCTCGCAAATATAATAGTGAGCTTAGTGAGTTTAATAACTCCGAAGAAATCCCAGAGAGCGTAATTGAAGGTATATACAACGCAGAGAACGCACGAAATGCTGAGAAGAATCCATTTGACGATCTCGTAAAAAAGTAGAGAAAAGAACAACGTAGAGTTAATTCTCTGGGCCAAGAGAAAACCCTTGGCGATTTAGAAGGTATTCATGAGATACAACGCGAAGCTGCACAAAGATACGCAATGCTCGAGTTCGAAGATGTAGAAGACCGAAAAAAAGTTGCTCACCGTGAATGGAATGCTGAACGCCCATTGACGGAGGAAGATATCGATCGTGCTCAAAATGGAGATAAGGAGGCATAGAAAAAAGTAGACGAGTAGATTGAAGCCCAACGTATCCAAGATCTTGGCATTACTCTTGAACCCGATGACGAAAAATGGGATGAAAATGCTGGACTTGGACAATCTGCTACAGGGCTTGGAGGATTACAGGCAAACGGTAGGCCTGTAGTCACAGTATCTCCGTCTGGTGCAAAATCAGAAGACGAAAAACGTTCTGATATTTAGAATGACGACGATAAGAAAAGTCAAGATGATGCCAATAAGCCTCAGTAGCCAGTAACTCCAAAACCTGATGAGAAACCAGTTCCACCGAAACCAGAGAACGAACCTATTTCTTTATCTAGTCTTGGCGTAACGCTTGGTAGGCCAGATGGAAAAGAAACTCCTACAGAACCAGAACCTGCAACTGTACAAGAGCAGCCGGCAGGTACCTCGGAAGGCAATACCGTACCTCCAAAAGCTACACCAGAACCATTGGAGCCAGAGGATCCTGATGACAAGACGGATGGTGATACTGGAGAATAGAAGCCGGGAGAAACTGATGGTGAACAGAATGGAGGAGGTGAGCCTCTGCCACAAGCATCACCAGATAATCAGGATGATGAAGAGTATCAACCAGACCCAGTAGAGGATATATTTGACGATTTTAATGAAGAACAAGCTGCTCGCGATGCAGAAGACATGGCGAAGCTAGAAGATGAGCAAATGGGTACTCTTGAAGTTAGCGATTTCGACTACGGGAAATCTACTTCTGAAGAAAAAGAGCAGCACACTAATTATGGGAACGTAAAGCGTGATTATATCAAGAGTACATTCTTCTACGCATACGGTACTAAGGACCAAAATACACCTTTAGAGTTGAAGGTGAACGGAAAGCCTGTAAACTTTGGAAAAAACAAAGTTATAAAAACAGCAGCACAATTAGCTGAAAAATTATCTCAGCGTGGTTGGTTTGCTAAAGTAAAGAAGTACTACATTGTATCTGGAAATCAGACTGACACGTCTGCTCCTGCATATTGTGGGTTTGACGTTAATGCGTATACAGTAAGCCTTATTCTTGAAGACGGCAATGATATATATATTACGACTTTAAGAAATACCGGGTCCTATTAGAACTCAGATATGGGCAAGACTGCCGAAGGAGAATTACGTTTTTGGAACGTAAACCCAATAGGAAGGTAGCAATATTGGAATAGAGTTCGTGGAGCATTAGAAAATGCTTTAACCGCTGCTGCAATTCCACTCGACAAGACTAAACTCACCGACATAAATTATCTGAAAGGTTTGTATGTATCCAAGTTTGGTATGTCCATGTTCGATCAACTCGAAGAGTAGATTCGATTCGAATATAGAAATAATACTACCAAACCTATAATAACAAACGCGGATATTCGTAGACAAGTACGTGAGTTAAATGAGTTTAGACAGCAGATAATATAGGCGTTCTGTATAAAAGATGCTACTTAGAGATATATTATACCCGAGGTATCTTCTAAAGTGGTCAACAAGTCTGTAATGCCAGTAAATCCTAGAATAAGCAACGGAACTATAGAAAACGCACGTAAGGATAGCTCGCCAGTATTTAGGCCTGTTATTGGAGACGACGCTGGATTTGGGCTGAGCGACGACGTAGAGGAGCTTACTAAGTAGTTGAATGGTAAATCCAAAAACCCGGTAATACTTGGTGTAGGCCGCGGACAATTCGCTTCAAACGAAGAGAAATACAAAATTGCCCCTATATTCGAAACAGAGCAGAATAAGAATGAGCGTCTGCATGGTAAAGGATATGCAGGTAAATTATACTTAAACGTCGAAGCTCCATCTGGCGGTAGAATACCAATAATGCTATCTGAATTGAACTTTAAGCGATATAGATCTGCTGATGGTACAATCAAGACCATTGAAAAAGAAGAAGATGTATAGCTTGCCATTGATCCTGTGACTGGTACTATTAGAGAAGGTATGACTCCGTGTATAGGCGAGGTTATATACTATCTAATGACCAATAGGTTGAACGCCAAACATATGCCTTTTGGTACGCATCAATTGTAGAGCACAATTGCAAAACTTATTGTTAACAATGGACAAGATACGTTGCTTAGCGACAAAGATAAAGCTAGAAATATACCGTACTATATATTGAAATAGCTTGATTCTGATGGTATTGAGTTTGGCATCGGAGATCTAGACGCTCCTGGAGGTTTCTATAATAGAAAAGAGATAGAACTCAGAAACGATCCAGTTGCTTTAAGGCATGTGGTATATTTATTGTCTAAGAACTTCCACTGGAATACCGATAAAGTCTATATGAGAATGACGTTCCTTGATGACGAAGAAGACTTCAGATTTAGAACGTTTATGGGAGCTCTTAAGGACTTCTTTACTGCACATCCAGATCAAAAGGAAGTAAAGATAGCAGGTCTTGATGAACTTACGTTCTCAAAAGACGATTTCTTTAAGTCGAAAGGAAAACGTCTCGTTGGAAAAGCTGTATCTGTTGCGGCATGGATGATGAAGACTGGAAAGCTACAAACCGATCTGTCAAAACAAATGTTTGTTGCGCCGTATGTATTTGCAAGCGGAGTTAAGGTTGATAACAAAGCAAAGAAGCCTGTTGCGTAGGCACAACACGCTGCCGAAGTAGTTACAGATAAGCCTGTAAAGAACGGTATTATTGATCTTGCGGAAGCTGCAGCGGCAGACGAATCTTTGAAATCTTAGATAAACGAGCGTTTAAACTAGGTATAGAAGCGTACTGCTGAGTCTCCTGCCAAAAATAAAGCGGCAAAGTCGCGCAAAGATTTCGTAACCTAGGCAATAGAAGAAGCCAAGAGAATATTCGCGAGCGTAGACAAAAAGAAAGAAACGCTCGACAACCTTAACAAAAGACTTAACAGAGAAGAAAAGCCTTACAAGGAAATATTCTTAATAGATACTTCAGAGTTTAAAGATTTCACAGGAAATAAAAAACAGCTCGCAGAAAGAAGTATTCGTGCACGTGTGAAAGATGCGTTATATAGGGTGAATATTCAATTTACTGATTCTGATCTCGACGACAAACTGCGTAACTATACCGAAAAGAGTTCGTTGGATTTATTACGGCAAGTAATTGATGGAGAATCAGTAATACAACTGCGAGTATGGGACGACCAAGGTAAAACGAACTGGAGTATCACGCCAATAAAAACAGAATATATTACAAATCCAAACTAGTTCCTACCAATAACAGGCGTATTCTCTACATTTAAGAACAAAGGCCGTCTGAATGCAGAGCGTGCAAAAGAATGGTTGCATTAGACTCTTGGAATCGATCCGAATAACGTGTACGTCACAAATGGTATTCTTCGTGGATGTAACGACGAAATCGTATATGGTGCGATGAATGCTAGTATAGACGCTCTCGGAAAGGTTACTGGTAATTTCACGCTGTCTTCAGCTGAAGGTTCTGGTCGAGGTGTACATTTCCATGAAGCGTGGCACTTTATAAACCTCTTAATTCATACTGAGGAAGAGCGTACGGCTTTATACAAACTCTATTTGGAGCGGCATCCAGAGCTTAATAAACCTACTACATCGTTTAAGGATATAGAGGAGGAGATGGCTGAAGACTTCAGAAGGTATGCAGAAATGCGTACTGGATTAGGTCTTCATAATAAGATAAAGAGATTCTTCAACAGTGTATTACAGTTCATCAGTATAGGAAATAGAAAAGATATGCTTCGAATTGTGTTCGATTCTATTATGAACGGAGAGTACGCAAAGATGAAGATCGATACCAAGTCTTATTATGAGTTTGTAAAACGATTCCCTAAAGGTATAAATAAAGCAAATTGGTACGTAGACGGTGTACGCCAAGATAAACTTGATAAACTGCAAGGAATCAGCTCATACCAAGAGTTCTATGAAACTGGAGAAGCTTTAGCTCATATGATGCTAGATCAATTCGGGTTCCTTCGCACCGGTAATATAAACAAAAAGCTTACTGGAGATAAGTATAAAGAGTTGATGTACAACATTAAAGCTATGCGCGACGAAGCTACTGGCAAACAGGCTCTAGTGTTGTAGGATATTATCGATAATGTGGGGATATTTAACGCCATAATCAAGGATGTATTTGGCCGATATGGTATTGAGCTCGGATTTAGAAAGAATAAGAAGTATAGACTTACTAAAGAAGAGATTGCAAACAATCCAGATTAGAAGGAGCGTATAGACGAAATTGCCGCATACGAAATAGAAGATCTAAAGGTTTCTAAGAAAGATAATGTTGGATATAAAGCCAAATTGTTCTTAAGTTAGTTGGTAAAGACAAGGTTTGAGTATGACGACAATGGAGAGCGCACTGTTGTGCAGGACGGATTTGACATACTCAATTGTCCGAAATATATATCGTTCGATGAAGCTTGGTACAAGATTGTAGATAAATTGCACGACGTTCGTTCGTACGACAAAACTGGAGAAAATGGATATGACAACGCGTCTATACTCGGCAGAGTCGAAAAAGAGGCTGAAACAGACCCATTCTTCTACTCGCTTCTACAAAAACTATAGTCTATAGACGAAGACGACGTAGAATTACAGACGTAGATATTCGGAACGATTGCTAGCCAAAAATCAAAGATTGCCTTTTTTGAGCTTAGAGATCCTGTTGTGCAGTCGTGGATGGAAGACGAGATGGATGACATGATAGATGACCAGTTAGAAGATCTTGGTATTGAGTCTAAAGATATTATTGCAGATCGTGTTCGAAATTGGATATTACAGCACGATACTACTATTCGAGCTAGACGAAATCTTCCTAGAACGTGGGGCCAGATATTAGTTACTTCTGGATTCGTAAGAGACGGCGTGGTAGATGTGAACTTCGCACTATCTATAAAGAACGATTACGATGCAATAAAGCTTCTAGCAAATCAAACTCCTGCTTCGAATCAGTATAGATAGGCATACATAAAGCTTTCTAGAGAGTGGGTTAAACTGCTCAACAAGATGGCAATTCCTGCAGATATGGACGTAATAGAACAGTATATAGCAAATATGTCCGAATATGCGTAGGATTACGAGAGCAAATACAAGAACCTCAAAAATGCTGTATTGAATACTGGAGACGGATCTATTGGTGGCTTTGTTAATTATATAAACCAAAACGTAGGTAAGTCAGAATTACCTATTGGAAATAGTCAAAAAACAAAACCGCTTAGTAATATTTATACTGGGTATGAGAAGGATAATGCAGCTCTTCCACAGATATCAGACCTTGCTGTAGCTCACCATCAAACGCATCCAGCATCTTCTGAGTTTAGTATGACCGCTCCAGATGGTTCCAGAATATATCCTATTTGTCAGAATAATACTGTATCGGATCTTGCACTCAGATTGTCAATAAACGAAGATAATCTTGTTGACAGGATGATGGAGTCTCCGTATGGAGCCAATAGTATTATACTAAATCTTCTAAGCGAACTTCACGAGACTGGCGAATATACAAACGACGATAAAATCGAACTTGTATCTCTCGTGGGACTGAAGGACAGCAAAAAGCGTGTTGGAAAGGATTACTTTGGTATAACACCGCTCGAAGACTTTATAATAAAAATGAACATGACTATGCGTGATATGTTAGTTCTTCCTACTATGGCAGATAAGAAGACATATTACACGCTTAGAATGAAGCGTCTTAAATTAAGTCACGATCTTATTACGTATAATGACGTATTAGATAATGAGGGCCGAGTAAAGCACAGAGGCCTGAGATTTTCTGATGCTACTCTGAAGAGATTTTTTAACTATTTCTTAGACGAGTATAATTCTCTATTATAGTATTATGATAAAGACAATATAGCAGCCCTTGTCAGTGGCGAAGCTAATACGATAGAGAATTATCATGGAAGTATATATACGACTGAATCTGGGCAAAAGAGAATGGATTTCTCTGGAAACGGCGGTAAGTTTAGATATATGTATGACATTCTGCCAATGCGAGTCGGTAAAAATATGCTGAATCTTAATCAGTAGTTGGAGTATGTCTACGAAAAGCAGAAGATAGAAGAATCTATTGGAGAGGCTTCTAAATATGGAGACAATCGCGACGGATTCGAAGCCGTTAGAGAGTTTTTAGAAGACCTTAAACACTCTATAGACGATCCAGAACTGTTATACGACGCCATTAATGACAATCTAATACGTATGACATTTGCCGATATGGATGAAATGTCAAAAGACGGAGCGTTGAAAATACTTGAAAAGTATCAAGTAGACGGTCAAGATAGGTATGAATCTATAGCAATACCTGCAGACGTTCTCAACTCGTATAAAGACATGTTCCAAAAAGGAGGAGTCATGTCTACTATGGTTGACGTATATCAAGATCGATATTCTGCTGAAAATTTTGTGTTGTCTGCTATGGCAAATAACACAATAAATACAATGACGTCCATTATAGAGTTCGAGAAGATATTCTCTGGAGATCCCGCTTGTTATAAATGGAAGAATCAGAAAGAAAACACTCTTGTGCAATTTAATATTGGGGACAAACCGTATACTGTATCTGTACACGACATAAGAGACGCTCACGCAGATAAGATCAAGCGTCTTGGTGGTGTATTATCTCCCGGACAGAACCTAAGAACTGACTATTCAAAAGAGGCTGCGAATAAGTATAAAGATGCAGACCTCAAGAATACAAAATATACAACGCTTACTGTTAACGACATAAATACGTCGTCACAACACGTTCCGTTTGTACGGCATATGTTCTTGAGACAAGCTTTTATAGATCATATAATGACACACAAACCAGATGTGTCTATGGATTATATAAACAAACTTTATCAAGACAAGTTCTTTGGTCAAGAGTGGGACAAATTTAAGAAAGTAGATCCTGCTGCTGTTAAAGTTATTAATAGTAGAGTAGCTAATCAAATCAACCCTTACAATATTGAAGATCCGGAGGAGGATGACGGTATCACCGTATCGGATGCGCAAGTTGTAATAAGACCTTCTCTTTATAGAAAGATACGAATTTCTCTTGGCCAATGGACCGACGACGATGAGACAGCATACTGGATACTGGAAACTTCACCAGATTGGATGAACGATCCAGAATTATCAAAGAAGGTTCATATGCTTCAGTTATTCCCATTGAAGATGTCCTACTTCCAAAACAGTCCATATTCTATATCTTCTGGAAATACGATAAATAGGCCAATTTATAACAAAATGGCTATATTCCCTCTGTTTAAATTCTAGGCTTCTGCTACGTCTGGTTCTCAGCTGTACGAACGAATGAATAGAGCAGGCGAAGAGATAGATATGGTTCTATTTTCATCTGCAGTAAAAGTCGGTGCAAATAAGAAGAAATATTCACCGTATGAGAAGAATGCCTCAGATCTATCTAAATTGCAAGACGGTCTTGATGCGTCGTCGGAAGAACTTGGAGTAATGACTCAAGAACTTACGAACCTTAGAATGCAGTTGAATACGGAAGCTCACCTCGATTTTGAACGTTCTATTGGTACACAGATGTTCAAGCTTGCATTCTCTAATGTATTTGACAAACTTACATATGGAGAAAATAAGCCGTGGGTTAAGAATATGACTGGTGCTGATATAAAAGCTGATATTATGCGCTGTGTAAAAGCACTTACTAAAGTAGGCGCAAATGGTGTGATGGCTGAATTATACGACGGTACTGGAGAGAACGCAGATAAACGTAAGGTACGCGAGTTGATGACTCGAATTGCATAGAACAACGATATTGGCCTGTAGGCAGAAGAGATTCTTCATACATATGGCAGTGTTGCTTCACTTGCTTCTAGAAAACTATTCGAACACGGAGTATCTGCTCTTGTAAATAAAGAAGTAGTCAATATAAATACTAGAGGCGGTAGCGCTATTCAGCAAAGCATATTTGGTTTTACTGGATATGATAAAGAAAACATTGATTCTCAGTTTGATGTCGATAACGAAGGCAATAAGACAAGCGGCAATAAGTATCATACTTATAACAATGGTGAAGAGCTTAATTGGAATTTGCCAGATGGATCAATGGAAGTCTTATTGTCAGAGAACTTCTTCAGATCTGTTGTTCCTACCAATGTGTGGAACAAAGGTTATACTGCTAGACGGTAGTGGCTTATTGATCACGATATAATAAAAGGTACGAAAACTGACGGAACTGCTGCAAAAACAACACCGTTCGGTGTTGGTTATCGTATTCCTACTCAAGGTATGTCTTCTATATTTGCATTTACAGTAGCGGATATATTATAGGAATAGGTCGGTGATGTTATTGTAGTTCCTAGAGAGTTTACTGCCCAAACTGGTTCGGATAAACATCAATGTTCGAACATTAAAAAATCCCTTTAATTGCTGGGAAGCCCTAACGTAAAGACGAGGGTTATCAGCAGCCAAGACTCTACATTATACGTTAGTAGAGTAAGGTTCAACGACTAAAATTAAATCATAAATAACATACGTTAATCGTTATGAAAACAAAAATTACAAAAGAAAGCAGAAATCTGCTTATAGGATTGTTACTCGGAGACGGAACAATACAGAGTAACAACGTATTTAAAATAGCTCATGCAGAATCTCAAAAAGATTATCTTGAGTGGAAAATAAAACAACTAAACGACGCAGGAATAAGAAACAATGGCGTAAAAAATTATATAAAGAAATGCGGGTATAATCCTGGCGTTCCTGTATATTACACACAGTTGAATATTATTCCGTTTATAAAAGTATTGCGTCGAGTTTTTTATAAACCCATAAAGATTATAGGTAATAGAAAACTCTTAAACAGACTAGATGCTCGCGGTATTGCTATTTGGTACATGGACGACGGACACATCAATATACGAAAAAATAAAGATGGGCGCCCTATGGGATTTTATATAAAAATCGCAACATGTTTACCAAAAGAAGAGCTTCAAGTAATAATAGATTACTTTAAAGATGTTTGGGACGTTAACTTCTACATGTTTCATGAGGGTAAAAAAGAAGATTCACACTCTTTATGTTGTGGAACACAAGAAGGACTGAAATTTATAGAGATAGTAAAGCCTTATGTATCTCAAGTTCCGTCGATGATATATAAAATAACATATGATTTAAGCCAAAGGAGACGTCCTTTGGATGTACACAGAAATGTGGAAATTGGGGACACTCGGAAGAGTGAAGATATAGTCTGATCTTATATGAAAATATAAGCTAACATAAATGTTTGATGTGGATAAGATTTTCTTATCTACAATGGCATATATAGACGGGCAGATAGCGAAGATATCTAGTGCTCAACTAGACGCTTATCTCAAAGGAATTCCTGTAAGAAGACGTCCAGAAGAAGCATTAGAGTATGCAGAGACTGCTATTGCAAATCAAGGTGTAGCAGATCAGGATGTAGATCCAATGCAACTTGTAGAAATGTGGAACGAGAAACAGATTCTCGACGATAATTACATTTCTGCTGCTATTGCAAATAGACTTCTGCTAAGATATATGTAGATCATATCGGATCAAAAGACATATGCAGATGCTCGCGCGTCTATCGATACTATTACGGAGAAGATCAAAAAAGAGCTTCTTCCGTATGTTAGAGATACTCAAAAAGGGTATCAACCTGCGATGTACGACCTACTTCCTTCGTTCCAAGCTAGAACCAAAATGGAATTCTACATCGGAAAACAGGGTATTGGTCCGTTTGCATTGAATGTAACAAACATGGCACTGACGCAGGCTATGCACTTAGTAATGCGGTACTCCAACAACAACCAGTTTGGTTTCCTTGATATGGACAGCGTTCTTGGTAAGGACGGAGAACGTATATCTGCGTGGTTGTCTGCTATGGTTAATGCACATGTGGACGTTGCCAAAGACCCATATATATTTGCAATAAACGTAAATAAAGCTACGTACAACCATGTAAACTTCTTACTTAGAGCAGGTATGGGAATGTCTACGTTTACGTTCATTGCTTAGCCGTGCTTGAAAGAATACGCACAGATAGTAACCACATCTGGTGGTATATACGGAAGTAATATAAAAGGTGAAATTGACGAAGGTGAGAACATATACGTAAAAACTAATGCAAAGCGTAAGATAAAGAAAGCATTGGAAGAAAAGTTAAAAGAGGCACTTTCTCTTACTGTCTTTGAAAATCAAGATTAGCTTACGAATTGGAACAACGCAATAAATGGTATATTAAGTAAACCCAACGAGGCAGTTTCTCCTTATCCCGAAAAGTTTAAGACTCCGTGGGAATATGTAATGGATGTAGAAGAAGGTATGAAATCTTTAAAATACAAAGATTCTTTACAGTCTTTATACTTCCAATACGTTACAATGCTTGCATTTGACAAAATCAATGTGTATGCAGAAGAAATGTCTAATTTGGTTCAATTGTCTCAAATCGATACTAAAAAGTTTGGTAACGATGTTCCAAGTCATATAAACTTTATAAATAGATACGAGCAATTTAAGAACAGTACCAGATAGGTGACTTGGTATATTAGTAGCGATATTACTCAGAAGAACAGTTCTCCTAACAATTCGTATACTGCACAGCAATTAAAAGAGATAAACCAGGTACTTAAAGATAAGGGCAAAACATATGCGTTGAGAAAGTACTTCCACGATTCGTTTTTGGACGACAAACTTTATACCGCTACAAATTTAACCAGGAATATTCTTAGATCGCAGACATTTACAGCTACGGATCATTTCCGTACTATAATGACTACAGTATTCAGAATATTGAACGGCCCTGTTGAATGGAATGTTCCAGGTAAAAAGTACCCTGTTCCTGGTTATAAGCCTGTATTGAAATAGGATAGCGTAGATTCTATGGCGCAGGCCATTGATAATATAATGCGCTTCAGAGTTCTTCTAAATACTAAGACACGAAAAGGAGGTGTTAACTTCAACATGGATCGCGATCTTGGTAAAATATACAAGAACTATAGAAGGCTTTTGTACGGATATTCTGATCAAGACATGAAAGATCTTGAAGTAGAGATGGCAAACGACAAAAGTCTTAGTGACCACGATAGACTTATATATAGAGAACATTATAGGAATTCTATCTTCTAGAATCTATCCGCAATAAAAGAATTTGTTCAAAAGAATCCTAACATTCCTATTCTTAGCGGAATTGTAAACGGATACGGCGAAATAACAAATGAATTTCTTGCATTTATATTCCCGCAGGCTCCATCACAAGAGTTTCCTGTTGGTAGAATACTTCTTGCCAGAAACCAAATGCAAGTAGATGTTCAGCAGAAGAGCGTATTACGTTCTGCATTTGATCAGTTATTTAGATCTCCGTCGTTGAGAATTAGGTTGCTTGCAGAAGATTTGGCATTATTCGCATATTATTCTACGTTTGACGCAAATACAACAAATTCGTTCTTTGACCTCGTTCCAACGCCGAGACGCACTCAATACGACGAAGCATTATCTAAAGCGCTGAACGATCTATCAGATGCGCAACTTGGTCATGTATTATCTCCAAAGACTACAGACTTCTTCTCTGATTTCAGAAATACCGATAATGCTACGGCGGAAGAATTTTTGGAAATAATATGTAGGAATTACTGGTATGATGACAATGTAGTAAAACGTGCATATTATACTTCTCGCGACATACCTTCTGTTTAGGATGTTGTAAATAGTGGAAAGGATTTCTACGGACAAGTAAACTTCAATACCAACGTCGTTGGTAATAGGTTTATTCATGGAGTGATAGTGACTAGCAACTTCAAAGATAAGTATGTAAAAGTAGAAGAAGGAGGATAGTTCTATCTATATAAGAGAGTAGGATTCATACGGTATAGAAGTGCCGCGCAAGACCATGCAACTCCATTGAGTGTATATAAACTTATTCCTAAACTTGGTGTGCATAGAGGGTCTAACCATTATTATGAGTTCTTCTCTGGGTCTGAATATGGTTCTGTATTTGAAGAAAATAGGCTAGATTCAGCATTTGCTTCTCAAGATAGAAAAGGTATTGATGCAACACAATTCGCAATTTGGCTTAATTAGCAAAAATATGTAACCGATCAAGGTGAGGTGTGTGAATTGTACTTCGAACCAGATCAAGTAGTCAGCACACCTATAACATGGACGCAAACAGCATCAAATCTTGGAGGAAACTTACAACAGCTTATGCGTTCTGACGACGGCGTAGTTCGGTTTGTAGGTTCGATAAAAGGCGGAAATAAGGAAGCTTACGTACAACGCGAGACGGATATACAAATCGAAATAGATCCGTCTAAGTCATTTGACCAGTTGTATGCAGATCTTAAGTCTAAGGTTGGAGACGAATTCAAAGAACGTGGTATTAATATAGGAGTTAGTGGAAATTTAACTGCTAAAATATCAAACAGCGAGTTTGAAGAATATAAGAATCTACAAATACAGTCAGAGAAGGAAAGGCTTGTTGCAGAGAATGGAGAGAATATGAACGAGAACATATTGCAACAGAAACTCGATACGTTTGCTTCTACTCAATCCGCGAACATGTATGCTCAATTGCAGTACATTAAAACTGCAGATTTACTCCAAGACTTATTCTCTAGACTTATCTTAGAAGGATATAGAATAAAACAATTCTATACTATTCATGACGGAAAATTCTCATTAGCCCTTGCTTCTGCAGTAAAAGCGTTAAAACCATATATGTTTGACAACTTTGTTAGAAGCGCTAGTGGAAATACTATAGTAAATGGAACTGTAGATGGATTGCATGTTGTTTACGAGAGAGATCAGTTCAAAGATATATCTGACTACAGTAATCTGAAGAATATGTACTCTGGAGAATCTCTATCTAAAACGATTAGTCCTGAACAACAACAAGTACTTGCTAATATATCAGCACAACTTACAGAACTTTATACTCAATTTACCAATTTGGCTGAATAGGCAGAACAAGCTAAGTCTAAAGAAGCTGCTACAGTATAGAAAGCTGCCGAAGAATCTGCCAAAGAAAGTAATAAGGGCGGAGGAATTAATTCCGTTCTTGGTTCTAATTCACAAAAAGATGATTTGGAGAGTATAAAAGCTTTATTGGATGATGAAGATGATATACTCGGCAAGTGTTAAACAAACAATAAATAATTATGGCTTGTCCAAATATACACTTAAAGTCTGTAACAGACGATTTTAATTCTATTGTATAGGCTCTTGGAGGAATGCCATTGACAGACGACGAATTCAGGTCCGCAGAACTGCGAATGCAACGAAGCGGACCTGACAAGTCTGCTGCCGCTATGGCTTATAAAATGTTCGATTTGAACAACGGTTATCCGATTGACTGTGCTCCAAACGGTAAGAAGTCTATATTATTTTAGTAGCTAGACGAGCGTTTTGGTAGAGAAGAGGCCATACGTATTAAAGTGCGTGCGTGTATAAACTCTAAAATAGCAGATGGTAATACTGTAGAAATATTAAATAGCGATGGTACTATAAATTTTGATAAGTTAGAGAAACTGTCCGACCAATACTTTAAAAACGCAGACGAATCTCTGTTCAAACGTGGACGAAAAACATTACGTACACGTAAAGAACATCATCCGCACGAAGATAACACGTTAGAACATTTGTAGAATGTTACAAAATCTGCCTATAATTCGGATATAGATAGTAGATTAAAACAACATGTTGTTGTCGCAGCAGCTCTTCATGATTTAGCAAAACCTTTTCACGGAGGTTAGCTTCATGGATTTCAAAGCGAGTTCATATTAAATAAGGTATTCAAAGGCAATATAAGCGGGCTTTCTAGATTTGCGATAGCAAATCATATGATGACTATAGAAGATGGTGCACAATTCACATAGAACGATGCAGAGCGTATTGTTAAAGATGCAATTGCCAGACATTTAAACGTACGTGACGCGATTGATGTATTAATTGCTGTACATATTGCCGATATAACCTCTGGTAGAAGTTTAGATGATATTGATTCTTACAGCAATACTAGTATACGCGAAGTAATAAACACAGAAGTCGCAGAAAAACGTAAATTGCTATATCAAGCTATAAGTAAACTTGATAAAAACACTGACCTAAACGGAGAACCTTTGCTGGATGATGTATTAAAACAACAAAAACAATCTTCTAGATTTGGTAGATTTTCTACAACAAACACTCTTGGAAGCAGCTTAACTGAATTGAACCTAGGTGCAGCTGTAAGCAGCATTAAGATAATGTCAGATCTAGTATCAAAGCGTTTATTCTCGCCAAGAAATATGCGTTTAGCGGATATACTTGCTAGGCATGATATACCTGTCAGATTCGACAATCTTCCTGGAAGAGAAGTTGCTAGAGCAATTGAACTTAAAGATGGTGGTACTGTTATCGTAATAGACCAAGCAAATGCGGCAGCTGTATCAAATCAATTCTTAGCAGATACTATATTACACGAAATAATACACGCCTGTACAGTAAGAGCTATAAATACTCCAGTTACTGATATAGAAAAACAGTTTGCTAGAAGCAACAGAGAAGTATTTAAACTTCTTGATAAAGCATTCCCAAAAGATTAGTATAGTCGTAACGATATTGATGGCGGATATTATATTTTGAAGAACGAAAAAGAATTCGCTGCTGTATATCTCACTGACAGAAACGCAAGGCTTATGATGCTTCAAAAGGCTATGGAGCTTGACAATAATCATTCAAAACTTGTTAAAGCTATACGTAAATTTATAAACGCGTTTACTAAATTTCTTGTAAACAAAGAAGTTTTTAAAACAAATGTAAAGAAATTACAAGAATACGAAAAGGTTGTGAACGATTATCTCGTTTCAATGCCTACTATCGAACGTGGTAATATAAAGCTAGATAAGGCATTATAGGTCATATACAACAGTATAGATGAAGATACTCTAGCAAATGAGCAGTTAATTCTACAAGAACGCCTTATAAACGCCCAAATCGATGTGTTGGAGTATAATCCAATGCTTAACGTGAATGTAAATGCAGCTTCATCCAGTTCTACTTCGCAAGGTAGAATGAAATAGAAGTTTTCAGATATTGCTGACGCTCTTACCAGTAGATTACTGTCTGTAAAGGTATCTGATTTGCCACAGGAATATAAAGTACGACAATAGGAGATTATTGAGGCTCAAATACAACAGTTTAGGTCAGATTAGATGTCATCGTTTGCAGTTATATCCAGTTTGTTATCGCAAATCAAGCCATAGATAAAAGACGACCTTAACGCAATCAAGGCTGTTTATCGTGATCATACTAGAATATCGCCTACTGTATATATGTATCAACGGCATGATAATTTTGGTACGTATTAGAAGATATTGCAGGATATACAAGAACTCCTAATAGAACCAGGTATTGTATCTTTGCTGATAAATGACTTAAATAATAACGGCCAACAGTCGTAGGCCGCTGAGTTAATAAACAGACTGAAAACGAATATTGCGGATTGTATTAGTATAACCCACGAAGGAGAAACTTATATGAAGAGCATAAAAGGAATGATTGTTCGAGATTTATTGTAGAAAATTGGACAAGAAACTCATTCGCCTACAATGGGTAGATATTTAGGAGAACTTGAAAAAATTGGCTATGATACATCCGCATGGTTCTTGTATGCAGGTAGTGCTGATAAAGCTAAAGATGACGGATTACGTGCACTTGCGTATATGGTCAACAAGGCATTAAATAAAGCCGATAGGAAATCAAATGCTAAGTCTATTCAACTACTCGTTCTACTTGATAAATTGAAGACTGGTGAATCTGTACAAGATTTGTATGAGCTTGATGATAAAGGTCTTACTACTGGATATATGGTGCGTCTTCGTAACTACGGTTTGTTTTATAAAGACTACAACGAGTTTTTGGCAAATCTAAACCTTGGTAAAGCTGGATATCGAGATGAAAATGGCGTTACTAAGTATATAAAGCACGTTTTAGACCCAAAGAATAGAATAGCGCCTGACGACGAAGAAGATCGTATAATATGGAATTTGGCGAAGATTCAATGGTTATCCAAACGCGCAGATAGAAAATATCTTCCAAAATATTATGAAGCTTATTCTAAACTTTCGTACGTAACTGCGGAAAAAAGGGAGGCAATTTAGAGTAAAATTCGTATCCTAAGAGCCAACGTTACTGACGAAAACGGTAATTTTCATATGGAAGATATGACTCCTGATGATTATCGTAAATATAAGCAATATATACAAGAGCGTAGGATTTTAACTAGCGATTACGATATCAACGGTCATAAGAAAGATCGCGGGTCTATCGCTTGGAAGATTGCAAAAGAGTTACAGCAACTTAACGAAGACTTATATGGCGACAAAGACGCTGATTTCAAGTATGATGAAACAAGATGGAGTGCTGACAGAAATGCGTTTGTTGCTAAAAAGATGTCAGAAGGAATGACGGAGTATGATGCAAAGCAAATGTTTGACTCTAGAGCATCAAAGCGTAGACTTAAAAAGAATGCAGAAGGCAAATCTTTGTTGTTCGAACAGATAAACAAAGAATTTAAAGAACGCACTGGCATCGAAAGAGACGCGATAAAATATGATCAAAATGGGTAGTATTAGAAGAACAAAGAAGAAATTCAGAATCTTCTTTCTCCGTATTTTGATGCAAATCTTGGAGAATATTCTTCTGATATGGTTCCGGCTGCAATACAAGAACGTGTTAAAGAGCTTGAGTTAGAAAATCGTAATATAAAGAGTGCTGCTAGATCAAACCCAAGGATAGTAGAATACAATAAAATATACCAAGAGATATTCCAAAAATACGCAACATCTGCTCCTACACAGGCATATATACGTATGAAATAGGAATATGATGCTACCAGATATGCATAGTTTGCTCAACAAATAGAAGACGATGATTTCTTAATGGATGACTTCGAAGATCTTTCAGATCCGTTTGTAGAAGCTACCGAATATGTTACTGCGTTCTGGGAAGATGGTACAACGATGACACAAAGATATCGTTGGTTCAACGCAATAAAGCCTCTTCCAGAGTATGAAGATTTATTTGTAGAAGTTCTCCCTGGAGATCAATATATAATAAACGAAAACAACGAGTCGTTATTAAATAAAAACTTTGATGAATCTGAGAACATGTCTATGGTTCCGAGATTGGACTACGCAAATGGCAGATATGATAACTCTAAGGCCTATAATAAGATAAAGAGTTCTGATACACTAAACGCTCTATATGAGGCTGTACATGATACTATAAAAGAGTCAAACGAACAGTTTGAGAATAAATCTTGGCACGACGACTATCTTCTACCACAGATGTCTGGTTCTTATTATAAACGTTTAAAGAATCAAGAGTCAAAAGCACATGCGTCTTGGGAATATCTTAAAGATACATTCGGCATTCTTGAAGATCAAAATACAGAGTTTGGAATGTCTCTCTAGAGTGCATTGAACAACGTAGATGAACTCGGCGAAGTTATAATGTCATAGGAATATTCCGGTGGTTCAAACGTTTCTGCAAGGAGACCAAACGGTCGTCAATTAAACATGATCCCGCAGTACTACGTAAAGAAGCTGGAAGATCCTTCTCAGATATCTGCAGACCTTATTGGAATAGTATGCGAATATTATAGATAGGCTTATCGCTATTCTGAAAAATAGAAGATAAAAGATTCGTGCGAGGCCGTAGTAGACATGATGGAAGACAGAACGTACCAAACAACAAATAGGTTTTCTGTCAAAAAGAAGTCAAAGAAATCAACATCTACCAATGGCACAGATTCAAATACAGCAAAAGTAGCAAGAAAGTTCTTGGACATGAATCTGTATAATATACGAAACCAGCGGTATGAGTATAATATATTTGGGTACGATATCAATCTAGGTAAAGCAGCCTCTTTGTTTAGGACGTTTACTGTTGCATTAAACCTTGGAATGAATGTGGCAGTAGCTGCCACAGGCTTCTTTACTGCGTCATATGCGCACATAGTAAATGCTATAGTTGGTACTAAATATGGTGTCAAAGAATCTCATCAAGCTGGCATGGAGGTGATGCACCACCTGTTATAGAACGGAATGGGGGCTAAATATATTGGAGATAAGACAACTAGAGATAAGCTAATGCTTTTAGCAGAGTTGTACAATTTGTCTAGTCAAGGCGTTAAAAAGTATGAACATTCTAATAGAAATCGTGCGGTCAATGCTTTATGGGATAACTGGTGTTTTGGAATGTTGACATCTCAAGACTTCATAATAAAGAGCCAAATAATGGTATCGACACTCATGGCATTTCGTTATTATGATGGGCATTTTATTACTAGGGAAGACCTATTAAATAATATGCATAATGCTAGTCCAGAAGACTATACAAAAGCGTTAGCAGAGTGGGAGGACGCAGATTCTGTCTATTCTGCAATGTACGTAGACGGAAATCATATAGAAATCGAGCGCAAGTACAGAAAAGCTTACGCAGAGGTTGAAAACGTTCTACACAACCGAATATAGAAGTATTCTGAGTCTGCGGACGGTATGGCTACAGAAACTCAAAAGGCGGCTATTACTACTAATTTCCTTGGAGCCGCTGTATTAACCCACAGACAATACCTTCCGCTCATGCTAACAGAGCGTTTCGGAGAAATGGTATGGGATATGGATACTCAACAGTATACTGGTGGCATAAACAGAACAGGTTTCCATTATTTGTTCAACATACTTGGAATGTTTGCTAAAGATTTATTTACATCGTTTTCCATAGAAAAGAGTCTTAATAACTATAAAACAAATTACGACTCTTATTTCAACGACATGTCGACTATAGAAAGCGCTGCAATATCAAACGCGCGTAAACAACAATTACGACAAATAATCACAGAACAAATTGTATTTTGGGGATTTATTACCCCTATTGCTGGACTTTTAGCCGCTTTAGCAGACGATGACGATAATAAAGAAATACTTTCTTTACAATTAGCAGCTTATATTGCAAGACGAACTCAGTGGGAAACATATACTCCTTACCGATATAGCGATTTGTTTAATAATATTAAAACAGTATCTGCTCAAACAGGTACAATGGATAAAATAGGCGCACTCGGTACACAACTATTTAAATATGTTACCCCTCAAGCAAGCCTATATGATACTTTCATTGGTTCTAATTCTCAGAAAACCGTCGATGACGATATTATAACTAGAGGTGTTTATAAAGATTGGACTAGATTAGATAAAGCATTTTTTCAAATGTTCCCAATTCATAATCTTTATGAACAATGGTATGGTTCTAAAGATAAACGAAAGTATTACGAAAATCAAATTATGAATAAATAAAAATAAACCCTGACTACTCATCTCGAGCAGCCAGGGTTTCTTTTTACTTACTTACTTAATATTTCGCTAAACTTTTCTTTCCAAAAAAGAGCGCAATCCCGCAAATCGTCTTTACTAAGAGCATCATACCCATTATTTATAATAGGAATTACAATAAAGTCTAGTGTCTTATCTATCAAAAATCTTAATCGAACTTTGTTTTGTGAAATTCTAATAAGATTAAAATTAGGCTCTTTCTTTATTATATCCAATATACTTTTATGAGATATTTCATCTTTTAAAAGTATATCTATATATAAATAATTGTACAACACTCCAGTATCAACATAAGAAATAGTATATCCTGTTTTGAACACACTATAATCTTTTAACACAAACGGAATTATATACTCAGAATTATTTTTAAAAATCACGATAACTTAGACAAAAACTCGTTAGCATCAATTGCGTCAGTATACTCTTCTATTTGCAGATCATCTTCTATATCATCTACATCCAGCAATTGTAACTCACTATCTTCATCTACAACAGAACCGTCAATATAAGCCCTTTTTATTAGCTCATAGACATTTTCTTTTGTAAACTCGTTTATTGACTCTACTATGTTCTTTGCGTAAATTTCTGCGATATTTGTATTGTTCATAATATTATAAGTTTAATGTTTCACTTCCATCTCCACTATAGTACTCTATACTATGATCCCACTTGTCATTCTGCTGATGCCAAGCTATTCTGTCAAGAGCATTAAGTATAATCTCATATCTAGATTGAACCATATATTCGTCAATCTTAAACACTCGAATCTCATAGGTACCTGTCGTATCGATACCTATGATATAATACTCAAACTCCCAAGCATATGGGTCTTCTCCACATTCATTAGCAAGATACCAGCGTACAGCCATACTATAATAAGCAAGCTGTCTCAGGTAATCATACTGGTCTATACTATCCTCAAAGTGCCACAGCTTTTGTGTAGTCTTTAAGTCGTATATAATGGCTTTCTTATTCTTAAAATCAAGAGTAAGACCATCTAATAGAGATTTGCATTTTAATCTATATAAACCTTTCTATGTTTCGTTTTGACCAATATCAACTTTATATGATGTAGAGTATCCCCAGTTTATATGGAACTCATGCCATGCATTTGTAGCATCACTTGTATATGTACCATCTTGTTCATATCCAAATGTACTTAATGGCCATATAATGTTGTACGCAAGTTTATGATTTTGTATATTTTGCTTAATTTTTTCAAGCATACGATACTCATAAGGACTAATCATAGTTCTTCCGTCATTTGCTTTTAGGAAGTCTATGTAATCCTTCAACGTAGAGGCCATTTTAAGGCCCTCTGAGAGCATTGTTTTCTCGCTCTTTCCTGCTACACTGTACCCCGATTTATAAGCGCTTAGAATGGCTTTATCGGGCTCAATTTCAACAGTTGTAGCTAACGCCTGACAGAACTTCTCCTGTTGTACAGAAGAAGGTTTTGGTTTGTCCCATACAACATACGTCTTTTGGAACTCTTCAGGCTGCAAAATAAACATATGGATCATAGTTCCTCGCTCTAGTACAGGGTTCTTTTCTTCTGGAGGCGGATCGGTTAACATCTTATGTAAATAGGCCGGCCCCTTTAGCAGGAACCAGCCTATATTCGAGTTACTGATGCGTGAAAAGTCTAAATAATAGGGTGTAGAAATATCCATTATTCTTCTTTCTTTGGTTTATGTTTCTCAACATATTTACGAATAGTATCACCATCTTTGAGAACATTCTCTGTAAAATATCGTAAGAAATTTTTAACTTCAGTTACAACATCTTCAGTATTCTCATATTTAGCGTATCCTAATATTTTTCCATATGGTCTATTTGTGTCTATAGTCCAATACCAACCATTTGGTGAATAGCATATGCTAATGGTGACATATCTGTTTGCTTCTTCTAAACTCATTCTTTAACTATTATTAGTTCACCACATTCTGGACATAATGCTGCAAAGTATACATCGTTGTTTTCTTCGTCATAGAAATATGGCGAAAGTTTTACTTCCACAATCTTTCCACAATCACAAAAAACAGTTGATGTATTTTCTTTGCACCATTCCAAATAAACTTTCATTTTTTCTTCTGGAATGATTGTCTCTTTCATCTTTTCTTGAGTTCTTCAATCATCTCGTTGACTTGCTTCTGGTTTCTAACCAAATAAAGCTTAGTCTTAGCGTGATGTTTGTGTAAATAATACTTAAATAGTTTCCAGCGAAGTGGGAACGAATCCCCCATAAGACCTTTACATTCTACTATAAAACCTCGTCCTACGAAATCTGGTAGATATGTAATAGGTCTTATTTTTTCGCCTAAGAATTCGAACTTAGGTAGAAGGGTGAAATGCTTTGGCTCATACTTAACAGGTATTCCTGCTTTCATAAAAGCTTCATACGTATAGAGTTCGAGTTTGCTACGGAAATGTAGCCCATACGCATCGACAGCTGTCGCATTCTTTACCCTTCCTTTAGATTTCATCTCCAAATTTTATTTTGAAGGTGGTAAGATCATCTATTAGTTTCTTGATTTCCGAGATTCGTTTCTCATCGTCTTTCTTGTTAAGATAGTGTGCATAATATGCAGCGCCACCAACACCTAATAGAGTTCCTAATAAGGAACCAAATATACATTCAATCATATCTTTCTACTGTTTTAGTTAACCATTCTTTTACAGCAAAGAACCCGTTAGCTTTAACAGCATCGGATATGTCCTTTGCCTTAAACTTTTTGTGAACAAATATAGCATCTAATCTATACTGCTTACTATACTGCCTAGCATTCTTCATACCAGCGGCATCTCTGTCGAATAGTATGACAATATGCTTCCACTTACTTCTTAGAGATTGAAGTGTACCATCGGGTATGAAAGTAGTTTCGCTACTCGGTGATATTGCATTAAAACCCATTTCATATAGGCACATTACATCTTTTAAAGATTTTGTTATAATCAATAGATTCCCAGACTCTGGGAGTTGAGCATAACCTTGTATATTAGTATTATGAAGATTAGTTCTCCACTTAGTGTACTTACTTGCTAGTGGACGGTAGATCTTAAACCTATCATCTACTTTATATGCATACATAGGGTTATCTTCTTTGTAGATTCCTCGTACGATATTATTGCATAGAAAGTACTTTATACTAAATACGTTAAACTTCTTAAGAGTATCTATGGATATATGAAATTGCTTCCAATACTTCTTGTCAGTCTCTGTAAACGGTTGTCGAACAATCCCTATATCAGCTACTCCAGAGCCCACCAATTTCGTTGTATTGGTCGTTCTGATGTCCTGTGAAGGATTTATCCGTCGAACTATTTTTAACAGCTCACGCTCAAGTTCTTCGCGTGTCTGAATACCTCTATAAAGCTTTATGAACTTCATAGAGTTACCAGCTTCTCCAGTCCCATGATCTTTAAACAACAAATCTCCAGTTTTGCTTTGAAATATAGCGAAGCTGGGGATTTTATCGTCTGGTCTCAAAGGACTGTTCATAAGCTTTCCAGGCTTAAATGGGCCTAGATAATAAGAATAGATGTCATAGTCGTTCAACTTATCCAACAAGTCTCTCAGACTCATTGTGATAGCAGTCTTTGTACTATACATATTAACAACTTCCATTTGGCAAAACCTCGTTATGCGTTTTAATGCAATAAAATCCAGTTTTGCTCGTTCTGTCATGAAATTTGTAAAAACATGTAGCACATACACCGCTTTTTTCAGGTGTTTTTACCTGTTCTGTTTGTGTTTTCTTTTTCATAAGCTTAAGCTTTGTGTGGCAAGTGTCGGTTTCGAACCGCTCAGAGTTTCTAGAAAACTCATTAATTCCTGCTTACAATCAAGTGCACCGTCGTAAGACTTTTTATTACTTGCCGTTTAGAATCCCATCTCTTCTTTAGATGGTTCTTCTCCATTGTTTTTTCGTAATCCTTCTGCAAGGATAGCTAATAGTTCCCTGTCTTTTTCTTTAGGAAACAGTCTTTCTGCTAATCTGTAGTATTTTCTCTTTTTCATTTGTAATCAGGTGAGGAATCGAACCTCACAATCCGTCAATTATCTTGTAATTGACCGTCATAACCTCTAGACTACTGATTCCAGATACGTTTTAACCCATCTGTTTGTTTTGGTAGCACCTTCTTCCTGCACTTTAGACCATTAGTATCACAGATTCCAAGTTTCGTATCGATTTGTTAGGGGTTGACAGGATCGTTGTGACACGTGTACTTCGAACTTAATCTACTTATCTCCGCATCTTTTTCAACTCCCATCAACCTCCACCACTGACCTTTTAAACTAGTAGCATTCAGACCCGTTTGACGGCAACATCTTAATCCTGCTACAGGCTTATGTTCATTGTTAGTTTTGGTTGTCAGCACCATAATTCCTGATCCGTGTATCGAATGTATCGATCGTTTCCGTTATTAAAACGGTGGTCATCAGCACCACTGACTGTTATATTAACCACATCCCGTTAAACCATATATCTGGAAAACGTTTACGTAGTTGTTCCCTATTTAATAAAAATAAATTAAAAGGGCAGGTCGTCAGCACCTGTAGAGTCTGCAGTCACCGGAGCACTGTTACCAGCGAGCGGATCTGTGACAGGTTCTTTATCTGCCACAATAGGACGCTCCAGAAGATCATTCTTCCAAAGCTTAATCTGCGACTCTTCTTTTGCAACATCCATAGGTTCAATGAAAATACCAAGAGAGCTTATTTTCGTATAACCCTTCTTGTCGTAAACAACCTTAAGGCGAACAGCATTTAGAGTAGGAAGGTTACTGTTTGCAGAATCAATTTGGTTTTTAGTCCAATTAATCATTTCTACGAACGAAGATCCTTCAAATTCATCATGCTTTCCACATACTGCGTCTATAACCTGCAGAATACGACCGAACTGCTGATCATCACGCTTCTGAAGGTCTTCATCAGTTTTGATCCACATATTCTTCTCGTTCTTCCACTCGGTCATAGTTGCTGTCTGACCCTGCTCATTCTCAAAGACAATCTCTAAGAAATCACGGCCATTATCGGTCTTCTTTACGTTCACCTCTTTCAAAGTCACATTCTCATTAATACCTACTGGCATATAGGAGCTATTAAACTCCTGTGTGTTTGTTGTTGCTGTTTTTGTACTATACATAATTCCTGTGTTTTAATGGTATAACAATTATTTGAAAATCTGATCCCAATGTGTTACAAGTACATTGTTCTCTTCATCCCATTCTCCTATTACAAAGTCTTTGTCTCGCAAGTGTTCTATTCGGGTACCTTTCATATAGTTGTCCCCTCCTACAAATGAGAGGTGCGTCTCCTTACCTTTGCGGTAACAGTACCCGATACAATCGTAAAATCGTTCTACTTCCTTTCGTGTCTGTTTAGGCAACGATAGTGAAGTACGCTGAATTGCGTCTGATTTACCATCTACATCTTCGTAAGTATGACATGTTATAATAAACGTATCACACAGGCCTTCAAACATAGACAGTATTCGATCTATACAATTGTATAATACTCGATATCCAGCGCCAAATGCTATGTCTCGAACATCTGTTCCAGTCCACTTTTCATCAACTGTAGCCTTATATAGTTTCGCGGCCCAAGGAAGACAGATGTCCTCAAGCTTGGTAGCCGTGTCAATTGTTATGAATTTGTAGAAGTTATGGCCACACTCTGCGTTCTTCTCTCGAATCGCTTGAGCAATTTGGCCAAGATCTTCGACTGTGCGCGCTTGCACAGCCATTGCGTCCATATATTCTGTTCCACCTTCAGTATCTATGATCAGGTTGTTCTTCAACTGAGCAAGAGCAGAACTCTTACCAATCTTCGCCTGACCATATATCACGACACGTTTTGGGTTGAACTTAGTCGCAGGAACACGTTCTGTAGGTAGTACTAAGCTCATAGTTTCTACTAAATTATTTCTTAATCGTAATCTTCAGACCGTCAATATAGATAGTGGCGATCGTCTTCTTCATGCTATCACTCAACTTCGTAAAGAAGGTAGGCTTACCAAACTCATAGAAGTAGAAAGTCTCGAAACCGATGGTAATATAATCATCAGTCAGATAGAACGGAGTACCGTCAGTCAGGTAGTAAATCTTATCCTTGATGAACGGACAAGTATTCTTACCATAGTTCTCAAGGAACTTACAGGCCTTAGTAAACTCATCATTGAAAGTAGCATTGTAGATGTTCTCAATGATATTATCGTTCTTACCAGTGTTAATCTTAATCTTAATGGTATCTGCTGTAGTTGTGTTCAACCAAGGATTCTTCTCCTTTATATCAGCATTAATGAGATCATCAAGAATCTTAGAATAATCTGTAGACTTATACTTGGGTGCACAAAAAGTAGAAGAGTTATTCTTAAGAGAAAAAGTATACTTTGTCATAATTCAGCCTTTCTTTTAAATGTTAATACTTGCCCGAGCAGTTAACATTCAAGGAGATTATTGTACATAAGGTCATTCTCGAATTCAAGGATACAAGGCTTACCAGCATCCCTGTTCTTCAGGATGTGAATATAGACTTTGTTCTGTACAGGTAAATGATTCGGACCATATTCTTGTATGTTCAATATCTCAGGTCTATGAAGCACCAAGACATAATCGCTGCCTTGGAATACTGCATCGGACGATGATATATCGCTACGCATAGGGTAATGCGACAGCGGGTTATTAATCCTTTCAGAAGATTCGATGTTTCTGTTCATCTGTGCTATCTGTATAACAGAGGTCAACGGGTACTTCTTCACTTCGATGAAGACTCGTTGTAGCTCTGCTATAGTTTCAAGTACAGACCCAATGGGCTTGGTCAATAAAGTATGATCATACAAGACTATGAAGTGCTTGTTCGTACCTTTGACGTGCTCATTGTAGAAGTTATCTATAATCTCCCTAACTTGCATGGGCGTAACAGGACTATCTACGAAATAGATAGGATACGTCTTTAGCTGGCTGCATACTTTAACAACTGCTCCAAATGTAGCGTCGTCAAGGCTCGTTTCCGAGCTATACAAAGTCGAAGTCGTTTTCCTGAGCTTATTAGAAAGCGTTCTTCCAACTTGCCTAAATGCAACCATTTCTAACGAGAAGTTAAGTATAATTACTTCTTCTGTAGGATTAAGATCAATTAAATCAGTTTGAACAAGATTAGCCCAAGAGCTCTTGCCCGATCCAGAAATACCAGCTATGGTATAAACGGTATTAGGTTCAATACCTCCCATACACTGCTTATTGAACTTAGCCCACCTAGTCTTGAGAGATACAATGTTATGTTCTCTCCGTCCTCTTACGTAGTCAATGGCCTCTTGGGCCACTATACTCATAGGACGTGGTTTAAATGAGCTCTGTTCCATAAGAATTTACTGTTTGTTGTTTAGTATCTTGCATTTCTTCCTCAATTGCTTCCCATTGCGAGCGTGTTAACCAGTTCCACATGGTCATCATATATCCGAGACTACCTTCTCGCATACGCTTTGAAATTTCGTAGTCCAGACATTTGATTAAATGTTCAGCCATAGCTGAGCTCTTTCCACACTTCTGATTAAAGAAGTGACGGCACTTGTTAACATTTGCTCGTAGATAGGATTTTGTCCCATCTTTACGCATTACGTACACTGGGTACATATCATAGAATAGATCAAAATAATCTTTCTCTGGCAGAATAGCATTAAGCAGCTTCTCTGTCGGTTGATATGTAATTGACTCACCACTCTCTATCGTGGTTACTAGTTCTTGAGAGACTAAGTATGATATTTCGTCGTCGCTTATAAGGCTGATAACATTGCGGACGTCTTGATATTTTGGTTGATTCTTACCCAATACCATACTTAGGAATACTAACTGATTCATATTGATACCTGGAAATGCTTCCAGGATTTTTGTGTTTAATTCGATTATCATAGGAATAAATCCAATTGTTGTTCAGTAAAGTCAGCGATAATCTTCTTGGCTTCACTGATGTAGTAACGATAGTTAATCTTCCGATCTTCTATCGGACGTTCATCAAACTTGTTCAAGATTGTTACTCCTGACTTCGTTAGCATGTTACTCATCCCCTCCGAGGGAGCAGTATTTATGTCCTTTTTAAACAGATAAGGACCATCTGTACTTGCGTAAAATCTATTGATACGTTGTACAGGTTTATCACCGTGTATAACTTTAAACTTCTTATCTACTGCTTGTGACATTAAGAAATCACGGATATCTCTATCCTTCTCAATAGTTTCTGTCACTGGTATTTTGTGGACAAAGTAGTTTATCACAGCTTTAGGAATGACCACAGGCGATAGCCCTTTCCCAAGCTTTGTTTGCGTAATAAACATACCTTTTTCTTCTATTTCTCCGCCTTTCAAGACCCCAAAGTAGTCATTGATGGCATACTGATAGAATGCTTCATACTCATCAGATTCGAATTCTAGACGTGTAATACTTTCAACTTCTCTAATAGCATCTGAAATAGCCTGTTTAAGGCCCTTTTTAGCCCTGTAGACGACTCCGTCTGTATTGACCTGAATAATCTCACATCCAAGCTCTAAAAGCCTGTCTACGAGCATTAAAAGGATCAATTGGCCATTGATACGTATCTTAAATACATTAAAAGGATCATACATCCAGCTCACCTCCTGTTGCATTTTGCCTGTAGGAGAGTTAAGCACAATTTTCAGAAACATGTTCTTAACTTTCTGACCTGTATGCTTCGCTTCCAACCTTTCGGCTTTTAAGCCTGCAAAGAGGTCGCAAAAGAGTTTTCCCAAATGACGAGGACCCCATTGATACTCAATGAGCAAGGACGGGTACATAGACGCCACATCTGCGTGCCCAATCACCTCGTCATCTTTTGGGAGGAATATCTTGGGAGTATGGATAGAATGAATTCCACCAACTCCTACAGAATATACCACATTTGAGATAACAAACCTATTCTCATAGCTTTTTCGCTCCTTAGAAGATACTACCTGTTTCTTCATATCTTCTAAGACGCTCTGTAACTTTGGATGTTTGTATTTTACAAATGGCAGTATGACATCCTTCAACGGTATGTAATCCATTGGAGAGCGCATTTCCTTTATAACATTTTTAGGAATACCCGACTTCTCAGAATATTTTTCGAGGAGAAAGGTTTCTGCCATTTTTACAGAATCCATCGACAAGCAATCGATCCCGTGTTCTTTTTCGATAAATAAACGTAGTTCAACTTGGTCTTTTAGCCTATTGAGTAACTCTGTAGTAGAGTCTACGTCATTTATATTGTATGCAATCATCTCATCAATCTTATCTACTGGTATAGGTAAGTTGAAATCACCATCATACTCTTGTACGTTCTTGTAATGCATTGTTACCTGCATACTTTTAAGACCTACTCGTAGTTTTTGGCTAAATTGCATCGTTAGTAAATCCATTGAATAGAAGTACTTAGCATACTTCCATTTTTTGAACTTAATATCTCCTCCTTCCTCAGATTCGATAATACATTGTGATAGATTATACAGGGATTTACATATCTTCCAGTATGGCATAGGGTCCATAATGTAGAAATAGTCTATCATATAGTTTATGATAACATCATCGTAATGATGATTATTATATCCACAGAACATTCTATCCGTGTTATCATAATAGAAGAAATCAACCAGTTCATCTAGTTGATTCCTTCTTTCTGATATCTCAAACTTTAAGACTTTGTTCGTTTCTGTATTTTTTACACAACAATGGAAGCAATTGCTAAAGACTTCTATATCGTACGTATGTACAACCAAATTCTTTATTATCATGCTTCACGTATTAGTAGTACCCCCGAAGGATTCGAACCTTCAAATACCTATCCTAAGGGGTAAAAAGTATTGGACGGCATCCCACTGCGAATAGGTCCGTCCAATACACGCTATGCTGCTTTTTGCAGCTCAGAATCAGGCAAGATTATCCTGCCTTTCTTCCGTTTATGGTCTTTCAAATTAGTAGCTACGAGATTCTTGCGTTTCGCCTTCGTCTCATTGGTTATCTTCTTTGCTTTTTTCAGAAGAGGAGAATTTGCAGGCATTTCGTTGACGCGATGTCCGTCTCCGTTTATGTCTTTTATGTCTGCGACCTTCTCTTCCATATATTTCGCTGTTACAGTCGGTACTTTAAACCGACCTATTAGCGGAAGTTTGTCATACATCGAGACGACGAAGTCTCGTATACGTTCTTTTGCAGCCTCTTTTAGCTGGTTCCACTTCTCTACATCCTCTACGAACATATCCATCGGCTTAGGGTTCTTACGTTCCCATTTAGCCAACTTATGTTCCACAAGCTTCTCACAGTACTCTATCTGATTCATACGCACCGGCTCATGCTTGGGGTACATATCATAATCAGAAGGATGCTCTACTATCTTACAAATAGTCTTGCTTCCCTTGCAGTAGTACTTCTTCTTATACTTCTTTTGAAGCTGTTTGGGCTGTGGATACTTCTTGTGTTCCCACTCTGGCTCTGTAATTTCTAAGAGATGATAATGTCCATCCTTATCGATACCGAACTTCTTGCCGTATACAGGCGTGTCGAATTTAGAAAGTTTTATCTCTTTCCAGCACGTAAATACCGATTCATAGCTGTGTGTAGGCTTTGGTATCGTGCAGTTATTAACGGTTGTCTTACGACTTATGGCTGCAATCTGATTAACATGCATCAGATGCCCCTTAAACATTCTGTACTTTTTCATAACTCACCTCCTTCCTTATGCTGCTTTCTTCATCGTAGAGGCCTTTTTCGTGGCGCTAGAGGCCTTTTTAGGCTTCAGCTGGACAGTTGTACCAGTCGCCTTCTTAGAGGCCTTCTGAGCGCGTTTCTCGAAGAGTTTCTTAGTCTTGGCTATAGCACGCATCTTCTTACAATGCTCTGCTTTTTGCAGTTCGGAATGCTTCTTGTGATTGAAGTGAGACTCAACGTTCTTATTTTTGCGTGCAAGCTTAGCTGCTGCGGCAAGTGCCTTTTTCTCAGCCTTTGTCTTAGGCTTAGCCTTCGCCTTAGTAGGCTCAGGCTTTGGCAGTACTGGCGGTTTCTTCTTTGTATAAGGGTGTATCTTTGCAGACGGAGGCATGATCTCACGTAATGTGGCAAGCGTCTCTTGATCAGCCTCTATGAACAGATGAGAGTTCGACTTTATCTTGCAGGTAAGTCCTTCCTTCTGCAATGCTGCTGTGACGAGGCCATCGTCCTTTGCATTGTAAAGGATAAGTACATCGTATGAGTTAGGTGTACTCAACTGGTTGAGCAATTGCTCCACCTTGACCTTTGTTTGTTCTTCACTCAGGCCCATTCGCTTAGCACGGCGCTTGAGCGAATTTACTCGGAAGTTCTTGTAGTTCTCTTCGCGCTCTTTGCGAATAACTTCCTTATCCTTAATAGTCTTTACTTTACCTGTTGGGGTCTTCTCTATCTTGACTAATGTGGTCTCGCCATTCTCGGCTGTTGCCACTTTGAAATTCTTTCTACTCATTTTGATAATGTTTTAAAAGGTTAATTACTTGCAGATCTTACGATTTTTACGTTTCAGTAAGTATTCTGCGATTTCTTCTTGTCTCTTTCGGTGCTGGTACTCTTGTACCTTTTCTTTGCACCATTTTTCAAAATTGTTCATGTGGTTAGTAAGGGGCATCGAACCCTTTAGACTACCTAACGATTTACATCTTGTTCTAACCTGACCAGTTATTTATAGTATGAGATACTCCTCAAATGCATCAGAGTTGTTTGTAATGTCGATAGAAGTATCAGTGTTAAACTTCTCCAACAACGAGTCATACTTATTTGCCGCCAGCTGCTGGTCATGAATCAGCTGCGAAATCTTCTCCTTAGAGAATGTCTCTGTACAAGCAAGTGCCTTCTTACCCTTCTGTGCTTTTGTCTTTGGGTCGATGGTCTTGATCATCTTGAGCAGAGTAATATCCTCTTTAGCCTCACAGGCCGAGAAAATTGCGTAATAGTTCGTCTTCTTAAACGCCTCGTAGTCGAACGTTGTAGTACCCATATTCAGATACTGAATCATACCTTTCAGCATAATACGCTTCATACGAAGCTGCTGGATATGATTGTAGAGGGCCTTAAGGTCCTTACCAGAACCCTGTTTTGCGGCAATAGCCTTCTTACTCATCACGTTCTCCTCACGGATTATATGACTGGCATTGGTAATATCAATGTCAATCTTCTTCTTAATACTAAGAATCTTTGCTGCATTCAACTTTATTGATTTATTATTTGTCATACGCTATTGATTTAAGTTGCACATGTTAATTAATAAGTTGAATTCGAGCATCATTTACCTGTGTAATCCATGACGGCTACAAACCATCACAGATTTAAAAGACAGTACGAGAACACGTACTTTGATAACACCCCGCAGAGTGTCGGTACCCGTTCTCGTACTGATGTATCTTAGATATCCTATATCGTATACAGTAGATAGTAGTGATACATAACATAGTTACTAGCGTAGAACGCACTCGCAAGCCGTCTACAATCCCCGCAGAGATCTAATTGTAACCATTTATTTACCACCACCAACCCATCTAGCACTCAATATTTCGAATGTCTCGCCAACAGAGTCTACTACACGCAGACTCATTGGAGGGCTTTTAGGCCGCTCCACTTCGATTTCCATATCGCGACCCGCAAATGGACAACCTTTATGGGGACTAGACGCCTCACTGTTGAGGTTTGTCTTTGTTCCTTTGGTCTTCCAAAAGCCATCGTGCGTGAGATGTCGACATACGTCGAAGAATCGATCGACAATCCAGTCATATTCCTTGTTATGAATACCTTTAAGAAGCGTCTCCCGCGAAAGTCCTTCTAATACGGCCTCATGAGCAGGCATTCCGACTGTCATGTCAACAAGTGCGTCCCATACTTTAATAAAGAAATCAGTAAAACTGATCTCCTCATAGCACTTGATCAAGTTATTCCAGAAGCCGCCAAATCCGCTCCAGCTGTATTTGCCGAAGCGAATTCGAGCGGTATCTACAATAACTAACACATTATTGTGATCACGTTTCTGTGGAACAAAATCGTGAATAATTTTCTCTCGAATCTTTGGTTCTTCTAGGAGAAGGTTAATCAAGTGACCTATGGTACGTTTTTCATTACGTTCATTGGTCTGCTCCATAATTATGCCTTCTCAACTACAATAGATACAGAGTTTCCGCTATCGGCGGGATTGACCTTCAGAGCAGCCTTCGACTTCTGCAAAGCCGCCTCAAAGTCATTGACCTTCTTCTCGTTGGCCTTCATCGTAGAAATGATGGAGTCCTTCTGAGCCTGAAGAGACTTGATAAGAGCAGTGAGCGTGTCAAGCTCATGCTGATTCAGGTTGTTCACCTTAGCTAGGATCTTCGGGCCATTGGCAAAGATACGCTTTTGACCGGAGAGAGCTTCTTTCAAAGCCTCGTCAGTTGCCATACCGAAGCCAATCTCGCCAGCTACAACTGCAGCTTCGGCCTCTGTATCAGTACCCGGGTTAAACACTACGGATGTAGTTTGGTCGATCGGATTTGTCTTGATCACCTGTGAGATGACGTCAAAGTCACGCAGTTCGAATTTGCGAGGTGATCGGTTTAGGATGAGAGCTGCGCTCTCGGGATTGAGCTCAATGGCCCGCTTCTGGTTGTCAAAATCGGTCCAAGTCTCTTTTGCGGCAGCGGTAAAGTATTTACCGCCCAAGTGTGCACCAAGTGCACTGAATTGGCCAAGGTGTTCGGCCAAAACGTCTGGATTTACGTTTGTATTCATCTTATTATGTCCTTTTTGATATCGTTATTGAGTAACTAACGACATAATTATTTACTATGCCCTCTCGGCTCGGGCGTTGCCATAAAAGTCGATATCTTCGATAATCCCATTGCGAGTAGGTATCTAAAATATCTAAAAAGTATGTATGTTTCTAATTTGTTCTACTATCGGTTGTGCTATGCTCATGGGAAGCGCGTTTACTTCAATATCTAGTCGTCAATATATTCCTTATAATGAAGCTCATGACGACGGGTGACCAAACGGTATGGTACAGACTACCCATCAATATTAAAGGATCAAAAGCGCTAAGTGCCAATATGTGCAATCAAGCACCAAATCTGAAACACAATATTAGGTTATACAAATATGCGCTAAGTCATCTAGACTCAGTGTCTTTTTGTTCGTTGGCAAAATTCCAGGAACTAACACTCAAGGTGAAATTTTCCTTGGCTAATGCTCATAGAACCCAATAAGGTGCAGTATCTTCTCTAGTGTATTTCCAATAACTGTAAAAGACTTCTGCTGCTGTTGTTCAGTCTTACGATACTGATTAGGCACAGCTGCCACTGTTCTATTTGTTTTGCCAGTCAGAACAATCAATATTATCTGGCCGTTTAGTTTATCAGCATAAGGCATCTCAGGCTAAAACTAACCTGTATTATCGAACTGTCTAGGGCTCCAAAACCCATCGTGGACGTACGGCTTTTTGTTGTACATTCAGCTTTGCTGCTGTCTTCTGTTTATAGTGCACGAATACTGGAGGAATTCCACCTCATACGTTATAAGATTTATCACCCACTTAAAGATTCACTTCGTCGGTTTGTAGCAACAGCGAACCATCTTTCGATGGACTATCCACTACGCGCTTTACCCCTCCGAGACAGGGAGGTGATTCCATTTCACGATAAGCTGCCTTGCATCGTTTACGTATATTGACTTCATAGTCTGAACGCACCACTTAGATTTGCTGTCTAAGCTTCTGGTCTACTATCTTGTCTACTTGCTTCTCAGGAACGGTTGGCACTCGGTTCTCTATCATACGTCTAAAATGGCCATGTTTCTTCAATACAACAGAAGGACACTTTTCTAAGGCGTTGAACATGACGTAATAGATTTCATAGAGGGACACCATTTTTTGTTATACACGTTAAATCCATATTAATTATTTTCATACAACTTATCTTGTGTAATCAGGTTATACTGACGCCACGACTATACCAGCTTACTAATCTGTAGGGAGCGTAGTTTTAAATATAACGGGTTACGTTGTACTATTATCTTTGAATACGGACGAGCGATCTCCCTGTATACTGGTTGTATACGCTTCGAATCGACCCTATTTCACTCTAAAAGGATTTTGGTTTGACTGTCAGGTTGTCATCCTTCGACTCCAGCATTTCCTCTGGTACATCTTCAATCTATACTACTTAGTTATCGCTTACCATAACCTTTCATACCGTTAGAATAGTCTTACTCGCGGACTTCACTCGCGTGGCATTTGAGCATACCTGCTCTACTTCGCCAAAGGTAGCGCCATCTACCTTGAGGTCATTTTCTCTTTTATATACCGAATAAACGACCAAAAGCTCATCGGTTGTCTTCATCGCATTTTCCTCATACCCCATCCCCGGTGACCCAGTGGGACCGTAGCCTCAAAGATGGTCATCTAGTATCGAAACTAGAAGGATTTCTTCCTATAAGAGGACCGTAGTTACGGTACAGCGTAGATATTCTAACCCTTCTACTAGGTATTATGCTCAGACTCATCCCCTTACACACCCGGTTGGACCTCCTAAGAGCCCGGGTGAAGGACTAGACTACAGCTAATTGTGAATTGATACATCATACAGGTTTTGGCATCTTGCTGTATGTTTCAACTCGTGTAACGTTATTTCAGATCTATGTATCACTCGAAATCTGAATCTATCGATACGGTTCATTTTGCTCTTCTTGAGACTTACGCGTTTTCCTTACCAATACGTCTCCACTCTGCATCCTACTAAGTAGAGTCAAATTTGGCGAAGGCATAAAGAACCTTGCTGGTTGACGTAGGTGTTGGGGTTGATACAACGCTCTCCCCACTTACTATAAGCTTTTCATCTGGTAGTATACAGACTTATAGCATTTCATCCTACCTTTTGGGTATCTCACCTGTTGAGCAGGCTAACATATTCTCGGATCAAGTATATACTACAATAGTTTTCGCACCCGGCTAATGAGACCGTTCCCGTAGGAGTGCTGACAAGTTGCCTCACAAGCGTGAGAGCCAGCTTAACGCTGGCCCTCTACTCCGGAGTGATTATCGTTTCTCGAATATACAACTTCACCGTCGACAGTGAGCTGTATAGAAGGTACTTTAGGAGTACCTACAACTTCGCCTGGTTGCTCCTCACGTCCAGGCGCACTAATTATCGAAGGATTCGCTGGCATACTGTCTGGAGTGACAGCCGTCAGGTGTTTTCCTTCGTTACGTGCTGTAGTGCGAGCAGCAACGTTCTTATAACGAACCTTCCATTTTGTCTTTTCGACAATGCGGACACTATCTACAATGCGGATAGAATCCTTAATGCAAGGCTCGTGAGAGAGTCTTTTGTCCAGATCTAACTGGAGGTCAAGTGGCAAACCGTTTTGCGTGTTCCACGCAAGTGGAACAGGTTGAGCCGTAGCAGTTTGACTGTTCGAGAATGTTATGTTCTGCAATGAGAGAAACACTCCCGTAATCATAAATGCAATGGCACAGATTATCGTCGTTACCTTTTTCATACTTTGATAGTACTGTCACTAGGCGAATACATAGTCGCAAAACCTGTCAATCAAATTGTGACATTTATCTTTGATTGACTTGATCAGTTTTTTGACTCTTCAGGTTTCTTCTCTTCAGAAGCACCCTCAGTCTTCTTCTCTGTTGAGAATTCGATGAGGTTACCTTCGTTGTAGTCGTCACGACGCAGATTGATATTGTTGAACAAGTTCAAGTCCATACCAATGTGCTGCTGAATGTTCAACAGCAGGCTGTCCTCTTCCAGCTCAGGGATATCTACATCCTTGTAGTGAGTCTCGACGATGCTCTTGGCAACTTCGATAGCCTGCTTGTGCAGCGGGTTCTCTTCGTTGTTATAAGCAGAGATGAAATCGTCTGCCAAGTCGAAGTTCGGGTCTGTTACCAGACTCATGAGCTTCTGCTCTGCAGCGATATCGCTGTTAGCCTTCTCGATGGCCTTGGCGTTCTTCTTGGCGTCCTTAGACAGAGTCTTCAAGTCTTTCGACAGAGATGCTATCTGAGCACTAGCCTTCCAAACGGCGAGCACTCGAACCATTGCAGCAACCTCCTCATCGGAGAACCGGAACGCACCGGTCTTGCGGTTCTTACCGCATCGCTTGAGCATCTCAAAGGCTGGTATAACGCTTTGAGTATCAGCAATCCGTTTGCACAATAGTTTGCCGAATCCCTCAGCGGTGAAGGATGGGGGTACCATAGTGCTAATGTCCTGCAACAGATCAGCGAGAGTGAACTCGTGGATCTTAGCAAGTTCTGCCTTCGGGTCGGCAGCCTTCTCGGCGTGAGCCTCGAGGTAAGAACGGTAGAATTGAGCTGTCGTGATAAGACGATCAAGCGGGCTAATAATCTTGGAGTTAACGAGCTGAAAGGAAAGTGCTTCCTTCAACTGCTCATCAGTCTCAATCTTGGTGTGGTCAGTGAGGTAGTCCTTGGTCTTTGCAGCCTCAATGAGGGCCACCTCCTTCTTCTTCTTGTCGATAGTTTCGGCGTCTACGTCCTTCTTCTCGAGCGCAAGGAACTTTGCGTTAGTAGGTTCAATACCTGTGATGCCAGCCTCCTTGAGCTGTTCCTTGGTAGGAGCAGGCAGGCTCTTGAATGCGGGCACCTTTACGTGCAGCGCTGCTGCGAGTGCCTGAAACGTAGCATAGTTGGCTTCATTACCGCGAACAATCAGACCGATCGTGCTGTTTCCCTTCACAATCTCCGTTAGACCGACGTCAAGGAGTGTTGCATCCTCAAGCATCGTAAATCCGTTGATGATCGATTCTGGAGCATTCTCAGTCTTCAGTTCTCCTCTCCTCTGTTGAAGTATGCTAGCGTACAATACCTTGTCGCTCTGCGTCATAGAGGAGGTTTTGTTTCCGTCGTTGATGGTCTTTGTCATTTCGACTACTGCCTTTGCACCAGCCTCGTCGACAACGGGGGCCTCAACTGCGGGCTTGTTTGTTTTCTTTGCCATTTTTGATAAATGTTTTTTTTGGAATTAATTACTGTGGGTTGGTCAAACCCTTAATTGTGACCAAATCTTTTGGGTTCTGTATGTGTTAGTTGACTTTCATGAGTCGTCATAATACATACAGAAGTGTGGTTGTCCTCGTGCTGACACGTGGACTTCACTCAGAGTAGAATTGTTCTGACTGATAAGCGAATCCTTACTCACAGGCTTTGGGGATTTCTCCCGCTTGGTTGCTGCGAGGGATATGTCTGCCAATGTGTAAAAGTTACACGACGTACCCTGCAGCACCTGTGTGGGGGCTTTCTCAATCATAACAACTTTACTCTGTTCATCAGATGACTGAAGCATTGTCTTTGCCACAGCACCTGCTGCAAATCCACCAATAAGGCAGATTGCAAACTTCCAGAACAGGCTGTCATCCTCATTATAGCGAGCCATAAGAGTAGCGAGGCCGAGTCCAGAAGCCAAGATGAACAAAGTCGTTAAAGCTGTCATAACTCTTTAATTTTTAAAATGTTGTTTGAGAATGTTTCGCTTTCGGGACAGGTGCGATTTAATCGTACCGGGTGGTATACCCGTCAGCTTATGAATCTCATCGATCTTTAGATTTTTTACATAGAACAGTTCAAAGACTTTACGGACGTCTTTTGGGAACTTTTTAAATTCTTCAACTACTTGATTATAAGTAAGTCTGTCGACTTCTGACTCACCATAATTTACATCCATTGGATTCTCTGACAGTTTAATGTCAGCATCTTCTGGCGCGTAAGTCAAATTCTTTAGTTCTCGTAAATAATCTATAGCGGTGCGATTCGTTAGTACACGTAGCCATCCACCGAATGATGAATAGTTCGTGAATTTCGAGAGTTTATCATAAACTTTAAGCCATACGATGTTATTCACATCTCTTGACTCATCAAAATCTTTGATGTACTGATACAGGAGATTTGTAGTAAATCCTCTATACTTGTAGTAAAGTTTATTGAAAGCAGACATATCGCCTGCTTGAGCACTTTTGATAAGAGCTATTTCCTCTTCAGTTATCTTCGGATTCTTAGCTTTCATATCAAAACAAATTAAACCGGTTATTAAGGTGTCACTCCTGTAACAGACGGTGCTGCATAGAGCCCTGCTGGAATACCAATCCAGATTAGGTTGTCAGGGCTAGAATGGCAAATCTTCATTTATCAATGAGAAATGCTCATTCTGTAGAGTTCTGGCGAGGTTATCGCTCAGCATTATGAAGTAGTCTTTGCGTAATTTACCGGCTCTCATAAGTTTTTCCATTTTGCTTAATGCTATTCTTAGACGTACACATTTTGTTGTGTAATCAATGTCCAGGAATTCTGGTATTATCTTATAGTTGAACCAATCTACAATATCTTGTAGATCTTTATTCCGCCATATTTCGTAAAGTAATTCATCTGCCTTATAATCCTCACCATCTGGAACAAAGAACTTTGTAGTATGTATTACGCCACTTGCGCCTTGATTGTATGCGATACGCAGTAATTCGTACACATTCTCAAATCTACTTTGATCCGTGTCTTGCAAAAGTCCCTCATCTATAAAGGGATTCAAATAGTTGGAAAATACACTAAACATTATCGTTAATTGTTGTTTTCAAAACAATCGATTAGATAATCAGTAAACTTATTAACAGCTGTATTCTTCTGCTGCTTAGTCTCCTTATCATCTGTATTGTTTGGACACATCCATTGGAGATAGTTTTTCATTATCTCTAATTTAATGTCGCGAATGTCTTTCCCTTTGTTTTTAGAGATAGAATATGCATTTTCTATATATGCATACTCTCTTTGGAACCAGGATACCCAACGCTTGACCTTATTCCACTTCTGTTTTTCTTCAGTTGTGAGATTGTCTTCACAGATAGTATCCTCAAATACAAACTTCATCTTATGGCCATTGATACCTAGAACAAGTTTAGTTGCTTCAAAACGTTCCTTCTTATCACTGTACATCCATATGAAGTTCTCATACACGTGGTCTAACCACGCTTCTTTAACTCCGCACCATTTTAGGGCGTGGCTTACTACTTTGGGACATCTATCCCTAAGCATTTCTCTATATCCTGTTTTCTTCATAAGAAATAATTTTCTCTGAAAAGGGGAGACCACTGCCTCCCCATAACGTCGCTACGTTTTTCTGTAAAGTGCTTAAAACCACTAAAAAAGTAAATTAACAACTTATGCAGCGTCTCACGACGTAGTGGGCTCTGTAGGATTCGAACCTACTTTTGTCGCCTAACGAGAAGAGCCCTTATGCCGGCCGCTACTATACTTCACGACCGGCTACCATTCACAAAACGCGCCTCACGGCGTTGGAGTGGTGGTAGGGGTCGAACCCACACCCTTCCGTAAAACGGATGTTTTACCATTCAACTACACCACTCTCATACACAGGCACTTTAGTAGCCTGTACACTGATTCCGAAATTATAGGCCGGTTTTCATTCCCATGTAAGACCACTTAGGTAGGTCACTTACCGACTTCACGCTGCCTCCTTGAGGCCCGTGTAGTCAACAACGTTAATGTTGCCAGTTATATTCATCAAAGCGCTTAATGTCTTACTGTCTACTGCCGTCTAAACCGGTCAAGCCCATTCGGTAAGTTTCTTTATTGTAAGAAAATTATACCATACTACCTCTTACCTAAAGAACATTCTCTGATGTATGGGTGGACCTGGGGGGAGTCGAACCCCCGTCCGAACAGCTTCTTCTGGGACACGCTAAGATTTCATTGTTGAACATCTCGGGGATCAGCCGAAACATTCGATTTAAGGCTATTTTCAGGCTCTATGAGCCGTTTTTAGCCCCCTATCCAGTAGCTACTCCATCAAGGGTATTAAAACGTCTTAAATCGCCTTATTTTCACGCTTAAATTTTCCCACATTGACCATGCTCTGGCTCAAAGGCTCACACATAGTATATGGTTCACATTTTTGATATGTTGTGCAGTGTCTTTATTAGTTCCCTCTGGGAACAAGGTGCACAGGCTCTGAGGCTCAACACAACAGTGATTTGATCAATGGACCAATATATTTTAACAGCGTTGGTTCGCTGCTTACCTGCCGTACTGGTTCGCATAACACTGAGAGGCTTATTAGTTTCCATATAGCTTCTATTCTAATAATATAGATTCAGTGCGAATATTATTGGTGCATTTCCAATATTATCCGTATTGGAGGTATATTGTTAGCATTTGAAGCATTTCCACTAACAGTTTCTCTCAGCATATTCTGACTCTCGACGGGTTTGTCAATTCAAACCTTTCAGGGTAGTGATCCTATAATGTCACTTCAGGACGTCGATCTTTAATCATCTCTACTCCTTCAAGTACTGGCTCTAAGGCTCGGACTTGTTGCAGGATTTTTATTTCTCGTGCAGTCGACGGATAGCCGCGCGGATGCTGTTGAAGAAGTCGTTGTCCCAGCTCCACCAATTTCCATTGGGGAACTTGTTACGCAGACGTTCCTCATCCGTACGGAGGTTCTCCTTGACGGCATCGATATCCTTTGTGAGTTCCTTAGCGAGCTTCTTCTGCTCGTTATCGAATCCAATCGCATCGAGCTCACCTTTCTCTACGCGCTCGAAGAGTTCGAGAGACTTGTCGCGGACATCGGCACATGCCTTGCTGGCCTTTGTGTACATCTTGGCCATCAGCACCAGGCGGAGGTTGAAGTAGGCAGACTTCTGGCTCAACTCGTCAAAGTCACGAGCCATCTTCTCCTTGTCCTTCTCTTCGCGGTTCTTCTTCGCCATCTCGATGATGTCCTTGCCAAACTTGCCGGCGTTGTCCAGCTGCTCTGATACGTTCTCTACTGTGACGTCCTTAATGGACATCGTTTTGTTGTCTTTTGCCATTTTGATAATGTTTTTAAAGTGTTAATACTATGCCTTTCGGCGTTATTTGTTCTTATAGTCGTCGTAATTATGTACGAAGGCGTTGAGATCACTCTTATGCTTTTCTGTACGACTGTACGGAACAGCATTCTTATGATGAGATTTGTCCTTAGCGACTACTCTACGATATGTCCTGCACATATTGAATCATATACTTTACATACGGTTCGATATTCGCTAATACTGAAATTGTACTTTTTACATACACTCTCAGATATACTAGAGAAACTCGATTTGGCAACTAGCCTAACCGAGGTTATCAACTTCTCATTGTCTCTTTCGAGACATGCAGCGATACATTGTGTTGCGAGGGCCTTTGTGAACTGCATACCTCCACTGATGATATCTCTTGCGAACACTGTCCCAAGATATATCACCGCCTGATCTACTGCTGAAGTTTGTTCTGCCGTATATGTGCTAGAAGACGTTTTAATCTTCCCGACAATTGCGGCAGCAATCTCAGCTTCGTTCATTGTATAGATATTCACATTACCCTCTATCCGTGCTGCAGTACGTGCATAGAGCATTTCGGAGATATTGGCCTTAACGTTGTCGCTAGGCTGTTCCCCATCATATATGATGACAATAGCAACTCTATTCATAAGTCATTGTTTTTATCTCCATCCGAGCATGTTTGCCGTTGATGGTGGTGTCCTTGTAACTATATGATACTTGAGTCGCTTTGTCATCTCCTACCCTGGTTGGCGGTGCCTCCATCACCGTGGTGGTACCTACATTGCTTACGCCAGGTATTTTAGTAGGAGTTTCTGTTGTAGTGGTACTTACATTCGATGTTGCACCTTGAGTAGGCGGCGGGAGATTTTTGTATACGTCTTTCCCGTTGATATACTCATGTACGATATCACTTTTGTTGAAAAGGCCTTTCTTCTTCATTAGTACACCTATGACGTTACGTAGTTGTGCATCGGGTATACTGAAGAATACACTGTCGATGTTTTTGTTTTCGAGCAGGTTTTCTTTGTAATTGACCACTTCAGAGAATGTTGTGAACTGTGGGTTCACGATAGAGTCAAGACAAGACGCAATGTCTGCCTTTTCAACAGATGTTGTCATCTTTGAGATGACAGGATTATCACAGCTGGATAACCCGAAGTTTGCCGCAAGCGATAATACTACGGCAATGACTACAATCAAGCAGCCATAAAAGAAATTCTTCATTGTTTGATACAACTTTTAAATGTTAGACAATATGTTAATTAAACCCAAAAGATTCAATTAAAAAAGCATCCTACATGGTCGGTGCCGTCTATTTCGCTGGGCACGCCTCCTCCAAACCTCCTCGGATGCTTATAGGTCCCACAGTCTGCTTCGCGCATACGTCTAGCGTTATCTCATAGCTACGTACTGTGGGTGTTGTTAGAATCACACTATCTTCAGGCGGTCTTATCCCTACTTCATCACCACAAAGGTGCCCGGTATCGGATTTAATGTGTTTCTTTACAACTTTACTCAGTTTGACCCACTGAGTCTCTTTCGAGTTGGACAGGTATACATATGTCCAATACCGATTAACCTTGGTACTAGGTTGACTGACAAGTCGTATTAAAGAAGGAAACCAGCTTAGGTGCACTCTTGGCCTTTGCCAGTAAAATCCGCTTCCTTATCAGTCGTGCGATCACACCCTCTCCTCATTGTTCTTACGTATAACATTGCGATTTCTATTATACGTAACAATATCAATATCCTCCATCGTTGAATACTGACATTGCTGACTTCCAGGGCTTGAGGTTTCCTGGCTAGTTGGCTGAGTTCTATGCAATCTGTTTAACTACTACTATTCTCACGAACCGTAGTAGTGCGAAATGGACAGGAAAATCGTTAAAACTTAACGAATACAATATTGTTTTCTTCACAATCGGGTCCATTCATTCCTTTTAAATTTGGACACAACAACAGGTTGTTCAGTACACATCCTGTGCATCCATCTATTTTCTTTTTGGCTCTAAGAAAAGAGCCATTGTGGACATATATCTGCCCAGGCTTGATTCTTTTCTTTTCCATTGTTTAATCCTTTCTTATTATTACTCGTGGGAACTTGCCGTCTCCACTCGGCAGAGCGTTTATATGCTCTTTATAGTTGATCGTATCGTCTTCCTTTAGATAATTATGAATTCGCATGCTGTTTCTCCTCCTAGATTCTTTATGCTATTCTTAATTTGATCTTGTAAGACAATTAGACCGTTTTTAGTGATACCTTTTGCTAATAGGAGTGTGGCTGTTCCTGATTTTGCAAAAAGGCGGCGTTTGTCATTGCCTTTAGAATCCACACGCTTCTTTTTGGGAAGTGGTGGATTCTGTTGATTTCTCTCTAGGTATTTACTCATGATCGTGCACTTTTACATATGCCTCGAGCATACGTTTTAACGTATCCCCGCCAATATTGCCGCATGGACTGACAAATCTTCCACAATCTGCCAGAATAGCAGCGCCGACAGCCCTGGGCTCATCATCAAACTCTTTTAGTAAGTCCTTAACGAACTTGAGTTCTTCTTTTGCATCGTCTGATGAAGCCGCGTGCGGATCTTCATCGTCAAGTACTTTTTCGTCTTGAGTAGGAAGCTCCAAATTGTCGATGAACGAAATGAGATTGGTGTGAATCATCTCCATCTCGTGGAACCGATTGTCGTCTGCGTATTCCATACTACGACTGAGGATAGACATTGTTACATTGCCCATCTGTTCACTGCGCCATTGGCACATGTGGTCTTTGCACCATTCGGTGATGTACTTTTTTAGTTGAGGATTACTCACTTTCTCCAGTTCAGACCCTGTAAGAATAACAGCATCTTCTACTAGAACAGGACAGTTCTCTCTTGATGTTACTTTTTTCATTTTGATAATGTTTTTAGTGTTTAACGATATGTTTTATTACTCGAACACAACCAGGATCGATTGCATTTTCGTAATATTGGTTCATATGATATGCGATACTATCTTCTTCACTGTAGAATTCGAATGTATCTTCCCAATGACCATTTAAGAGAGAATCGAGAACAACAAATTCGTCTGTCTCGGTTAGTACGTCTTCAACGTATGATGGTCTGTCAATCCACACACGATGAAGCAAATGATTGTACGCACGGATAACTTCTTTGTCCCATTGAGATTCAGAGTTTACTGGTTCTGCGTTTACTTTACGTTCTCGCTGACACGTTATGAATAGCATCAGCGAGAGTGCAACAATGGCAATTAATGTCACTATTACACTCTCAGAGTTTTTGTCAGTTCTCATCACGTCTTCCTCCATTTCCTGAGTCTTTCCACCAATCGTGGCCCAAGAATATCTTTCCAATCAGTATAAGCAGGAATGCTACACATATAGTACACACTCCTATGACTTCAAATACGTTCATATCAATCTATTCTTTTTAGATAATACCCATTTGGATTTTTGTTCCAATCGTTGTGCGCTCGACAACAATAATACATACATGGCCATATATATCTATGCTCACTGTTGCTAGATATAAAAAGATCACAAACTTCACAAAAAAGGCCACCTTTACCGCAATATTTTGTTATGCGATATCGTAGGCCATCGATTGTAATTATTTGTCCCGGCTTATAATACTTTTTTGGTTCCATAATTTTGTAATTTCGGGTAAATACTCTTTATATCTTTTGCCCTTTTTAGAGGTTTTGAAGATGAAGCACTTTCCGGAAGCTGACATATAAATAGGATATTTAGTCCCATCTGTAGTCCGATAAAAGTATTTCGTCAACGTAGGAGCTTGTTTACTCTTTACAGAGTCTACACAAATGAATGTGTCGTTACGTAAAATCACGTTTTGAGCACGTGTCTCGAGCCAATTGATCATTAAAAGTATCATTACGATACCAATAACGATGCCCCAGAATGTGGGAGAATCAAATATCTTTTTCATATTGTCCTGTTAACACATTCAACTTGAAAAATGGTCTTACGTAACGGCCGAAGTTTTTAGGGTATCTGCCTACGCCATAATGAGCATTGTACCAATATAAGGCCCAAGCGGAGCAATTGTAGTCTTCTGTACATGTCCATTCTGTGTCAAGTATTGTAAACTGCAAGTGCTCTTTAAACTTTGCAGCTTGGAGCATCTCAACAAGGGATGGCATATACGTAAGTGGAAAACTGAGTTTGCGGTACAATTTGGCCTCGTCCCATGTCATTCTGTTTGTTGAATGTTTAAGATATGCCAATGTAGCAATGTTTACATCCTGAGAGATTACAATTGCGTACGAGTGTGAAGTCTTCTTTTCTTGGAAGCCGTCACTCCCATAGAAATACCCAACATAATTTGGCACAGGAACAAATTTACGTCCTATGCGTAAATGACACAATGTTTTCATATCGTTAAAATAAAATCGGTAATCTTACAAAATGTTCGTTTTTGGGAGTGTTGAATTTATTATCCCATGTTCTACCAATGATGTTGAGATTGGTCTCAAACGGAACAGAATCTATCATCTTTCGTACCGTTTCTTCCATGTCGGGAAATACGTATAAACGGTTCGATAAATGCGCCTCTTTAAAATACGTATAAAAGGATTTGGTGTTATCTACTAGACATTTATATATGCCTAGAGTATCATCGAAATCTTTTGGAGCAAAGTTGATACCGTCTATCATTCGTGGACCTTCTATGTTTTCTGTTTCACATAAAAGGGAAAATAGATGTCTTCC
>Ga0247609_10000550_pt1 | contig 51442 bp, 49 predicted proteins | sample 172DNAGHGlowgp2_FD_193487 | JGI IMG/M metagenome (GOLD analysis project Ga0247609, IMG submission 193487) | Sheep rumen microbial communities from Palmerston North, Manawatu-Wanganui, New Zealand - 1728 DNA GHGlow gp2 | ecosystem: Host-associated > Mammals > Digestive system > Stomach > Rumen ... | reverse complement strand
ACAAAAAACTTTTCACACACGCACGAGGTAAGGCAAGTTTTTTGTCTTATTGTCCTAATTTTATTTGTTTTGACTGTAATTTGGGGCATTTTATCCCCTTAACTAAAGTCACAGAAGAATGAAAGGAATGGCTGCAATTTACCCCCACTCCCTACAGGGGGATTTCAAACGCCGCGTGCGGCGTTGGTCATCTCCGCGTGCGGCGTTGGTCATCTCCGCGTGCGGCGTTGGTCATCTCCGCGTGCGGCGTTTGAATTTCCCTTGAGGGGCATACACTGTTATCTCAGTCTGACGGGTAGTGCTCCATAAGGTATTCATCCACCCACTCGTAGTATGTCCTCAATGCCTGCGGGCCATCCTTTCCCTTTCTCACTTTCTTCAAAGTCTCGCGAGCATGACTGAACACTTCGCGCTCAAGCGGCATGATGCGCTGAACGATGCCTGTGCCAGCAGCATTCACAAGTTTGCTGAGGTCGATATAGTCGCGAACATTGCCTCGCTTCAGGCTAAACACTTTCTTCTTCTGTTCGATGGACTTATTGCAGAGCCAAGACTTGTCGTTCTCTCCGCGCTGAACGATGGAGGGGAGGGGCACGTTTTCTTCCAGAACGAGTGGGATGGCAACTGAGGCACAAGGCCAACCGATATTCGTCCAACTGATTGTATGCGAAGACGTCTCGCCCGGCTTCACGCCCTGAACCAAGAGGGCAGACGAGGTGATGTAGCGCGGTATGAACTCCAAGAAGTGAACGAAGCGTGTGTCATTTTCGTCCTTCGGCAACTGGTCGTAGAGATTCTGCTTTGTCAAGCCGTGTGTGAGATAGCGAGGCACGTTAGCAATCAGGTATTCGCAGTCAAAGTTTCCCTTGCGATGAGCCTCAGCCATGAAATCGGAAATCGCCATGTAGCGCTCCACTCCGCGGTCAATATCGCGACATCCAGTCATACCATGATTCGTGCGAACCAAATAACCGTCAGGAGCTTCCTGCGGGTCGTTGGCATCGAACTTCACATAACTGTAATTTCCCGTCTCGTAGTAGGCGCAGCCACCTTCGCTATCCAGCACGCCAAAGTTGGAGTTTAGGTCGAGAGGTCGAGACAACGTATCGAGGAGATGCTCGAAGTCGGCAAGCGTACGGCAAACCTCCAAAGCACGACGCATCAACTTTCCATCATTGTCTGTATCCCTGCCCTCGCAGCCATTCATATTGTAGGCTGCAGTATTGATGATGGCAAAGCCCGCTTCATTGTGTCCACCCCAGATTTCAACGGGTTTCTTGTCCCAAGACGCAGCAAGGCCCATGTACCGGTAGCGTTCGCCTTGGACATCGACCACCACATTGTTCTGGTCGCCTGTATCACGGTTCTTAAAGATGAACGGACGTCCGTCTTTTGTAGCTTTGCCCGACACGATAAACGAAGTGCATGCCAAAGCCCTGCCGGCTACGACGAATAGCAGGACAGAAAGAAGCGTCCATAATAATTTCCCGTTTCTGTTCATCCCGAAAACTGTTTTATTTTAATTTCAGCGCTAAGGTGACTATCTCGTGAGGTTTCAAAGTAACATCAACGCCACCAGCCTTGCACCGAGGCTTCTCCACGCCGCTCATGGGATATTCAAGAAGCGTAACGCGACGAGCGCCCTGTACCTGGCACGGTAGAGTCACGTGGATGGGCGTCTCACGACCTGTCATCTCACAAACGCGGACGAGTAATTCGTTGCTGTCCTCAGCTTTCTTGATGGTGGAAAGCAGGACATTCGGCTTGTCGATAGAGATGAGCTGCTGTTCGGCAGGAAGATTGGCACCCTTCTTCTTGAGGGAAGTGGAGAGCGGCTCGGCAGCATAGACGGGCAGGTTGTAGTCGAGTCCTGCCAGCATGACGCCATTCGTCCAGTCACCACTATGCGGCATGATGGCATACTGGATGTTGAACTTGCCCAGATTGGGGAACTCATCGGGGTCTCCTGCAGAGCGAAGCAAGGTCATGCGAAGTTCTCCATCATTATAGCAATGTCCGTATTTGGAACGATTCAAGAGGGCGAAGCCAGCCTTGCCATCCGAGACGTCCACCCATTTCTGCGCCGCTACCTCTTGTCCGTCTTCGCGTTCCACGGTTCCCGGGTCTTCGCGATTCTGGAGCCAAACGGGAGTGGGCTGCCCTGCCAGCATGCCGTCGTGGGGACGCTCCACCACATTGAAGGCCACATCGTTCCAGAAGGTTGAGTTGGGCATATTGATGGGGAAGACGGCGCGCAGCATGGGCGAATCCTTCTCGCCTGTGCCATATTCCAACCAGCGGGCATCAATCTCGTAGTCAATACGCGGCAAAGAGCGATAAATATAAGTGAACACCCTGAAGCGTGAGTTGCCCCAAGTGAAGTTCGCCTCAATCTTGGCGCGAATGGGGCCGTTCTCGATGCTGGCTTTGCCTGTAGTGGTGGTGATGTCGCCCCGACTGGTACTGCGGTTGATGGTCCACGACTTCATCTCGCCGCCTTTCATCTCGGTGTACATGCGCAGAGTGTTCAGCTGTTTGCCGGTGGTCACGAAGTCCTTTCCACTTGCCTTATCGATGAGCGAGACGATGTTTCCCGTCTGCGGGTCTATCTTGATGCGATAGAAGTCCGTCTCGAAAGTGTTGTCGTGGAAGGGAATGTCCTCTTCGAGCGTGCCCTTTTGCGATGGGTCGACGTAGAAAGTCTTATAGCCGCCAGCAGGAATGTCGTCGCATACAAACTCCACCTTCCAACGCCATCCGGGTGGGAAGCGTTTGCCCCAGACAATTTGGGCGGGATAGGTCTTGCCCTCTGTGTCGCGCACCAGCACTGTAGTCTTCAGTCCGTCGCGAGGGAAGATGGTGCGGAAGGCGTCGAAGTTGCCCCAGCCGTGAAAGCTTGTAGTCATGGGCAAATCATACGAGAAGACTTCGGCCTCCACCAAAGCGCGATGCTGATAAGGCAGGAAATTGAAAGCCACGATGGGTTGTCCTGCACCAGAAAGGAAGGGAATGTTGTCCACATAAGCGCGGAAGGCATAGTCGCGGTCTTGGCTGGCGGAATGGAATATGTCGTTGTACCGGCCCACGCTCTCGCGGTTGGACTCGTAGATGGCCGAGCCCGGCAGGATGTCATGGAACTGATTGAAGGCCACCCCTTCCCAAAGGCTTGTCAACTTCTCAGCAGGGTACTTGCCACCTCGCATCCAGTTGAGCGACTGCAGGTACTCATCCTCATACAACACGTTCTCGCACTTGCGGTTGAATTCCTTTATCTCTGCCACATTGCTGTAGCAGCCCTCGAACACGTATCCCATCTCGCCCTTATGAGTAGGCCTCTGAATGGCTTCCTTCTCGGCCATCTTGAAGAAGGCTTCGGCAGTAGTGAAGCGAACGCTGGGATAGTCGGGCCGAGCATCCAACTCGTGTGTCCGCTCGATATTCAGTCGCGTAGGACCTCCGCCGTGGTCGCCTTCACCTGTAGGACAGAAAGAGCGATGCCCATCCACGGGAAAGGCCTGCAGGCGGTCGCGCAGCCCTTCGTTGATATCTCCATTATAGCTTCCTGTGCTGAATGCCAACACGCGAGAGCCGTCGGCACCTTCCCACCAGAATGCACCGGTATGGGGTGCTGTGCGCATCAGTCCGAAATAGTTCATTCCGCACTGACGGAGCATCTGAGGCAGTTGCGACTGGTGGCCAAAGTCATCGGGCAGCCAGCCCACTCGTGCCATACGGCCAAAGCGCGACTGGAAATAACGCTGCCCCAAAAGGAACGAACGCGTCAGAGCCTCGCCCGAAGGCATCTGCTGGTCGCTTTCAACCCACATGCCGCCAACAGGTTCGAAGCGTCCTTCCTTGACGTACTTCTTTACCTTGCTGAAGAGCTCGGGGTCTTGCTCCTCGACCATCTTATATACTACGGCTTCGCTCTGCAACAGGTGGTAGTCGGGATACTCCTCCATGAAGGCGATGGCCTGACGAAGATTGTCGTGAGCCATCTTCTCTGTTTCCGACAGTGTCCAAAGCCAGTTCATATCCATATGGGAATGCCCTATGACATGAAGTGTGTCCTTTGCCACATCGGCATTCTTCTGAACAATCTGCGGTGCAAGTGGCAAACTAAGCCACGCCAGCAGCACAATGATAGAGAATCGTGTTTTCATGTTTATTCCTCCTATATGTTTATTTCTTTGTCTGCGAGTACTTCTTAATGAGATTGTAGGCAGTATAAAGTCCCAACTCGCCTGCTTGCGAGAGGTCGCTCAATCCTTGCTCTGTCTGACCGCCAAGAATGTAGGCAACGCCTCTTCCGTAATAAGCACTTGGGAAGTGCGAGTCCAGTTCAATTGCACGACTGAAGGACTTCTGCGCAGCCAGATAGTCTGCCAGTTGAACCTGAACGCAACCAATGTTGTAATACAGAAAAGGAGCGTCTGGCAAGAGGTCGGAAGCCTTGTTGTAGTCCTGGACAACCATCAAGTAGCCGAGGCGAAGGTCGGAAGCATTTGCCGTGGTTCGCGACACTTCGAGTTGCGCAAATCGACACTGTGCACGCAAGATGAGTGCCAGCGGCTCAGGCCCATTCTCCAAAATGAGGGCATCCATATCAGCAACTGCATTCTCGAAGTCGCGGATGTGATAATAGTCTAGGGCTCGACACAAGAGCAGGTCTTTATCGTTAGGCTTTTTGTCTAGTTTTTCAGAGAGGCTGGAGATGGAAGCTTGATGGGCATCTGTCTGCTTTGCAGTCATTGGGGCTTCGCTGTCCGTCAGATAGAGTTGCAGGGGTAGCAGGTGGCGATTGTTGAGTGCCTCCAGTTCCTGCAGATATGCAATGTATGTGTTTGTTTCAGAGATTTTCCTGTAATATGTAAGCGAATAGATGGGGTCTGGCCGCAGTTCTGTCTGGCGGTTCTGGACTTTGCCGCGATACTCGCTGACATATTCGTTCTCTTCCTCGTGTTCGTCTTCCTCAACAAGGGCTGCATAGTCCTCTATGTTATGTTCGCTCTTCTTTCGAGTGCGGACTGGATGTTTCTTACCTGCTGCTGCATCCAGTCGAGCTTGCAGCACCTTGAACTCATCCCTCTCTGCGCCATTTACATCACCAATCTTTCGCTTTATGGCAGCTCGTTGGCGATAGCCGTCCCAGAACTCCGGATAATCTTTGATGACGGCACTGATATCGCGAATGGCACCTTTGTAGTCACCAATATTGTCGAGCAAGAGGGCACGATTGTAGAGTGCAATGGTATTGTCGGGCTCGAGTTCAAGCACAAAGTTGAAATCCTCGATGGCGAGGTTGTCCTCACCCACTTGGGCACGAAGCAAGCCGCGATTGTAATGGGCAAGGTAGTTGCGAGGCTCCAGGTCGAGGCAGGCATCATAGTCGGACATGGCTCCCCTGAGGTTGTCCTGATTGTAACGCGCCAAAGCCCGATTGACATAGAGTCCAGCCATTCGCGGCATTTGCATGATGGCCTTGTCGAGCGACGCCTCAGCCTCTTTGTATTCCTTTCGATTGCCTTGAAACATTGCTTTGAGGCTCCAAGCCTTACCGTCGTAATTGTCGAATTCGAGAGCTCTGTCCGTCCACCTTTCTGCCTGAACGGTATCGGTCCGAAGCAGTGAAACTTGCGCCTTCATCGTGTATTGCTCCGTCTCTTTTGGCCAGTGACGAAGCATTACATCGAGCGAGGAGTCGGCACGCTCGTATTCCTTCAATTCGATTTGGCAAAGCACGATATTGTGCCAGGCGTTATGTTCAAGGGGATTGATGGCGATGGCCTTCTGGTAGTCCTCTTCGGCCAAGGCATAGCGATTCTGGTTGATGCGGCAAAGGGCCCGGAGGACATAATGATTGAGGGCATACGGATTGCGCTCCACGGCATTGTTGCAGTCGATTTCCGCTCCTTGATAGTCCTCGAGATAGAACTTTGCCAAAGCCCTGTAAAAGTATGGCTCGCCCAGCCAAGGCTTCGCATTGATGACCATATTGAAGCGCTGAATGGCAAGAACATAGTCCTCGTAGTACAATGCATTGCGTCCCATCAACAGGACGCGGTCTGTATTAATCTGAGCGGTCAGAGATGGAAACGAGAAAAAGAGAAGGCAGAAGAAGATAAAATAAGGTATATGGCTTCGCAACGAAGATAAAGAACGATACACTCGATCGCTGAAACATGCATCTTCTATCTTCTTGTTTCTTCCACTATCTCCTATCTCCTTCACCTTTTTACCTTTACCTTATAGTTGCAAGAGAAGTTGCCTTTCCTGATGTCTTGAAGCTTAGGATTGGTGAGCTGACGACGAAGACCCTTCAAGTGATCTGTGAAGACAACACCGTCGAGGTGGTCGAACTCATGTTGCATAACACGAGCCAAGTAACCCGTCACCCATTCGTCATGCTCTTGGAATTGCTCGTCCTGATAGGTGACGCGAATACGCGTGGGACGCTTCACTTTCTCGTGAATGCCTGGGAGGCTGAGGCAACCTTCTTCCATCACGTCTTGCTCTGTCTCATCATATTCCTCAATGTATGGATTGATGAAGGTCTTGACATAACCTTTGTATTCAGGCAGGTCATCGCTGATGACGTCGAGATTGATGATGGCGAGCCTGATGGGCAGTCCTATCTGTGGTGCCGCCAAACCGATGCCTTCACTGCGTTCTAGCGTTTCGTACATATCCTTAATGAGCTGCTCCAACTCCGGATAGTCTCTGTCTATTTCCTCAGCCTCTTGACGGAGCACTGGCTGACCATATGTATATATTGGGCGTATCATATCTGTTTCCTTTCCATCCACCCTTGCAGGATGATCGTGGCACTTACTTCATCGATAAGTGCCTTGTTTCTGCGAGCCATTTTCCCGATGCCGCTCTGCAGGATTGTTTGCTGGGCGAGAACACTGGTATAGCGTTCGTCCCACATATCGACAGGAACAGCTGGAAATGCTTTCTGCAGTTGCTCCACGAAAGCCATGACACGTGGCAGGTTGTCACTGTTCCGTCCGTTTGTCTGTTTAGGCAGGCCGACCACGAAGCGTTCCACTGGTTCTCTCGAAAGGTAATCCTTCAAGAATTGCAGCAGTTTGGGCGTTTCCACGGTTGTCAATCCGCCTGGAATAATCTGCAAGGGGTCCGTCACAGCCAAACCTGTACGACGGACCCCATAGTCTATTGCAAGAACTCTTCCCACATTTTTAATTATAAAGTCCTTAAGGTTCTTAAGGTCTCTAAGGTCATGGGGAGCCTTGGCTCTTTACTTCTTATAGAGCAGCCAAGCACCGGGATACTGTCCCTCGAGTTGGTCGCGCTTCTGTGCGGCTTCGGGCTTTGTGTCGTAGCTGCAAGCGACAACACGATAGAAGGTCTGACCGTTCACCTGAGCCTGAGCCACGCAACTGTTGTAGCCTTGGCTAGCAAGCTTCTGCATGAGAGCTACGCCATTGCTCTTGATGGTAACAGATGCCACGACAACACCGTACTGCTTCAGGGGGCTTCCCTCTACGAAGGTCACACTCTCGTTGCGAACTACGACATTGCTGTAATCAGCCACAGGAGTGGTGGTAACAGGAGTCACAGTCTGGGTCGTTACTTGCTGAACGGGAGTAGTTGTGGTCACAGGAGTCTCAGTCTGCTGAGCCTTAGCCTTCTCGTAAGCTTTCTTGTAAGCACTCTCCTTGCTCTTGCAAGAGGACATCATGAACACAGCGCAGACAGCAGCGCACACATAAAGAATCTTTTTCATAAGTTGGTTTTTATATGTTTTTGGTTACTTTTTTCTTTATTTTACCCTGCAAAGGTAGTGTTTTTTCTGCAAAAACACAACAAATTAGGCAGAAAAAGCCTCATTTTCAACATTTTTTTGCACTTTTCTGCTGTTTGGAAGCCAAAAAGCGCTATATTTGTAGGCAGAATTACTAAAAATTAAAAGAAAGGAGAACTATTATGAGAGCATTTGATTTTCTTGCAACATTCATTGGCGGTGCACTCGTAGGTGCTGCTTGCGGTTTGCTTTTCGCCCCGGAAAAGGGCAGCGACCTTCGTGAGAAAATTGCAGAGGCACTGCGCAAGCGTGGCATCAAGCTCAACCGTCAGGAGATGTCCGACCTGGTTGACGAGATTGCCGAAGAGTTGCAGGCTGCGAAAGAAGAGGTATAAAAGAATGAGAAGAGAATAGAAGACAGATGAAGATAGAAGACGTTAGTTTGGCAGCAACCAGAAGAATTGTCCTCTATCTTCGTGGCTAAGCCACATATCTTCTTCAACATCTTCTAACTACTTTAAATAATGAACAGCATTCAGTCGCTCTGGACAGAGGTGAAGACCTATCTGGAGTTGCAGAAAGAGTATCTAAAGTTGGACTCTGCGGAGAAGTTGAGCGTGCTCCTCTCGGCAGTAGCCACTGTGGCCGTGTGCCTGATACTTGCTCTAGCAGCCCTTTTCTTCTTTGTGATAGCCTTTGCTCTGTGGCTGGCGAAGATGGTGGGCGCGGCTTGGAGTTTCACCATCGTGGGAGGAGCAATGCTGCTCATCATCATCATCATTCTCCTTTGCCGCAAACGCTGGATTGTGCAGCCCATTGCACGATTCGTGGCGAAATTGTTCATCAGTGAGGACGAAGAAGAGGACGACGACGAACCCTTAGCCCAATGAAATCAGTCATGAACAGCAATATCGTTAATTCTCCCGACGTGCTTGCCGCTCTGCAGCAGAGGAAGCGCAGAATCAAGCGAAAATTGGCAAATTCCCGCACGCAGATGACGGAGAATGTCAGCTATCTGACTGGCGGAAAGATGCCTGCCACGACCGACAGAGTACAGAAGATTGCCCGTCTGCTCATCAACGGACTTGTTATTTACCGCGGTTTCCGCCTCTGCTCAGGCGTCGTCTCTGGCATCCATTCCTTCTTCACCCCTGGCAAACGCCGCAAATAGCGATTCCTGTTACACTTCTTCGCCAAACGAGGCTGGCTTTCATGTGGCCCGGCCTCCCATTCTGCGTTTCTGCACGGATAAGCGTCCGCCAAAGGGGCAGCGCACAAAGTGTCACGGCCAGCCGCATTTCACTTCCTTTTTGTCACCTTTCGAAACGGAGGAAAAGGCCGCAAAACACGACGAAATAGACGTCGCCGCGTAGGGCAATTTCAAACGCCGCGTGCGACGATGACCATCTCCGCGTGCGGCGTTTGATTTTTCGCCTGCGGAAATTCACTGTCGCAACACGCCAAATTTTGCAGAAAAGCAGGCCGTTTTGCCATCTCTACATGGCAAAACAACATTTTCTCCTCGTTTTTGGGGTTTGCAACATGCTCTGTATCAGCCGAAAGCGTTTTAAGCGCATAAAATCCTCTCGGGGCAGGAAAGTACCACCGAGAGGATTTTAAGCGATTCTCGCGAGTCAGCCAAAAATGCGAGTGTAAGCAAAACGGCCCGTTTCGTGAGCAAAGTGTCAGAATCGGAAGAATCAGAATACTCGGAACACTCAGAACACAATGAAAGCTTTCAGCACGCCCTCAACCCCTTCGTGCCATCGTCAGTCTTTTGGCCTTACCGTTATCTTGCAAGGCGATGCGAAACGAGGGTCCTGCCGCTCGTAAAGCGTCTGCCGATAGGTGTCAGCGCTGGGCCTAACCTTGCCCTTGAACACTTTCTTGCCGCGAAGTTTGATGGTGACGGGCTTCTTGAGGTTCACGAGCTCGTCGCTCAGGAACAAGGTCAGCTCGGAATAGTCGCAGCGACTGATGTCGATGGTATTGCCCTCGACTTCGGCATCCACTCTCATGCCGCGCTTCAGCTCTTCGCGAGGAGCCGAAAGCCAATAGAAGTTAGGTCGATAGACTGCCTCTTGCTGCCAGATGATGTGCTTTGGCCAAGCTTGACGCTTGAACTGAGCCATCCACGGGAGCGCAGCGGCATCTTCGCGATCCATCCAATGCCCCTTGCCCTCCATGATGTGCGTCTCGTGGATGTATCCATCGGGACAAGTCCGTTGCAAAGAATCCATCTGCAAGCCTCGCTCGCGGTCAAGCCGATTGCGATTGTAGGCAGCATCGAGGGCGCCGCACCAAATCATGAAAGGCGTGTTGAGCAGGTTCTCCAGCCGAACATCTCCCGGATGCCCAGCCATCATGCTCGCCGCTGCCCAATGGTCTGCCATACGAGGCGCCATTCGCCACACGCCATCGCCACCTGCCGAATAGCCAAGGATATAGACCTTATCGGGATTGACATCGTAATGGGCAATCATGGTTCGGATGAGGACACGATACATGCTGTCAATGGGCTGCTGACACCACATGTCCCAAGCCTCGAGGGGAGAACGAGGCGCCACATACACGCCCTCGCTTGGACGATACAGTCGCATCTGGTTGCGCCATTGCTGGTCGTTCACTTCAGGCGTCGTCCCGCCTCCTCCATGCAGGCTAATCCACAGGCTTCGTCCGTCGACAGGTTTATCTCCATAGACCGTCCACCACAACTTCATGCTGTCGCTGTTCTGCCGGATGATGCTGTCGCGGATGATGTCAGCAGTTGCAGCCCGCAAGCTGTCAAGCCACAGATGTCGAATAGCCTTATAGTCCTGTGCAAAGGCCGTCACAGAAAGGAAAAGGAAGGAAAGGAAAAGTCTCATAGCTTCTTGATTTGGAACTTACTCGATTGCTTGCCGTTCTTGATTCGGTTGTCTTCAACAAACCAATTGCCAGAAGCCCGACCAGCACACTGAATGGTGTAGCTGCCCTCAGGCGTCTTGATGAAGACGTAGGTGTTCCACTCCGCATTGAAAGGCTTCGTGTTCTTGTTGGCCCAGAACGTGCCCAACTCGTTGATGTAGCGGCCGTCCTGCGCATTCGTAATCTTGAAGCGACCCGTTTCAGGCACGAGCTCGATGTTCCAGAGCTGACGCTGCGGGTTGATAGTGTCCGCCTCTGCTACAAATACAGGGAAGTCGCCATCGCGGTCGGGCGAAGCATTCACGTCGGTCAAGAACTTGCCCTCGTACATTATATAATATTGTCCGTCCTCGATGGCTTGCTGAGGCAGGAAGTCGAGACCATAAGTGAAGCACTTCTTGTAGTCCTTGATGAGTTGAAGCGCCGTTTCATTCACCCAAGGCGTGACAACGGTGCCGCTCACGACTGGCTTCGCTTTGACAATAGAGCCCTCATAGTTGCGGCTGATGATGCCCTTCTGCTTATCTTCGAGCTTCTGGAAGGCACGATAATGCGCCACGAAGCCGACCGAATCTTTCTCTTGAAGGGCTTTTTGCATTGCTATGACTTGCAATCCTCTTTGTCCAAGCACCCGCATTGTTTCCACCCAAGGACCAATCTCCTGCAACATCTCGGGCTGGGAAAGGCTGTCTGCAAGCAGAGCATCGGCCTCCGTCACAAGGCAACTGAAGTATAGTTCGTTGGGCACTTTATCAAAGTCAGGGCTTTCCCCATCTCGCCGCAATCCGTGAACCGTCTTGCCTATGTCGATATTGTTCTCACAGAAGAAACGGAAGGCCTCCTTACTTGTGGGCATCAGCTCCTCGATAGCTTCTTCCCAAGACTTCTCTGCATCATAGGCAGGCATGTTCCAGCAGTAGTCGGCAATGCTATAAAGCGAGACTTTCGAGGCTTCGGCATATTCCATCGGATTACTGCAAAAACCAGACACAAGGTCGGCAATGTCGAGCCCGTTGCCGTAAGTCTTTCCCATGAGCAAGCGGCTCTGACAATAGTCGTTCACAGGATAGTTAAGCCAAATGAAAGCCTTGCGCTTGATTTGCGCGTTTATCCATTCCATATCGTCGCGATCTATCATATCGACCACGCTATTTCCAGTCCACATGATACGCACCTCTGGATACATCTTCGTGCCAAGCGTCGAGAGGTAATCTCCGCCACTCCAGTTCTTGTTATATTGCGTAGGACATATAATGAGTGGCTGCACGTCCTTGTGTTTGCGGACAAAATTGTCGGTCAGGTAGTTCATTAGTCCAGCTTGCTTCTCTGCCCTTGCTCCCTCACCGCCAATGTCATCAAAGAAAACAGCAAATGTGCGGACACCAAGCCCATACATCAGGTTCAACTTGTTCACGACGGCAAGGCTGTCTTGCTTGTTCCACTTAATGTCGCCCCCAGGATGAATTGCCCAAACGAACTGCACCCTGTTACGATGCGCAGCCTCAACGAGTTCACGAAGCTTCGCTGCCTCTGTCTCAGGATAAGGGTCGCGCCAATGAGCCCGATGATAAGGGTCGTCCTTAGGGCCATAGACATAGATGTTCAACTTATGCTTGCCATAAAACTCGAACTGCCTAAGCCTGTCCAGATGGCTCCATGGATTGCCGTAAAAGCCCTCTATGACACCTCTGCAAGCGACACTCGGCCAGTCACGAATCTCGAAACCATCATCAAGGAGATTGACCTCCTTGTATTTTGAATTAATTAATTTTGAATTTTGAATTTGTTTCAGTGCTTGCTCGCCATAAAAGGTTCCACTTTCATCCCTGCCGGCCACAATGATTTCCTTTGGCGTGACCTTCAAGAAGAAGCCCTCAGCCTGCTGTGGAATCTTCTTCAAATAAGCCTTCACAGCCTTCTCGCCAGCCGTTCCGACCACCTTTTTCGTCTCACCAAAGCTGCCTAAGCATAGCACAAAAAGCAGTAAAAGAACTATCTGTCTCATCATTTTATCGAAGTCTTCAGGAACAGAGTATTTAGAGTTATCCCATTCTTGAGATTTTCTGCAGGGCATCTTCATCGAGAATCTTTATCTTGCGGCCGTCAAGAGCGATGAGACCCTCCTGAACGAACGCACTCAGCGTACGGATGGCGTTACTTGTCGTCATGTTACTCAGGTTCGCCATATCCTCGCGACTTGGACAGACACAAAGTGTCCTGCCGTCATCCTCCACACCATAGCTTTCCTTGAGGAACAGGATACTCTCTGCCAAACGACCGCGAATGTGCTTCTGCGTGAGGTTTACTGTTCTTGCATCACTTTTGCCGAGTGCCCAAGCCAGTCTTCTGACGAAGAACCAAGCCAGCTGAGAGTTGCGCATCGCAAGCTGGCGAACCAGTCCGATGGGAATGGTGGCAATGACAGAAGTCTCGAAAGCTGCAGCAGCCGTAACATAGATCTCGTCGGCGAAAGCAGCACGGTAACCAAAGTACTCCACTGCATCTGCCACACGCACAATCTGCGCTCTGCCGCCAACGCCTTCCTTGTAAATCTTCACCTTGCCCGTAACGAGGCAAAGCAGATGGGAAGGAATGTCGCCCTCCTGATAGATCGTTTCATTCTTCCGATAAGTACGAACCTGCATTTTGCTCAAGATCAGTTCGCGTTCCTCAGGCGAAAGTGCTCCGTCCAAATCGGGTAGTTTCGCAAGTACATCTTCCTTTTTTATCATCGTTTTTTGTGTTTTACAGCAGCAAAGTTACGAATAAGTGAGCAAAATACAAAAAGAAAATCCAAGTTTTTAGTTTTTTATTTTCGAACGAGAGTAACTTCGACAAAGTCAAAGTTACAAAAAAAGTTGAAAAGATGAAAAATTAAAAAGTTAAAATGAAAGGCGAAAGGCCAAAATTGTTCAAACCTACCGACAGAAGCCCGCTACAAAGCCGCCACGATAATTCATTTGAGAACTTGCCAAACTTCTCGTGTGAACTTCACAAAATCCACGTGTGAAGTTTACAAAATCCACGTGAGGATTTGATGATATCCTCACGTGGATTTTACAAGATGCTCGTATGTCGCTTACGAAAAGTTCGTCACTTACACTCTACGGCTGCCCGTTCAATGGGCAAACACTTCTTGTAGTTCTCGATGTACTTCTCGAATCCTTCGACATCCTCGGTCGTGGGAGCGATGCTGGTTCCTGTGTTGCCAGCAAAGACAATCTCCTCAAGATACTCTGCCAAGTTCTTTTCCTTATTATTAATAAGATAGCCTGCCAGCAGAGCTATTCCCCAAGCACCGCCTTCGCCTGCCGTCTCCATAACGGAAATAGGACTGTTCAGAGCTGCTGCCAACACGCGCTGACCCACTCCAGCTGTCTTGAAATAGCCGCCGTGACCTGTGATGCGGTCAACCTTCACGCCCTCTTCCTTCAGCAATATATCGTTGCCAATCTTCAGCACTCCTATGGCGCCGTAGAGCTGAGCACGCATAAGATTGGCAAGGTTGAACTTGTCCGTAGCTGAGCGAACAAACAACGGACGGCCTTCTGCAAGTCCTGTCACAGGCTCTCCGCTGACGTAGTTAAACGCCATCAGACCTCCGCAATCGGGGTCGCCCTCGAGTGCTTTGTTGAAGAGCTTGCTGTATATCTCGCCCATATCAACAGGGACGCCAAGCATCTGCTGGTATTCCTTGAAGAGACTTACCCACGCGTTGATGTCGCTGGTACAGTTGTTGCAATGCACCATTGCCACAAGACTTCCGTCTGGCGTCGTCACGAGGTCGATGGGTTCGTAGGGTTTGCTCAGGGGCTTCTCCAGAACAATCATCGAGAAGGACGAGGTGCCAGCAGAGACATTACCTGTGCGCTGCTTCACAGCATTAGTTGCCACCATGCCTGTTCCTGCATCACCTTCCGGAGGACAAAGAGGGATGCCTGGCTTCAGGTGACCTGAAACGTCAAGCTTCTTGGCACCTTCAGGCGTGAGACATCCGGCGTTCTGGCCTGCAACGAGAGATTTCGGCAGGATATCTTCCAAGCGGAATGGCAAGCCTTTCTTTGTGAGGATTTCGTCGAACTTACGAACCATCTCTGCATCGTACGTCTTGGTATCCGGGTCAACAGGAATCATGCCTGAAGCATCGCCTACACCAAGCACAAACTCTCCTGTCAGCTGCCAATGGACATAACCAGCAAGGGTTGTCAAGAACTTGATGTTGGGAACGTGCTTCTCTCCATTGAGGATGGCTTGGTAGAGGTGACTGATGCTCCAGCGCAAAGGGATGTTGTAATTGAAGAGCTTGCTCAGTTCTGCAGCAGCCTCACCGGTATTGGTGTTGCGCCATGTGCGAAAAGGCACAAGTATTTCCTGCTTCTCATTGAATGCCATGTAGCCGTGCATCATTGCACTGAAGCCAATGGCAGCAAGGTTCTCTATTTCGCACCCATACTGACGCAGGACATCCTTACGAAGGTCGATGTAACAATCTTGCAAACCTTTCCAGATAAGTTCGATGGAATAAGTCCACAACCCATCTGCCAACTGGTTTTCCCATTCGAAAGCACCTTGTGCAATAGGCTTGTTGTCCTCATCGATAAGGACAGCCTTTATGCGAGTAGAGCCGAACTCAATGCCGAGAATGGCTTTACCGGTTTCAATTGTTTGCTTTCCGCTCATACTACTTCAATGCTTTATTCAACATATAGTAAACCTCGTTATTGCGAAGAGTTTGCTTGAAGTCTGCAATGTTGGTCTGTTTGTTGATGCGGACATACTCAATGCCTGTCATCTCTGCAAAATCCTCCCAATACTCTTCGTTGATGTCGTAAGAGAAAGCACTATGATGCGTTCCGCCAGCAAGTATCCAAGCTCCTGCGCCAATCTCGAACGTAGGCTGAGGCACCCAAAGCGCACTTGCTACGGGAAGCTTCGGCATAGGTTTCGGCTCGATACACTCCACCTCCTGAGAAATGAGACGGAAACGGTTGCCAAGGTCCACGACGGTTGCCTTGATGCCACGACCTGTCTTCGAGGTGAAGACGAGACGAGCCGTCTGTTGCTTGCGAATGCCAATGCCAAGGAAATGAACCTCCAGCTTTGGTTTGTCGGAAGCAATCAACGGACAAATCTCGAGCATATGGCTTTGCAAGCAAGAACTCTTATCGCCTGCGAAGTTCAGCGTGTAGTCTTCGAGGAAAGAGCAACCTGTCGGCATGCCCTGCTGGATGACCCAAAGTGTGCGATAAAGACAAGCGGTCTTCCAGTCACCTTCTGCACCAAAGCCATAACCTTCTTGCATGAGGCGTTGCGAAGCGAGACCAGGAATCTGGTCGAAGCCGCAGAAGTCTGGAGCATTAACATCAGCATCGCCAAGGTCGTCGAAGTTTGTTGTGAAGGCAGTTGCCCCTTCGTCCTTCAGGACACGACGTAAGGCAATCTCAGCCTTTGCGCTGTTCTTCACCTTTTCCCAATAAACCTCTTCGCCACTCTCATCTATCTTAATTGTATAGAGATTCTTGTACTCCTCGACAAGAGCATCTGCCTCTGCATCTGTCACCTTCTTATAATACTCCATCAAAGAGGAGACAGGATAATAGTCAACATGATAGCCAAGACGTTGTTCGAACTCAACACGGTCGCCATCTGTCACAGCTACGTTGTTCATGTTCATGCCGAACATGAGGCAGCGAACGTTTTTGGCATCTGCCACACCTGCTGCTACACGAGCCCAAACAGCAATCTGCTTCTGTGCTTTCTCGTCTTTCCAATAGCCGCAAACCACTTTGCGAGCCACACGCATACGAGTGCAGATGTGTCCGAACTCGATATCGCCATGAGCACTTTGGTTCAGGTTCATGAAATCCATATCAATTTCGCTCCAAGGAATCTCAGCATTGTACTGGGTGTGGAAATGAAGCAAAGGCTTCTGCAGTTGCTGAAGGCCTTTGATCCACATCTTTGCAGGTGAGAAAGTATGCATCCATGTGATGATGCCCACACACTTCTCTTCGTTATTTGCGGCCAGCATCACCTGCTCCACTTCCCTCGAACTATTGGCTGTGCCTTTATAGACAATCTTCACAGGAATGTTTCCTGAGGCGTTCAAGCCCTCGACCATCTCCTTCGAATGTCCGTCAACTGCGACCACCGCGTCGCCTCCATAGAGCAACTGTGCGCCAGTTACCCACCAAATTTCACAATTCTCAAATGCTTTCATTGTTTGTAAGTATTTATGTTGTTAAGTTTATTAATGCTTCTTTTCTTTTTGGCCGTAGTATGCGTTCGGACCATGTTTCCTCTGATAATGCTTTTCAACTAAAAGAGGATTCATTGTCAAGTTTGGATTGACGTTGAGAGCTATGAATGCCATTTTGGCACACTCTTCCATCACCTTTGCGTTATAGACTGCATTGTCCGGACTTGTTCCCCAAGAGAAAGGCCCGTGGTTTTTGACAAGAACTGCAGGCGTATGGTCTGGGTTAATCTTACGAATGTTGAGGATTTCGTCCACAATCACTTTGCCCGTTTCCAACTCGTACTGACCTTTCACCTCAGCCTCAGTCATATCGCGAGTGCAGGGTATGTCCTTGTAAAAGTAGTCTGCATGAGTTGTGCCGATATTCGGAATATCCTTTCCGGCTTGGGCAAAGGCTGTTGCATAAGTGGAGTGCGTATGGACGACGCCTTGAATGTTTGGAAACGCCTTATATAATATAAGATGTGTAGGCGTGTCGCTGCTGGGATTCAAATCGCCTTCCACGACTTTTCCGCTCTCAAGGTCAACGACTACCATGTCTTCAGGCTTCATTTCGTCGTAGCTCACGCCAGAAGGTTTGATGACCACAAGTCCCTTCTCACGGTCGATGCCTGAGACGTTGCCCCAAGTAAAGATAACCAGTCCATGCTTCACAAGGTCAAGGTTTGCCTTGAATACTTTCTGTTTCAGTTCTTCTAGCATAGTTCACTTAAGTTTGCTACAAATTTAGTCTTTTTTCCCTTTCCTGCCAACAAAGGCACGAAAAAAAACAGGCTAAGCGTGGATAATTTGAAATTCACACGTGGTTAAATCACAAACACAACGTGGTGTGATTGGCATTTTAACGTGGTGTGATTGCAAACACAGCGTGGAGTGTTTAGCAACATAACGTGGAGTGTTTGCAACTCTCATGAGAACTTGGCAAAGTTCACGTGAGAAGTTTGAGGGCATCATTGCTCAAGCAAGATGCAGAAAGGTATCGCTATCGTTAACGGCAAAAGGGGCTTGATCAAGTAATCTTCCAACACAAAAAGCGAAACAACAAATCAAACAAGCTTTTTACAAACAAAGAGAGTTCTCACAAAAGATGTGGGGACTCTTTTTGTGTTATATAACATCTTTTGCCGCTTTATTTGTACTATCTTGAGGAAAAAGCAGGACAAATGCTTTCGAGTTTGAAGGAATTTTCGTAACTTTACGTGGAAATTATTCATTTTGAATTTATGAAATTTGAAATTTGAATTAACATAAAACTCATGAGTTATTTACGTTTTGATAAGACGCTGATGACGAACTTGCGAGACTCGCTGCCTAAGGAGGTGCTTCGCTCGAATCGTTCTGGTGCCTACAGTTGCACAACCATTGTGGACTGCAATACGCGAAAGTATCATGGTCTGCTGGTTGTGCCTGTGCCTGAACTCGACGATGAGAACCACGTTCTGCTGTCGAGCCTCGACGCTACTGTCATTCAGCATGGAGCCGAGTTCAATCTCGGTTTGCATAAGTACAACGGAGACAACTTCAGTCCTCGCGGCCACAAGTACATCCGCGAGTTTGATTCTCTCCAGGTGCCCACAACCATCTATCGTGTGGGAGGCGTCATCCTAAAACGCGAGATGATGTTCCAGCACTTCGAAAACCGCATCATCATTCGCTACACTTTGGTGGATGCTCACTCCGAGACGACACTTCGTTTGCAGCCTTTCCTAGCCTTCCGCAGTGTGCGAGAGTTCACTCACGAGAATGCAGGCGTAAACAGACATTATAATCTCGTGCAGAACGGAATCTCGACTTGCATGTATAAAGGCTATCCCACGCTTTTCATGCAGATTAACAAGGAGAATGAGTTCGTATTCCGTCCCGACTGGTATCGCGGTTTGGAGTATCCCAAAGAGCAGGAACGCGGCTATGCAAGCAACGAAGACCTCTACGTTCCAGGCTACTTCGAGTTTAACATCAAGAAGGGCGAAAGCGTAGTCTTTGCGGCAGGTCTTGAGGAAATCAATACCGACACGCTGGCCGAGCTTGCCGACTTCGAAGTGAGCGTTCGTACACCTCGCGACAACTTCTACAACACTTTGGTTAACAGTGCCCATCAATTCATCGTCCATCGCCAACACGAAGACTATGTCCTGGCAGGCTACCCTTGGTTCAAGTGCAGGGCTCGCGATATGTTTGTCTCGCTGCCAGGCTTGACATTGACCAACAACGAGGTTGACAAGTTCGAGGCCGTTATGCAGACGGCAGAGAAAGCCATCCGTGAATTCATCGAAGGCAAGAAGTTGACCGTCAGCGTGACAGAAATGTCGCATCCCGATGTGTTGCTTTGGGCAGTCTGGTGCATACAGCAGTACGCGAACTTCGTCTCGATGGAAAAGTGCATCGAAAAGTACGGACCTTTGCTTTGGGACACAATGGAATGGCTCCGCGCAGGCGGTCATCCGAACTTCCACGTTGAGAAGAACGGCCTCGTAAGTTGCGAGGGCAGAGACAAGGCAGTCACTTGGATGAACAGCTCCGTCGGCGGTCGTCCTATCGTTCCTCGCACAGGTTATATCGTCGAGATTAATGCCCTTTGGTACAACGCCCTGATGTTCAGCGCAGATGTCTGCCGACATGCTAAGGACAAGAAGTTCGTAAAGCAACTCGAGGCTGCTGCCAAGCTTTGCGAGAAGAACTTTGCTCCGATGTTCTACAACGAGTACGGCTACCTGTGCGACTATTGTGTAGAAGGCTATCGCAACTACGATGTGCGCCCCAATATGGTCTTCGCGATTGCTCTCGACTACTCACCTCTCGACAGAATTCAGCAGAAGAGCGTGCTAGACTATTGCACGAAGGAGCTCATCACGCCGAAGGGCATGCGTTCGCTTTCGCCAAAGAGCCACGGCTACAACCCGATGTACGTAGGTCCGCAGATACAGCGCGACTATGCCTATCATCAGGGAACAGCTTGGCCTTGGCTCGCCGCCTTCTACATGGAAGCGTGTCTCAAGATATACCGACAGAGCAAACTGAGCTATGTGGACCGTTTGCTGGTGGGCTACGAAGAGGAACTCTTCTACCACTGCATCGGCACAATTCCTGAGCTCTTCGACGGCAACCCGCCCTTCCACGGACGAGGCGCCATCAGCTTCGCCATGAATGTCTCAGGCATCATGCGAATCGTGAAATTGCTCGATAAATATAATGAAGAATAACCAAAGGAAGAAACAGCAATGAAAGTTTTAATGTTCGGATGGGAGTTCCCTCCCAAGATATACGGCGGTCTTGCCGTGGCTTCCTACGGCATCACCAAAGGTTTGAGCCTGCAAGGCGATGTAGAAACGACGTTCTGTATGCCCAAACCCACAGGCAAAGAGGAGAAGTTCCTCAAGATTGTGAATATGAGCCAGGTGCCCGTCGTGTGGCGAGACGTCTGGTACGACAACATCAAGGACCGCTTCATTGGTCATACGGCAGAGGACTACTACCGTTTCCGTGACCATCTCTATGCGGACTTCAACTACTTGCAAGGACTCGACGACATGGGCTGCATAGGCTTCGCGGGAGGCTATCCAGGCAACTTGCACGAAGAAATCAACAACTTCTCCATCATCGCAGGTGTGCTGGCAAGAAGTGAGCAGTTCGACCTCATCCATGCTCACGACTGGCTGACCTACCCCGCAGGCGTTCATGCCAAGATGGTGAGCGGGAAACCTCTCTGCATACACGTTCATGCAACGGACTTTGACCGCTCTCGCGGCAAAGTGAATCCAACCGTTTACAGCATTGAGAAGAATGGCATGGACCACGCAGACTGCATCATGTGCGTGAGCGAACTGACGCGACAGACTGTCATCAACCAATACCATCAGGATCCTCGCAAGTGCGTGGCCATGCACAATGCCGTCTATCCGCTTAGCGAAGAAATTCAAGCCATCGTGCCTCAGAAGAAAAAAGGCGAGAAGGTGGTGACGTACCTTGGCCGCATCACGATGCAAAAAGGCCCGGAATACTTCCTCGAAGCAGCTAAGAGAGTGCTTGAGCGCAGTCGCAACATCCGTTTCTGCTTCGCAGGTAGCGGCGACATGATGAACGCGATGATAGAGTTGGCAGCTAGTTATGGCATAGCCGACCGCTGCCACTTCCCGGGCTTCCAGCGCGGCAAACAGGTCTATGAGTGCTACAAGAACAGCGACGTCTTCGTAATGCCCTCTGTGAGTGAACCTTTCGGCATAGCGCCTCTCGAAGCCATGCAGTGTGGTTGTCCCTCCATTATCTCGAAGCAGAGTGGTTGTGGCGAAATACTCCGAAACGTCATCAAGGTCGATTATTGGGACATCGATGCAATGGCAGATGCCATTTACAGCATCTGTCAGTACGACGCTCTTCACGACTACTTGGCAGAAGAAGGCATCAAGGAGGTTAATCAAATCACATGGGAGAAAGTCGGACTTCGCATCCGCGAGTGCTACAATCAGCTAACCTCGCGTGGTTGGTTCGACAATGGGGAATACCTCAACGCAGTCAAGAACATCAAGTAACACATTATATATAATATATAAAGGAAAAAGACAATGAAAACTATTTGCTTATACTTCGAGATACACCAACCCATACACCTCAAACGCTATCGTTTCTTCGACATCGGCACCGACCACTACTACTACGACGACTACGAGAACGAACGCGTCATCAACGAACTCTTCGAGAAAAGCTACAAGCCTGCCCTGCAGACAATGCTCGACATGATTGCAGAGAACGGCAAAGCCTTCAAAGTGGCCTTCAGCATCAGCGGCGTTTCGCTGGAGCTCATCGAGCAGTATGCCCCCGAAATGCTCGACCTCCTCGGGCGCCTGGCAGCATCGGGATGCGTCGAGTTCCTTGCTGAGCCATACAGCCACGGCCTCTCTTCGCTTGGCAACGTCGACAACTTCATCGCCGAGACAAAACGTCAGGCAAAGAAGATTAAACAAATATTCGGACAAAGCCCGAAGGTGTTCCGCAACAGCTCGCTCATCTACGACGACGAGATCGGAGCCTTGGTGGCCGACATGGGCTTCAAGGGCATGATGGTCGAGGGCGCTAAGCACATCCTCGGTTGGAAGAGCCCGCACTACATCTATTCCTGCACTCAGGACTCTCGCCTCTCGCTCATCCTGCGTGATTATAAGCTCTCCGACGACATCGGACTTCGCTTCAACGACGCTTCCTGGTCGGAATACCCGCTCATGGCCGACAAGTGGCTCAGCTGGGTTGCAGCGCTGCCCGAGGGCGAGAACGTGGTGGGCATCATGATGGAACTCGCTGCACTTGGCTACTACCAACCCCTTGGAAGCCACATCCTCGACTTCCTTCGTGCTCTGCCTAAGCTTGCAGACAAGATGGGCATTCAGTTCGCCACGCCCTCCGAAGTGCTCGCCAAAAACAAGCCCGTCAGTCCGCTCGAGGTCATCTATCCTGTCTCCTGGAACGACGAGGAGCGCGACACAAGCAGCATGCTCGGTAATGGTATGCAGCGTGAAGCATTCAACAAGCTCTACGACGAGAACACCGTGGGCCGCATCCTTGCCTGTCGCGACCGTCGCATCCAGCAAGACTGGGACCGCCTGCAGGCAACCGACAACTTCCGATTCATGACCACGAAGAACAACGGCATGGGCACCAATCGCGGCATCTACGACAGCGAGTACGATGCCTTCACGAACTACATGAACATCCTCGGCGACTTCCTCAAACGCGTCAAAGACATGTATCCCGATACCGTCGAGAATGACGAGCTGAACAGCCTCTACACGCAGATTGCCAACATGGGCGAGGAACTCAGCGTCAAGGACAACGAGATAAGCCGCCTCCGCGCACGCCTCAAGAAACTGGGCTCGCCCGAAGAGGAAACGCAAAAGGAGGAATCTCCAAAGCCCGCAAAGGAAGCACCTGCAAAGAAAGCTGAGCCAAAGCCAAAGGCAAAGCCTGCTCCTAAAAAGGAAGTCAAGACAAAGGCTGCCGAAAAAGCAAAGCCCTCTGCAAAGAAAGCGCCTGCCAAGAAAGCAGAGACGAAGAAAGCGAAGGCTGCTCCAAAGCCCAAAGCTAAATGAGGATTCCCATCCTAAGCATCAACGGCTCCGATAGCACTGGTCAGTCAGGCATCGGGGCCGATATTCAAACCATAGCCGCCTTAGGTGGCTATGCTGTTACTGCGGCAACATGCGTTGGGGATTACACATTGCCCTCTGATGTGGTTTTGAAGCAAGTGGCGGAAAGCATCTCTGCCCTTCACCCCAAAGCCATTAAGGTCGGGCTGGTGACGGACAGCGAGACGGTACGGCTGTTGCGCGGCGAGGTCATTGCCTGCCGACGACTCGTCGTTGCACCGGGCATCTTTGATTCCGACGGCAGGCAGATGGTGAGCGATGATGTTATCGAGGCCATCGCCCGCTATCTCATTCCCGAAGCCCTGCTCCTGATGCTTCGATGCAAAGATGCTGAGAAGCTGCTCGGCATCTCCATCAAGACAGACGACGACATGCTGGAAGCTGCCCGCCTCCTCCACGAGATGGGAGCCGAGTGGGTGCTCCTTCGCGGAGCCCGTCACATCAAAGGTCGCCTCATAGCCCTACTCTACAGTCAAAACAAAACGCAGTTCTTCTCTTCTTATAATACGGAGGGCTGGCAACGCCATGGTGTTGCAGGAGCGCTCTCAGCCGCCATCACCACGCGGCTCGGCATGGGCGATGACGTCCCGACCGCCGTTCGCAATGCCCACGACTTTATCCATTCGCAAGTTGTCTATGCAAAGCCCGACGAGACAGCCCATCGCGCCATCGACCACTACAACGCCTTTGTGAGTCTCGTTGCCGAACATTACCGCAGCGCCCACGACGTTGCCTTCTACGCCGACCGCCTCTGCATCACCACCCGTTACCTCTCACAAGTCACGGACAATGTCGTCGGCAAGTCGCCCAAGCAAATCATCGCGGACTACTTGCTGAGCGAAGCAAAGACCTACCTCGGCACCACCCGCCTCACCATACAGGAGATAGCCGACCGCCTCGGCTTCTCCTCGCAAGCCCTCTTCTGCAAGTTCTTCAAGTCGCAGGAAAACATGTCGCCCAGCGACTACCGCAAGCAACAATAATTCTTGAATCAAAGAACCATGAACATTCTCATAATCGGAGCCACATCCGGTATCGGCAAAGCTCTTTTCAAGTTATACATAAAGGATAATCACCGCATCGCCATCGTTGGCCGAAGGACTCATCTGCTTGACGAATTGAGCCGGCAATATCCCTCAAACACTTTTGCTGCTACAGCTGACATCACCAAACAAGACGAAATAGAGCAAGCAATCCGTTTACTTTACAAAGAACTTAGAAACATCGACCTTGCCATCATTTGCTCTGGCACGGGAGACCTCAACCCTTCCCTCGACTATACTATTGAACGCTTGACAACTGAAACCAATGTAATGGGCTGGACTTTCGTCATTGACACACTCTACAATCTCTTTGAACAGCAAAATCACGGTCACCTAGTGGCCATTACTTCGGCTGGAGGTTTACGCGGAGAACCAATGGCGCCTGCCTATAGTGCAACGAAAGCTTACCAAATCAACTATATGGAAGCCCTGCGCAAAAAAGCATTTAAGGCAGGAAACAAGATTGTCGTTACTGATGTCCGCCCTGGCCTTGTTGATACTGCAATGGCTAAAGGTGACAATCTCTTTTGGGTAATGCCCGTCGACAAGGTCGCTCGCCAAATCCGCAACGCCATCCGCCGTAAGAAGTCAAAAGTCTATGTCACCAAACGCTGGCATGTTCTTGCGGTTATCAATAAATTCCTACCATTCTGTCTCTATAAGCGAATGTAGGCATCATCGCACTATCCTTTTTCTCTTTACCACAAAGGAACAGATAACCGGCGAGTACAGACTTTTTTCAGTAAATCGGGAGCGCTAGGAGTTGCTGCTTAAGGACGAGTGCCATGCGACGGTGGCCTTCGTCGTTGGGATGGAGGCGGTCGTCGTTCGCGTCCTTGAAGTACTGGGCATACTCGTCCATCAGAGGATAAAGGCCGCAAAGGGCGGCCAAGTCAATCACAGGCACTGCCCAAATGTTGCCGGCTTCCTTCACGGACTGGATGTAGGCATCGAGGTATTCGCCGCACTTGTTGGTGAAGTCCTCGCGCGGTTGCCAGTTTCTGTCGCCGGCATGGAAGTCCGAACGGTGGATGGGTGTGAGCATCACAATCTGTTTGGTCGGATAAAGACGCTTCACATAATCGAGCGCCTTGTTGATGCGTCCGCGATAGGTTGAGTCGCACATCACAGGGAAGCGATGCCGACGGTCCACCATGTGCTTCGGCTCGCCAATGCCTGCCATCACACGTTCCGGGCGTTCCGTGAACCACTCGCCGATGGGTACGCCTGCGTTGTAATCGTTGGTGCCGATGAAGATGAGTATGGCATCCACCTCATTGCCATGTTCTGCCTTGAGTTTGTCGGCCTGACGCTGGATGCTGTTCCATTGCCATCCGCTGACGCCATAGACATAGGGCGTGATGGAGAGCCAGTCCTGAAGGTAATGCCAATACTTGAGTTTCGAACCTTCGTTGTTCGGGTCGGTGATAGAGTCGCCGAAGTAAGCCACACGCTTGCCCTTCCAAGGATGTTCCATAACTGCCTGCGCACCTGCGCCGACCGACATCATGGCGACGAGAAGATAAATCAGGAAACGTTTCATATACTTTTATTTAATTCTAAATTCCACTCGGAAAAGAGCAGGTTCTGCCCTTGGCTTTGCAAAGATACTGCTTTTTACTGGCAATTGTGACAATCTCTCGAAGAAAAATGTCGCAAAGGGGAAAATAAAACGCCGCACGCGGGGATTGCAATCGCCGCACGCGGGGATGACTAACGCCGCACGCGGGGATAACCAACGCCGCACGCGGCGTTTCAGGACTCCCCTTGCCAAACTTGGCGCCTTTCTTTTCCAAAAGAGATCCATCGGTGCTCTAGCGCAGGAAATAATAACTCTTTCATTTTGTATTTCGCTTGCTTATTCGTAATTTTGTGGCAAGAAAGAATAAAACAAAGGACTATGAAACACTTTAATCTGACTGCGTGGCTGCTGCTATTATGCCTGCCCGCAGTAGTCTCTCCAGCTTGGGGCAGACCGAAATGGAAACTGGTATGGAAAGAGGATTTCAAGGGAAAGACTATCGACGAAAGCGTATGGTCAAGAGTACCAAAGGGGCCGTCGGACTGGGACGACATGATGTCCCTGCGGCCCGACCTTGCATACGTAGAGAAAGGGCAGCTGGTGCTTTTAGGCAAGGCAGACGGCACGTCCTTCGTCACCGGCGGCATCTGTAGTGTCGGCAAGAAGTCCTTCCGACTGGCCCGCTTCGAAATCCGCGCCAAGTTCAACCATGCGCAAGGCTTCTGGCCTGCCCTTTGGCTCATGCCCGACACTCCTCTGCAAAGTCCGAACTACGCAGAGATTGACATCATGGAGCACGTCAACTTCGAAAGCATCGTGCATCAGACCGTCCACTCGCACTTCACGCTCCATCTCGACAAGGAGAAGACCATGCCCCAAAGCATCGAGGCCAAGTTTAAGGCTGACGATTGGAACACATACGCAGCCGAGGTACACGAGGATAGCATCTGCTTCTTCGTCAACGACCGCAAGACACTCACCTATCCCCGCCTACAAGAAAAGGAATATCAGTTCCCGTGGGCAGACTGTCCCTTCTACATCATCCTCTCCAACCAACTCGGCGGCCATTGGGTCGGCCCGATAAGCAAGCCCGAACAACTGCCATCGGAACTGCGTATAGACTGGATAAAGGTATACGAGAAGCGTTAACCGATGAGTGACGCGCTAACTACAAATTGGGTAAGAAGAAATCGAAATCATTGCCGTGCCTGCATACCAATGTGCCATCCTTGTACAATAGTTCGCCACATTGTATGACAGACATCCTCTCGGCATAACTGTACCTCCCCAATTCATCCATATGGACCGCTCCGTGCGTAGTACGATTGGGATGCGTGAAGTAAATAATGTAGGCTTTTTCGCCGACAACCACCACATCACCATGCGCTCCACTCGGTCGGTCAAGAGGTCTTTCGCTGGCCTCAGCAACAAGCAGTCCATGACGTTCCCACGTGTTCAAATCATCGGAACGATACAGGCGAAACCCGTGCCACTCGTCGGTTATCATCCAATAATAATCGTGGAAGCGAAACACCTTTGCGCCCTCGCAAGACACGCCTCCAATAGCCTCCTGACCTTTTGACCAATGGAAAAGGTCGCGAGAATCGCTGAAGAAGGTGTGAGAGCCGGCCGTCTCATCCTTATACCACGCTCGCCATGTTCCGTCAGGCTTCTTGAAAAGGGTTATGTCGATTGCATTCTCGCTGCCTACATCCACACGTCCCCGATACTTCCAATCCCACAGATTCTTGCTCGTGAAATGCACCAAACGTGCTCTGCCCGACCAATGATTATGGACACCCTTGATGTATGCCGTGAAAAGGTGATAGACGCCCTTGTCGTAGACGACTTCGGGAGCCCAGAATGTGTTGTGCCCACGTTCAAACTCAAGGTCGAGTGTGCCTCGATAATACCATGAGGCACCATTATCATCGGACTGAGCGATGCCTATCGGGTTGCCGTAACAATAAGCCACATCAGGGCTCTCCTGGTTGGCACGGCGCTGAGTGTAGAGCATCCACCAGCATTTCTCCACGTTGTTCCAAAACACTACTGGGTCAGCTGCGCCGTCGGTTATCGGGTCGCGATACATCGGAGCAGGAGCCTTTCGTTGCTGACTTGAGGCTAAGGTCACAAAGAGCAAAGCCACAATACTTAGGATTATTCTGCGCATAGGATTCTGTCTTTATTAATTCTGATGCAAAGTTAGTGAATTATTCTGTGCGAACAAAAGGAATAGCGGAAAATATTCCCTTCAATGTGTCCAGGAACTCTTCACTCTTAGTTGAGCTGCCAGGGACGTTATGCTAAGCTATTAGGGACGTTACATTCATCATCATTTATGTAAGAACACCTCTTGCATATTTGGTAGTCTGTTTGAAAATCCTTTCCTTTGTTCATAAAATGACATTAACATCACAACTTCAGATAACATGAAAAACATCATCTTGAAACTGGCCGCGACATTGTTCCTGCTCGTGGTCTTGCCTCTTGGCACAGAAGCTCAACCGAAATGGCATTGGGAGAAAGGAACCATCGTAGTGGACACGCCCGAACAGGAAGCCGCCGTCGATTCCCTTTCTGCAGAATATATCCGAACGCTCAAGACGAAAGGCCCAAAAGCCGCCGAAAAGCTTCTGAAGAAACACAACACGTTAAGTTGCCAAACACTCAACGTTAAGTCTGACATTTAAGCATGCCATATTTCAAGGCGACTTTTTCCAAACTCGGAGTTTCTCTTTACCAAATGGGAACGGATGATTGTCCGTTCCTTTTTTTTTACCGTCCTTTGCAGCAGAAAACAAAAAGATAAAAGATAAAAGAAGAAAGATGGAAGACCGTACTACTCTTAACCGTCAGTTGGCTCAGATGCTGAAGGGCGGAGTGATTATGGACGTGACGACACCCGAGCAGGCACGAATTGCCGAGGCTGCGGGGGCGTGTGCAGTAATGGCTTTGGAACGTATTCCCGCTGACATCAGAGCTGCTGGAGGAGTAAGCAGGATGAGCGACCCGAAGATGATACGGGGCATTCAGGAGGCTGTGACGATTCCCGTGATGGCGAAGTGCCGCATCGGTCATTTTGCGGAGGCGCAGATACTCGAAGCCATCGATATAGACTACATCGACGAGAGCGAAGTGCTCTCCCCTGCGGACGACATCTATCACATCGACAAGAGGAAGTTCCGCGTGCCGTTCGTCTGCGGAGCAAAGGACTTGGGCGAAGCGCTCCGACGCATCAACGAAGGCGCCACGATGATACGCACCAAAGGCGAACCCGGCACGGGCGACATCGTACAGGCCGTCCGCCACATGCGCTTGATGCAAAGCGAAATCAGGAGACTTGTTTCGTTGAACGACGACGAACTCTACGAGGCAGCAAAGCAGTTAAGAGTGCCTTCCGAACTGATACGCTTTGTTCACGAGAACGGCAAACTGCCCGTTGTTAACTTTGCTGCAGGCGGTGTGGCCACGCCAGCCGATGCAGCCTTGATGATGCAACTCGGCGCAGAAGGCGTCTTCGTAGGTAGCGGCATCTTCAAGAGCGGCAATCCCGAGAAGCGGGCACAGGCCATCGTGAAGGCCGTGACGAACTACGACAACCCAGCCGTCTTGGCTAAACTGAGCGAAGACCTCGGCGAGGCGATGGTCGGAATCAACGAGAGCGAGATACAATTGCTGATGGCAGAGCGGGGGAAGTAAGCTGGCCCCCTCCCCGCTCCCCCGAGGAGGAGAGGAATTAAAAGGTAGTTATATGAAGATTGCTATACTTGCTCTGCAAGGAGCCTTTGCTGAGCACGAACAGATGTTCAGGAATCTTGGGACAGAGACTACGCTCATCCGGAATCTGGACGACTTCAATTCAACCGTCAAGAAGCCTCCCTCCTCGGGGGGAGGTTGGAGGGGGGCTGTCATTCCTGGTGGCGAGAGTACGGCCATGATGCGCATCATGAAGGACGAAGGCTTGTTCGAGCCGTTCCGACAGGCCATTCTCGACGGCCTCCCGGTGCTCGGAACTTGTGCGGGCCTCATCATGCTCGACCGCAATCATCTTGATGTGATGGACATCACGGCCCGTCGGAACGCCTACGGCCGTCAGTTGGGGAGCTTCAATACGGAGGGGGAGTTTGCAGGCATTGGCCGCATTCCCATGACCTTCATCCGTGCTCCCTACATCGAAGAGGCGGGTCCGGACGTTGAAATCCTTGCCCGCGTCGATGGCAAAGCCGTTGCAGCCCGCCAAAGGAACATGCTCGTCACCGCCTTCCACCCCGAGCTAACTAACGACACCCGCATCCATGAGTTGTTCCTCTCCATGGTTAAGTCGAAAAACTAGGCACGCCGAGTTGGGCAATTCGACACGCCGAGTTGGGCAATTCGACACGCCGAGTTGGGCAATTCGACACGCCATGTTGGGCAATTCGACACGCCATGTTGGGCAATTCGACACGCCATGTTGGGCAATTCGACACGCCATGTTTTACAACTAAGCGTGTTGTATCAATTCGTCGAGCATTTCGGGGGTTCCGTCGAGCCCAGTCATCTTCTTGTACAAACGGCGCCGAGTGGAGGTGATTGCCTCTTTGCTATGAGCCGTCAGAATGGCAATTTCGGAGGGTTTGAACTGCGCTTTTATGAGGAGACAAACGCGGAGTTCCTGCTGGCTAAGTTTATAGACTGACAACAAATGCTGGGAAAGGCCATCGCATCGGCTGTCAATCATCGTCTGGAGGCGTTGCCACTCTTCTGGCGTAGGCAATTCCATCCCAGCACTTCGCTTGCGTAAGGCCATTGTTTCGGGCGAGACGGCAATTCCAGAAACGCTCTTTTTGCGGAAAAGCACTTGCTTTTGTTGGTCGAGTTCACTATCCTTCTGACGCAAAACAAGACGGAGAATGAATGCCAACGACACGAGCAAGAGGGCGATAAGAACGGCTACAATTGTCGCCACAAAGCGATTGGAGCGACGCTGAGATGCCTTAAAGCTATCCTCTTGCTTCTGTAAAAGCTGGGAGACAGAAGCCGGCACAGAGGTTTCCATACTGCTGTCCGACGCAGATGAGAACACAGCGTAGCAGCCTGCACAACAACAAAGAAAGACTGCAAGAAGCAGCCTCTTCACATATTGCTGAACTGCACAAGTATCCATGCAACAGCAAGAAGAAGTATGGAAATGCTTGTAAAAGCCACAGAGAAGAAGGTGAACTGCGGATTCCGCTTGGTCTCTTTGAAAGGCCAGAACAGGTGTGTGACGGTCATCCAAGGAATGAAGCAGGCCAGAAACATTGTGCCCGTCAAAGAAGTCTTGTGATGGAAGCCTCCTAAATAAATATGCAGGAGCAACATCAGCAGCCAATAAATACTGAAGGAACAGAGGAAGAACGTCGCGTATTCACTCTTTTTCATAAGTTTCGACGGCCAAAGAAGATACACGACAGACATGATGGCAATCACCATTCCCCAAACGGGCCAAGCATTAACAATGAGATTATTCATAACTTCTCGAATTATGGTTTCTGCCGCAAAGTTATGACTTTTTTACGACTTCATGCAAGAAAAACCGTGTGCAAATAGTGTTCATTTCCAAAGACCAAGCTTTGCGTGCAAAGGACGATGGTCTGAGAACGTCTCCTCCCCTACCCAAGTGCGATAGTAGGAAAGCGTCGCTTCGGGCGTTGGCATGAAGAGAGCCACGTGGTCGATGCAGATATTGGGGGCATCGGCAGGGAATGTCTTGTCGTAAGACGGGTTGAGGAAGAGGAAATGCTTTTGCATCTCCTTGTAGAAAGGCATTCCCGGCTCGTCGTTCAGGTCGCCCATCAGGATGAAAGGCTTCGTCCACTTGCCTGCCTCTTCCAAGATAATTGGGATGCTTGCCATGCGGTCCTCGTCGGTGAGGCTGAGGTGAGTGCAAGCCACAACATAATGTTTGAACTCAGCCACCAAGAGCATTCTTGGCTCCTCTCTGCCTGGCAAAGGGATGCGATGCACGCTGATTGGCTGCTTCTTGCTGAGGATACCGATGCCGTACTTGCCTCCCTGGAACTTGATGGCAGGGGCAAAAGTGCTGAACATCTTTGCCTTGCGGCCTATCTCTTCAAGGGAATAGAGGCCACCATTGCGCTTTGTCACGCTGTCCACCTCTTGAATGGCAGCCACATCGGCTTTACAAACGACACGAGCCTGACGGGCATAGTCTATCTTGCCGTCCATGCCTGCGCCATGCTGAATGTTATAGGAAGCGAGATGAATCGTACGCACCCGCTTGGCTTGCAAAGGTGCGGAAAGGACAAATGCAGAAAATAAGAAAACAAGAAGGGAAGTGAGCTTTTTCATCGGATTTCGATTTCTTCCTTCACATCAATTTCCTGACCGTCCTTGTCGTAGAATTCGTACTGAAGGAACGCGAGTTTCTGACTTGGAATGACTTTTACACCCAAACCATAACGGAGTTGCCACTTGCGGCGAAGGCTGAACAAACCTTCGTTAAGGTAAGCGGCCACGTAAGGGTGAACATGAAGGGTGAAACGTTTCATGCCGAGCCTGTAGTAGAGGAACTTTATCTTGCCCTCCAAGACCTTGTGGAAGAGGAAACTGCTCTTGATTTGACCCGTTCCCTGACAAGTGGGACAAGCCTCCTCGACGGCAACATCCATGACGGGACGAACCCTCTGGCGCGTGATTTGCATCAGGCAGAACTTGCTCAAAGGCAAGATATTGTGGCGGGCACGGTCGCGCTTCATGAGCTCACACATGTGCTCGTAGAGTTGCTGACGAGCCTCTGCACGCTTCATGTCGATAAAATCGACCACGATGATGCCGCCCATGTCTCTGAGTCGCAGTTGGCGAGCCAGTTCTTCTGCCGCTCCAAGGTTGACTTCGAGGGCATTTGCTTCCTGATTTTCGGCATTACGAGTGCGGTTGCCACTATTGACGTCCACGACGTGCAAGGCCTCCGTATGCTCAATTATAAGGTAGGCTCCGTGCTTGTACGAGACAATCCTGCCAAAGCTGGACTTGATTTGACGCGTGACGTCGAAGTTGTCGAAAATGGGCAAACTGCCTTTGTAGAGCTTCACCACACCGAGCCTCTCCGGAGCGATAAGGCTGACATAGTCGTGAACTTCCTTGAAGACGTCGGCATTATTGATGTAGATGTTCTCGAAGTTCGGGTTAAAGAGGTCGCGCAGAATGGCCACTGTGCGGCTTGTTTCCTCATGGACAAGAGCTGGCAACTCCTTGGCTTGCTGCACTTTGCGGAGAATGCCTTCCCAACGTGCCACGAGGATTTTCATCTCGGCATCCAGTTCGCCAGCTCGCTTGCCTTCGGCCACCGTACGGACGATGATGCCGCAGTTCTTGGGCTTGATGCTCTCTACAATCTGCTTCAGGCGAGCCCTCTCGGCACTACTCTTGATTTTTGTGGAGACGGAAACCTTGTCGCCAAAAGGCGTGAAGACAAGGAAACGTCCGGGGAAAGAGAGGTCGCAACTCAGTCGCGGACCTTTCGTCGAGATGGGCTCCTTGATGATTTGCACAAGCACCTCCTGTCCCTGTTGCAGATAAGTCTGCACGCTGCCGTCCTTGGGCAGTTCGGGCAGCACGGAAGCCTTCTCGAAGGAGTAAAGGTTCTTGCGGTCGCTCTGCACCTGCTTGAGATACTTGGCATAGGACGAAAACTGCAAACCGAGGTCGAGGTAGTGGAGGAAGGCATCGTGCTCGTAACCGACGCTTACGAAGCAGGCATTCAGTCCGGGCATGAGCTTCCTGACCTTCGCCAGATACACGTTGCCCACGGCGAAGGAAACACTCTGTTCCTCCTCCTGATACTCAGCCAGCCGCTTGTCCTCGGTCAGGGCAATAGCGATTTTTTTCGGCTGTACGTCGATGTAAAGTTCGCTTGTTACGTCCATTCTTTCTTACAGAAAAAGGTGACAGAGCTTTGAGGCTGCCACCTTTTTGATCTGAGAAGTACTTTACTTGCTCTTATGTCTGTTCTTTCTCAGTCTCTTCTTACGCTTGTGCGTAGACATCTTGTGCCTCTTATGCTTCTTTCCGTTTGGCATAATTTTGGGTATTTATGGTTAATACTAATTATATATTTATGCAATTTCGGACTGCAAAGGTACAACAAACAATTCAAAATTCAAAATTATTAAATTCAAAATTATCCTTTCTTGTCAAAAAAAGTAGTACGTCTGCTCATTTCAAAGCAAAAAAGCAGTATTTTTGTGGCGAAAAAGAATTAGAACATGTTCAACATTCAATTAGAGGAGTGGTACGAAGCCAACGGTCGCGACCTGCCTTGGCGAAGGACAAGCGACCCTTACTTCATCATGCTCTCGGAGTTCATTCTGCAACAGACGCAGATTTGTCAGGGCATGGACTACTACCTGCGTTTTGCCGAACGTTTCCCTACGGCCGAGAGCCTTGCAGATGCGAGCGAAGAGGAGGTGATGCGGCTTTGGCAAGGCTTGGGTTATTATAGCCGAGCCCGCCACCTTCATGCCGCTGCCAAGCAGATTGCAGAGAAAGGTCATTTTCCAAAGGATTATGCCTTCGTGAGGGCTTTGCCGGGCGTTGGCGACTATACTGCGGCAGCCATCATGAGCTTTGCCTTTGGTGAGCCTTATGCCGTGCTCGACGGGAATGTCCAGCGCGTTCTTGCCCGCCACTTCGGCATCACGGAACCTGTCGATACCACTCAAGGAAAGAAGCTGCTCCGAGCCCTTGCCGACGAGATGCTCGACCATGAGCGTCCAGCCCTCTACAACCAAGCCATCATGGACTTCGGTGCCCTCCAGTGCAAGCCCAGCTCGCCACTTTGCCATGCCTGTCCGCTTGCCGATACCTGTCAAGCCTTAAGCATGCACCGAGTCGATAAACTGCCCCTGAAATCGAAGCGGACTGCTATCCGCGACCGCTACCTTACTTATATTTACACACGCACGAAGGACGGCAAAATCCTGCTCCACCGTCGGGGCAAAGGCGACATCTGGCAAGGCCTCTTCGAGTTCCCAATGATAGAATCGGACAAGCCTCTAACCCTGGCCGAGGTGGAAGAAAAAGTTAAGGTTAAGGCTAAGCTTGAGCTCGTCGCTCAAGACGTCCGCCACCAACTCACCCACCAGCGCCTTCATGCCGACTTCTACCTCCTCACCTTGCCCACGGCCTATGAAAGCACGAAAGGACAATGGGTCGAAGAAAAGTCCCTCGACCACTATGCCCTTCCGCGTTTGCTGGAGAAGCTGAGAAGCCTCCTTTAACTTTACTGCGCTCCGTTCTGCATTGCCAAGAAGCCGATGCCTGCGACAATGCCCATGATAAGGTAAATTACCAGCACGATGATGGTAAGGATACCCGTGAACTTCAGGTAAGCGCGCATACCGGCAAAGCCGCGAGCCAATTGAGCCTCGCTACCTGTCAGGCAAGCTGCCTTCGTGCCGTTGGCAAACTGGAAGCCCTTCATGAGAGGATAAATCATGATGAGGGCGCAAACCAGATAGAGGATGCCCGTGAAGATGCCCAAGCCACCCATGAGAGGAGAAGCTTGGGGATTGCAACCTTCCGGACCGCACGGGAAACCGCACTTGCCGCCAAGCACAATCATGGCGATACCGGCAATCACAAGGAACAGCCAGCCAATGCAACCCACGATACATAGGAACTTCGCCCACTTCGCAGCACTCAGGAGGTCAGCCTTCATCGTTTCGTCGACCATCATTCCAGTCTTGAATTCTTCGTTCATAATGTTAAAAGTTTTGGTTAATACTGAGTTTAGAGTCTCATCTGCCTGCAAAGTTACAAAAAAACGGACAACAAGCCAAACGATTTGAAGTTTTTCTGAAAAACTTTGGAGCGTATTGCAATAAAACGTATCCTTGCCTGCATGATCTTAAACACTGATACCGATGAAACGCCTCTACCTTCTTCTTTTAACTTTGACGGCATCTACATCCAGGGCGACAGGAAGATTCTGAGATTAATGAGAAGGGGGGCACAAAACGCCGCGTGCGGCGATTGCAATCTCCGCACGCGGAAATGACCAACGCCGCACGCGGCGTTTGAAATCCCCCCGCACGGGAATGGAAACAACGACGAAGAATCATGGCGGAATTACACGCAATCATCGTCGCAAGAACGCGTAATTATTTTAGGAGAACACGTTCTTATTTTAAAACCTCCTGCATTTTGACGTCGTGGGGTTCGGTTGGAACCTCGTCCAAAAGTTGGAAGGGGAAGCAGATGCCAAGCAGATGGGCTTTCTTCAGCTTGGGCAGGAGGCGGTCGTAGTAGCCTTTGCCGCGCCCCAAACGGTGCCATGCCCTATCGAATGCCATGCCCGGGATGATGGCGAGCTGGATTTCATCATAGTTTTCCTCTCGGAAGACAGGCCCCGTCGGCTCCATAATATTAAAGGCTCCCTGCCTCAAAGACGCCTCGCCCTCGTAGAGATGCAACTCCAACTCCTCGCCTTTGCAGACAGGCAGAAGCACTTGTTTGCCGCTCTCGAAGGCCGCTTTAATCAAGGCTTTTGTATCCACCTCGTCCGCCAAAGGATAATAAAGCAGCAGAGTGCCTGCTTCTCGCCAAGAGGCAAGAGCAAGCACCCTGTTACATATTTCTTCTGACATTACCGCCAACTCATGGGCGGAATGTCGTTTTTTCTGCTCCCTTATATATTGGCGCAGTTCTCTTTTGGTCATTTTTTTGCCTTCTTTGCGGCCTTCTCCTTTGCTTTGTCGTACTTTTCCCAAAGCTTCTTCTTGGCACAGTTTGCTTTCTGAGCCTCGGTGCTGGCCTTGGCGGCTGCCTCGGCGGCTGCCTCATCGGCGGCATTTGCCCAAGCGAACTGGAAGCCCTTCACTTCGTTCCAGTGGCCGCGAGTGAAGTCGGGGAAGGCTACGGCACAACAGTTGTTGTCCATCGAGAGCGCACCAAGCTCGGCAAGGCAACACCATTCTGCGAGGTCGTAAACGTCCATATCGAGCGGCAGGCCGTTCTGCAGGCAATAAACAAGACGTGCGTCCATGAAGAAGTCCATGCCTCCGTGACCGCCTACCTTCTGCGCCATCTCGCCATACTTCTTGATGATGGGGTGCTGGTACTTGGCCACAAGAGCATCCTGCTCAGCCTTTGGCAGGAAGCCGTGAGAACTGAGGTCGTCCACCTTTGGTGCCACGCCGCTAGCCGTGAGCTGGCTCTTGTCGAGGGCATAGTGCTGCTCGGGATACTTCGTGGCATAGCCCTTTGTGCCGGTCAACTTATAAAGGCGGTTGTATGGCTGTGGGTTCATGACATTGTGCTGAATCTCCACCACTTTGCCTTCTTCCGTACGCATCAGAGTGGTTGTCTGGTCGCCGTTACGATAGTTGTTGCAGGGCTTGCCGGTTTTCTTCTCGACATATTCCTTGCCGTGAGCGCTCTTGGTGTCCATAGCGACGAGGGTCTTGAAGCGGTCACCGCGATGGATGTTCATGGCGAGAGCGACAGGGCCGAGTCCGTGAGTGGCATAAACGTCACCACGGTTCTCCATGTTGTACTTCATGCGCCATCCGAGTTTGTCGGGGTCGGAGCCATCGGGGTTCTTCCAGTAGTAGTCCCAGAAGTCGTCGAGGTTATGGATGTAGGCTCCCTCGCCGCGAAGCACTTCGCCAAACACGCCCTGCTGCGCCATGTTGAGCGTGTTAAGCTCGTACCAGTCGTAGCAGCAGTTCTCGAGAATCATGCAGTGGAGGCGTGTCTTCTCCGAGAGTTCGATGAGCTCCCAGCACTGCTCGAGGTTCATGGCACTGGGCACCTCAATAGCCGTGTGCTTGCCGTTCTGCAGGGCACACTTGGCAACGGGGAAGTGATGGTCCCAGTCGGTGGCTACATATACGAGGTCGATATCGGGGCGCTTGCAGAGTTCCTCGTATCCTTTCTCGCCGCTATAGATGGTTGCAGGCGGCAGGCCGGCATTACGGAGATACTTCTGACAAGCCTCAGCACGAGCCTCAACATAATCGCAAAGAGCAACAATCTGAGTGCCTGGAATGTGCGTGAAACGCTCGACGGCACCAGGTCCACGCATGCCTAAGCCGACGAAGCCGACACGAACGGTCGCCATCTTGGGAGCGGTCAGGCCAAGGACGTGCTGCTGACCTGCAGGACGAGCGGGTGTTTCTACGATAAGAGTGCCTTTGTCCCAATGTGTCTTTGTGCTGGGGCTGAGGCTTTGTGCCATTGAACTGGCGCTGAAAAGGATTGCCGCAAAGAGTACGGCTGAGAGATGTTTGATGTTCATATTATTTATTAGTTTTAGTGTATTTGCTGCACAAAGATAGTAAAAGTTTCCTAAACTCGCGCTCTTTTCATACAAAAGAAGTGAAAAATGACAACTTTTTCCCTTTCTGTGCCTGCTTTTTATATTTAATAATGTACCTTTGCAGAGAAATGGAGAAGAAAAAGCTGCTCGGAATGACTCTTGATGAGTTGAAGGCGGTCGCTACAGAGGTAGGACTGCCTGGCTTTGCAGCTAAACAGATCATGGAGTGGGTGTACGGCAAGCACGTCAGGAGTATCGACGAGATGACCAACCTGTCGAAGAACGGCAGGACGGCTCTTTCAGAACGATACGAGATAGGTTGCAAAGAGCCAAGCGACGTCCAAAAGAGCGTCGATGGGACGGCAAAGTACCTTTTCCCGACCGAGAGCGGTCAGCAAGTGGAGTGCGTCTTCATTCCCGATGGCGAGAGAGCCACACTTTGCGTGAGCAGTCAAGCCGGATGCCGCATGGGCTGCCGCTTCTGCATGACAGGCAGGCAAGGCTTCGGAGGCAATCTGTCGGCCACAGACATCCTGAACCAAGTCTATTCCGTGCCAGGCAGCGAACAGCTCACGAACATCGTCTTCATGGGACAAGGCGAGCCGATGGACAACCTCGACGCCGTGCTGAAAGCCACCCAACTCATCACGGATGCGAACGGCTGGGCTTGGAGTCCGAAGCGCATCACGGTCTCGACGGTAGGCACAAGAAAAGGCGTGGAACGCTTCCTCCGGGAGAGCGATTGCCACCTCGCAATCAGCCTTCACAATCCTTTCCCAGAAGAGAGACTCCAGATGATGCCTGCCGAGAAGGCTTACGGCTTAGAAGATCTGCTGGCTCTGCTTGGCAAGCAAGACTGGAGCCATCAGCGCAGACTCAGCTTCGAGTACATCGTCTTCGGGGGTCTCAACGACTCGGAGAGGCATGCAAGAGAGTTGGTTCGACTGCTTGCGCCAATAGAATGCCGCGTAAACCTGATTCGCTTCCACGAGATACCTGATACGCCATACAAGGGCGCGTCCGAGGAGAAGATGGTTTGGTTGCGAGACTACCTGACGAAGCATGGCGTTACGACCACCATTCGAGCCAGCCGCGGGCAAGACATCTATGCGGCTTGCGGCTTGTTGCACAGCAAAGTGAAGGGCGAAGAGTGATGAATTAAAATGATTGGTTACCAACATAACGACAGACATTATGAAATACAAACTTGCTTTATCATTAATATTGGGCTTGCTCCTCTTGACAAGCTGCTCGAAGGAACAAATCTTCCCGCAAGCCAGCGGTCGTCCTTACGAAGTGCTTGTCGTGCTCGACAACAAGACGTGGGAAGCCCCTGCCGGTCGTGCTTTGTTCGACATCCTTGACACCGATGTGCCTTGCTTGCCACAAAGCGAACGCTCGTTCCACATCACACAAATCGAGCCGAAAGACCTGAGCGCGAACTTCAGCATCTTCCGAAACATCATTCAGGTCAACATAGACAAGACCCAATACAGCCGTACAGGTATGCGCTTCATGCGAAACAAGTACGCGATGGACCAGATTGTGCTCACCATCAACAGTCCGAGTCTGGAGGACTTCCAGCAGTTCTGCATCGACCACAAACAGGAGGTCATCGACTTCCTGACACGAACCGAGATGAACCGACTCATCAAGGAACTGGAGACGAAGTACTCGAAGGTGACCTACGACCTTGCTTGGCAAACCTTTACCTGTCGCTTCCACGCTCCAAAGGAACTGACTGCCTACAAGAAGGGCGAGCACTTCTTCTGGACAAGCAACAATACGGCAAGCGGATTGGAGAACATTTGCATGTACAGCTACCCGTACGAGGGGCCAGAGACGTTCAACAAGGAATACATGGTGGCCAAGCGCGACTCCGTGATGAAAGTGAACCTCCCGGGCGAGAAGCCAGGCATGTTCATGAAGACAGACTCGCTATGCACGATAGTCAAGCCGATTGCCGTACACAACAGTTATGCCATGGAGATGCGCGGCCTCTGGTACATGGAGCACGACGCCATGGGAGGCCCGTTCGTGAGCCACTCCAGAGTCGATACGGAGACGAATAGCGTGGTCGTGGTCGAAGGCTTCGTCTATGCTCCGGAAAAGATGAAGCGCGGCCTCATCCGCAGGCTCGAAGGCTCGCTCTACACCCTCCAACTGCCTCAGGAACAGTACTCACTTATCGACACAGGACTTGAGGAAGAAGCCAACCCAAAGGCATCTGCCAAAACGAAGGCAGGGAAGAAGTAAAACACACCACGTTAAGTTGCCCAACTCACCACGTTAAATTGCCCAACTCACCACGTTAAATTGCCCAACTCACCACGTTGTGTTTGGCAATACACCACGATATAAAGAAAGAACAGACACATGGAAAGACTCAAGATAGCCTTTTGCAAAGGCAACACAGGCGAGGTAAACGACAAGCTCATCCTCGACGCACTCGACGATCCGGCTATGCTCGAACTCTGCTCACCCGTCTTCTGCGAGGAAGCGGAAGCTTTCCGAAAGCTCGACGAAGGCAGCCTCGACGCACTCGTTCTCGCTTCACCAAGCCAGACGATTAAGGATGCTACTGAGGTTATCGTGACCGACAAGACGAACATCCTTGTGCTTGGCAAAGAACCGACGGCAGACGATATCGTCAAGTTCCGCGACATTCTGGAGCGAGACTTCGACCTGCAACTGCCTCGTATCGCCATCGTGCAGGAGACTGCCATGCAGGTTCCCGACCTCTCCTCGCAAGTCACGACAGAGCAAGGCATCAACACTTACGGCCCATACACCGTGGAGCAAATCATGGCGGAGGACACGATTCTGCACTTCGACGGCATTATCGTGGCCGACAAGAACTTGGCTTCAACACTCGTCAAGGAGCTTGCAGAAGAGGCTCCAGTACGCTTCTTCGCAGGAAGAGAAACTGTTGTGACCGCCATTTGGCAGCCCGTCACGAAGGAAGAGGAAGAGGGTTTGGCAGACGTTTCCTGGCTGACGCATCCTTTCTTTGTCGCCGCGGACGTCATCCGCAATCGTGAATTCTACGACGAAGCCCGCCTGAACCCGCTGCCGAAACTCTACAGAGACAAGCGCGAAGACCGAAGGAAGGACGAGGACAAGCAAGCTAACGAAAACGAAAACGCTGAAAAGGAATCATGAGCACAAGTTCAGATATGCAATCCCTGATGAACCGCTACGGTATCGTGGGCAGGAACGAAGCACTTCGAGAAGCCCTCGCTACAGCCGTACTGGTCGCTCCGACCGATCTCTCCGTACTCATACAAGGCGAGAGCGGTGTGGGTAAGGAAATCATTCCGCGCATCATCCACGACCACAGCAAACGCAAAGGCAAGACCTATATCGCCATCAACTGCGGCTCCATCCCCGAGGGAACTATCGACAGCGAACTCTTCGGACACGAGAAGGGCGCTTTCACAAGTGCCATTGGCGAGCACGAAGGCTACTTCGGAGCTGCGAACGGCGGCACGCTCTTCCTTGACGAAGTGGGCGAACTGCCTTTAAGCACACAGGCAAGATTGCTTCGAGTTCTGGAGACAGGCGAGTATCTTCGTGTCGGCAGCAGTACTCCGAGGAAAACTGACGTCCGTATCGTGGCTGCCACAAACGTGGACATCCCCAACGCCATCAAGCAAGGACGTTTCCGCGAGGACCTTTACTACCGCCTCTGCACCATCAACATTAAGATTCCACCCTTGCGCAAGCGACAGGGCGACGCAGTCCTGCTCTTCAAGAAGTTCGCGATGGATACTGCCGAACGCTACAATATCCCCGAGCCCATACGACTCACACCTGAGGCAGAAGAAGTTGTGAACTCCTACAAATGGCCGGGCAACATCCGTCAGCTTCGCAACATTACGGAGCAACTCAGCATCCTTTCCGAGAGCAGAAGCATCACGCCGGAAATGCTCGCGAAACACGGCATCACCCCAAACTCCGACCTCGACACGGGTATTGCCCCTATCGGAGGCGGCAGTTCGGGTTCCCAACATGACTACGAACAAGAGATAAAGATACTGGCGCATGCAGTCTTCGAGCTCCGTTCGGAAGTGCAGGAACTCAAGGAAAAGCTGCAAGGACACACCTGGCACGAAGCTCCTTCTGGCACCACCTTGCCTGTTCCCGTCTCGACACAGAAGAAGGTTCAACACACTCAACCAGATGAGTTGGACATCTCGACTGCCGAAGAGATTGTAGATGACGATACGCTCAATATCGGAGACATGGAGAAGCGAAACATCTTGCTCGCCCTCCAACGCAACCACTACAAGCGCAAACTGGCTGCCAAAGAACTCGGACTTAGCGAACGAACGCTTTACAGAAAGATTAAAGCCTATGGAATCGATGAATAGAAGGCAGACTCTCCTAATCCTTTTGCTCGCTCTGCTTGTCTCTGCTTGCACCATAAGCTATCGCTTCAACGGAGCAAGTATCGACTACGAGACAACCAAGACCATCCAGATAGATAACTTCCCCATCCGAAGCGCCTATGTTTGGGCACCCATGCAAAGCATCTTCCAGAACCGCATAACGGAAGTCTATCTGAATCAGACAAAGCTGAAACAAGTTAAGAAGAACGGCGACCTGCAACTCGCGGGCGAGATTGTGGCCTTCGACCAGTTTAATAAAGGCATCTCGAGCGACGGTTATAGCAGTCAAGTGCAACTCAAGATGACCGTCAACGTCCGCTTTGTCAACAACAAAAAGCACACCGACGACTTCGAAAGACAGTTCACCGCAACCTCGGAATATGATGCCTCGCAGCAACTTAATGCCGTTCAGGAAGAACTCGTCACACAGATGGTAAAGGACCTCGCCGACCAAATCTTCAACGCCACAGTCGCCAACTGGTAAACCTCAACACACACCATGCAACGAAACATTATAGATTATATCCGAAGGCCTGACACCATAAATGATGACGCGATTGCCCAGTTGCAGACGCTCACGAAGGAGCATCCGTACTTTCACGCTGCTCGTATCCTGCTTCTGCAAGCGCTTTACAAGAAACATGACGCTTCCTATGACGAGACTTTGCGCAGGACTGCCATCCTCGTGCCATGCCGTGAAGCCATCTTCCGACTGACAGAAGAGCCCCACTACACGCAAGCAGAGGAACACAAACGCTATGAGGAGGCAGCAGATACAACAGAGTCCCGAACCGTGAGCCTTATCGACAACTTCCTCGAGGCACAGAGTCCCGTCACGCCTGCTAGCCATCCCATCGATGCGGCACAGGACTACATCGGTTACCTCTTGCAGCAGGAAAGCCTCCAAGGCAAGGACCGTCAGGAAGAATTGCCGCTTAATGGCGGAGGTATTGTTGAGGACTTCTTGGAGAATGAACACGGAAGAATTGTTCTCAAAGATGAAGAAGAAAATGAACAAAAAGAGGAGCAACCGGTCGAGAGCAATAACACACAAAATGACGAAAATAATGAAATTCTGACTGAAATAATGGCCGGAATTTACATAAAACAAGGCAAATATGAGAATGCAGTGAAAATTATCCGGCAACTTTCCTTGAAATATCCAAAAAAAAATCGTTACTTTGCAGACCAAATTCGATTCTTAGAGAAACTAATAATAAATAATAAACACAAATAACATGTACACATCTATCGTAATCCTGATTGTATTGGCATCCATTCTCATGTGCCTCATCGTACTCATTCAGGAATCCAAGGGCGGCGGTTTGGCTGCTGACTATTCAAACAACAACCAGATTCTTGGCGCTCCCAAGACAACAAACTTTATCGAGAAAGCTACCTGGTTCCTTGCTGGTGCCATGATTTTCCTCAGCGTTATCAGTGTTGCATTCCTGCCCGGTGCTGGTCACAACGAGTCTGTCATGCAGCAGCAGGCCATCGAGCAGGCAGCTACCAATCCAGGTAACGTGCCCGCAATGGAGCAGCCCGCAGCTACAGAAGCTCCCGCTGAAACTCCCGCAGAGGCTCCCGCTCAGTAATTGACGCCTTTTAGCAACACAACAAAAGCCCCCGCTTTCCCTGAAAGGGAGGCGGGGGTTAACTTTAGCATGAACGATGTTCTCCTTATAGCCGACAGCGGTTCCACTAAGACGGACTGGCTTTATGTCAGTTCCGACGGCTCACAAACCGAGTTGCATACCGATGGTATCAATCCCGCGCGCGACGCGCGCGATAATATATATAATGTATTATACCACGATTTGTTGACCGGGCTGCCGCAAACTGAGAACCTTCAAGCTGTCTATTTCTATGGAGCAGGTTGCATCGAGCCGTTCAGCCAGACAGTTAAGAGCGTCCTCGGAGAGTTGTTCCCGAGATGTCATATCGAGGTAGAGAGCGACCTTCTGGGGGCCGCCAGAGCCGTTTGTGGGCACGAGCCTGGTATTGCCTGCATTCTCGGAACGGGCTCCAACAGCTGCCTCTACGACGGCAAAGACATCGTGAAGCACACACCGCCACTGGGTTACATCCTTGGCGACGAAGGCAGTGGCTCCTATCTTGGCAAGACACTTCTGAACGGCCTCTTCAAGGGAACGCTTCCCGAAGAGCTAAAAGAAACATTCTGCACAAGGTTTGAACTGAAGTTGCCTGACATTATTGAGCGCGTTTATCGCCTTCCTGCCGCCAACGCCTTCCTGGCTTCGCTCGTTCCCTTCATCGTCGAACACCGCAGCCATCCTGCCATTCACGACCTGCTCATCGAGGCTTTCTGCCTGTTTATCAAGCGCAACATCGCCATTTACGGACATCAAGAGTTGCCCATAAACTGCGTCGGAGGCATTGCTTTTCAGTTCGAGGCGGAGCTCAAGGAAGCAGCTGCCAAAGAAGGCATGCAAATCGGCCGAGTTCTGCTTCGACCTATCAGTGGAATTGTACAATTTCATCACAATCGGCGTTAAACCTTGTACTTTCTTGCAAAAAACTTCAAAACATGTTAAACAACATAGGACAAAGGCTTGCAGAGTGCATAAAAATGCTCTATCTTTGCAATCGTTATCCTGAAAACAATCTTTTTACCTTAAACAAAGCTAATACCAACGAAGGAGAGAAGCTGTGAAGCCACTCTCCTTTTTTCGTATTGGGACAGCACCCTCCCCTGCCCTCCACCGAGAAGGAGGAGGTCCTAATAAATATGAACTGTGAATTATGAAATATGAACTAAAATTAGAGGTTTGTTGCGGCGACATGCAGAGCGTGCTTGCGGCAAAGGCTGGCGGAGCTAACAGGATTGAGCTTTGCCGGGCTCTCGATGTGGATGGTCTGACGCCGTCGAAAGAGATGATGGAGGAGGCCATCGGTTTGGGCATTCCGGTTCAAGTGCTGATTCGCCCCAGAGAGGGCAACTTCGTCTATAACGAGGCAGAGGTGGAGAGCATGATTCGCGACATCCGGCTTGCCAAGCGGCTGGGCGCGAATGGCGTCGTGATAGGAGCCCTGAAGCCTGATGGCAGCATTGACGAGGAAACCATCCGTTATCTCGTTGAAGCGGCGAAAGGCCTGAGCATCACCTTCCACCGCGCTTTCGACGTCTGCTCGCAGCCCTTGGAAGCTCTGGAGCAGATTATCGCCTTGGGTTGCCACCGCTTGCTCACGTCCGGCCAGGCAGCCACGGCAGAGCAAGGCATTCCCCTCATCAAGCAACTTGTAGAGTTGGCAGGCGAGAGGCTCAGCATCATGCCCGGCTCAGGAGTCAATCCTGAGAATGCTTGCAAGATTCTATCCGAGACTGGCGCGAAAGAGATTCACGGCTCGCTCAGGAAGGACGGCCATACAGACGCCGAACTTGTCCGTGCTGTCGTGAATGCCACTTGAGATTTGGGGCAAAAAAACGCCGCACGCGGAGATTGCAATCCCCGCGTGCGGCGTTGGCAATTTCCGCAGGCGGCGTTTGAATTTCCGCAGGCGGCGTTTTTTTGATACCTTTGCGACTACCTCAACATCTATGCTTCGAAGAAGAGTTCCTCGGATGCCTTGCGAACCCTTGGCGTCAGCCCCGTGGCAGGATAGCCTATTGGGATGATGACAACGGGCTCTTCCGTCTCTGGCATCTGGAAAAGCTGATGGCAGCGTTTAGCATCGAAGTTGCAAACCCAACAGGTACCAAGTCCTTGCTCTGTGGCTGCCAGGCAAAGATGCTCCACTGCGATGGCAACATCAATATTGCCGTGAGGCTTGCCGTCTGCCCGTACCCATTCCTGTTCATGCAGCAGAGAAGCCAGGACATAAACTGGTGCTTCGTTGAACCAAGGGCGGTCGTAGCACGCCTGAAGCTTTGCCCTACCCTCCTGGCTGCGTACGATACGGAACTGCCACGGCTGCCGATTAACGGCAGACGGAGCAAAGCGCATACATTCCTTGATGTACGCAATTTTCTCTTCTTCTACAGGTTTGTCGAGATAACTGCGGCAACTATAGCGGTTCTGAATGAGATCAAATAACTTCACGCGCTTATTTCTTCAGAACTTTGTAAGAGATCTTTCCGTTCTTGATGACATAAGTACCTGCTTGCAAGCCATCGAGCGAGGCAGATGTCGTGCCGTCCTCGCTGGGCTTAAAGGTGCGCAGGAGCTTGCCGTCGATACTGTAGATGTAGGTCGGCTGCGGAACAGCGCTCACAGGAGCCGTGATGCGCGTCACCTGGTCGTCCACCTCGCCAAAAGTGAACTTGTCCATATTGGAGAGAGGATACGACACCGAAGCGCCTGTTACCGAAATGACGAGGTTGCCATCGCTGTATGTAACAACGGGCTTTTCACTGAAAGCAATCTCCAGAACGCCGCCAGTCTTCGAATGAACAAACAGAGCTGAGTCTGCCCACATTGCTGCCGTTGCAAAGAGTGTCAGCAGCGAAAGGATAAGTCTTTTCATAATCACGATGTTTTACTAACTTTGGCACAAAGTTACGATTATTCTGCGAAAGTACAAAGAGAATGACAACTTTTTTATTTCACACTCTGCAAAATACGTTTCAATACAACGGTTGCGGAAATTTCGCGATTGGCAGCTTCGGGTATGACAAGGGAGGTCGGTGCCTCAATGACATCGTCCGTGACAATCATGCCACGACGGACCGGCAGACAATGCATGAAATGGGCGTTGTTCGTCCACGACATGTGCTCTGCATCAACTGTCCAACGCATCATCTGATGGTAGTCGTGGAGAATCTTCCCATAGTCCTCGGGATTGGTCACGCCTGGGCAGCTCCAGTTCTTCGCATAGATGAAGTCGGCGCCTTCGAAAGCCTTCTTCTGGTCATACTCCACACGGACATCTCCCACGAATTTGGGATTGAGCTCATAGCCCTCAGGATGCGTGATGACGAAGTCCACATCGGCAGCATTCATCCACTGGGCAAAGCTATTGGGAACAGCCTGCGGAAGGGACTTGGGATGCGGCGCCCATGTGAGCACCACCTTGGGACGATTGCTCTTCTTGTGCTCCTCTATCGTTATCAGGTCAGCAAAGGCCTGCAAAGGATGCACGGTGGCGGTCTCCATGGCAAATACGGGCTTGCCGCTGTACTTCAGGAACTGATGGTAAACGGTCTCAGCATAGTCGTAGTCGCGGTTCGTGAGGCCTGCGAAGGAGCGGATGCCGATGACGTCGCAGTAGCAGCCCATGACGGGAATGGCCTCCAGCAGGTGCTCGCTCTTGTCGCCGTCCATGATGACACCGCGCTCGGTCTCCAACTTCCAGGCACCGGCATTGACGTCGAGCACGATGACGTTCATGCCGAGATTCATGGCAGCCTTCTGCGTGCTGAGTCGCGTGCGGAGGCTATTGTTGAAGAACACCATGAGCAATGTCTTGTTCTTGCCCAGGGTGTCGTACTTAAAGCGGTCGGCCTTTATTTCTTGAGCCTCAGCCAATGCCTGCCTGAGGTCACCTATGTCCTGTACGTTCAAAAAACTCTTCATTATCTGTGATTTGACGATTTACGATTTGTGGTTCATTTCTTTCTTGAGGCTTCTTTCTCTTATCTCGACGCGGCGAATCTTGCCGCTGATGGTCTTGGGCAACTCATCGACGAACTCGATGATGCGCGGGTACTTGTAGGGAGCCGTGACGCGCTTGACGTGGGTCTGCAGCTCCTCAATGAGGGCATCGTTCGCCTTGTCCTTCCATTCCTTACCAAGCACGACGGTGGCCTTCACCACCATACCCCGCGTGTCGTCCGGCACGCCGGTAATGGCGCACTCTACTACGGCGGGATGCGTCATCAGTGCACTCTCCACCTCAAAGGGCCCGATGCGGTAGCCACTGCTCTTGATGACGTCGTCGGCTCGGCCCTCGAACCAGTAGTAGCCGTCCCTGTCGCGCCAAGCCATGTCGCCCGTGAAGTAATAGCCGTCGTGGCAAGCCTCGTAGGTGATGTTGCTGTCGCGATAGTATTCCTTGAAGAGGCCGATTGCCTTACGCCCCTCATTCAGGCGAACTGCTATCTCGCCCTTCTCGCCGTCCTCGCAGGGCGTGAGGTCAGGACGAAGCAAAGCAATCTCGTACTGCGCGTTAGGCTTGCCCATGCTGCCCGGTTTGGGTTGCATCCAGGGGAACGTGCCGAGCGTCAACGTCGTCTCTGTCTGCCCGAAACCCTCCATGAGACGAATGCCCGTCAGTTCAAAGAAGCGGTTATAGACGGCGGCATTCAAGGCCTCGCCTGCCGTGGTGCAGTAGCGAAGGGCTGACAGGTCGTAGCGGCTGAAGTCCTCACGGACAAGGAATCGATAGACGGTGGGCGGCGCGCAGAAACTCGTGATGCGGTACTTCTCCATCTGTCGCAGTATCTTCTCCGCCGTGAACTTCTCGTGGTCGAAGACGAAGACGCAAGCCCCGGCGAACCATTGCCCGTAGAACTTTCCCCAGACAGCCTTGCCCCAGCCGGTGTCGGCCACGGTAAGATGTATGCTGTCGGGCGTGAGATTGTGCCAGAAGACACCCGTCGTGAGGTGACCAAGGGCGTAGAGGAAGTCGTGCGAGACCATCTTGGGCTCACCGGAAGTGCCTGAGGTGAAGTACAGAATCATTGTGTCGCCGTTGGCGTTGACAAAGCGCGGGCGACGGAAAGCAGGGGCTTTCTCTATCTCTTTATGCCAGTCGTGGAAGCCTTCGGGCACGTCGGGGCCAATGGAGACGAGGACGTCCACCGTAGGACTGTCGGGCAATGCCTTTTGCACTTCGCCGAGGACGTAAGGCTCGCCGACGCAGATGATGGCCTTTACCGAGGCCGCATTGTTGCGGTAAACGATGTCGTGGCTTGTCAGCATGTGAGTGGCGGGAATGGGTATGGCGCCCAGTTTGTGCAGGGCAAGCATCGTAATCCACCACTCGAGGCGACGCTTCTCGATGAGCATCACCATGTCTCCGCGGTTGATGCCGAGGCTGTGAAGATAAGATGCCGCTTGATCGCTCATGCGCTTGAGGTCGGCAAAGGACAGCTTTCGCTCTGCGCCCTCATCGTTTGTCCAAAGAAGAGCCAACTTATCCGGCGCAACGTCCGCCCAAGCATCCACGACATCATAAGCGAAGTTGAAGTTCTTGGGGATGATGAACTCCAAGTTCTTCGCGTAGTCTTCCTCCGAGACAAACGTCGTTTGCCGTAGGAAGCGACTTAGTATAGGATTGTTATCCATTGAACATTGAAGATTGAACATTGAATAATATTACTCTCAGATGATTACCGTCAGGAACTTTACCGTTTTGTTTTCAAGGGCACGCATGCAGTGGGGGTGTGTCGTGTCGAAGTATATGCTGTCGCCTGGCTGGAGCACGATAACCTTATCGTCGATCGTTATCTCAAGTACGCCGACCATGACGACGATGAACTCCTGCCCGTCATGAACGTTCTTTGCATGGTTCTTGCCTTCGGGCAGCGGCTCTATCTCTGTGAAAAACGGCTCCATCGCTCTGCCTTTGAAGCCGCTGGCGAGGGATTTGTACTTGTAGTCGTTGTGGCGGTCCACCTCAAGGCCTTTCCCGCGACGCGTCACGAAGTAGCCGTTCATGCGGGGTTCTTCTCCGTAGAGAAGGACATCGAGAGCGATGCCGTACTCCTTGGAGATGCGTGTGAGGCGATAGACGCCAGGGTCGCACTCGCCGCTCTCAATGCGGCGATAGTGCTCGACGGTCGTTTCGCACACCTCCGCCATCTTCTCGATGGGGATGTCGAATATCTCGCGCAAGCCTTTGAGGCGTTGCGATATCTGTTTGATGTCGTCCATACTGTTTCTGCTTGTATTTCTATGCGGGTGCAAAGGTACGAAAAAAACAGAGAACAAAGGCTAAAGAACGGAGATTTTTTATCGTTGATGCCCATAGCAAGCCTAGAATACTGCTTTTCGTCCGAGACACTGATGGATAGGTTCGCAGGAGAGAGAGGCAGAAACTTTTACCGGACTGCAACAAAAATCTTTACAATATTCTGCGTGTTAAAGTGCGGCATTTTGAGATGAGGCACAGGGCATTTCCCAACGCCGCACGCGAAGATTGCCAACGCCGCACGCGACGTTTGCAATTTCCCCATGCGAAGTTGTCCATCCTCGCAAGCGGAATTTTGGCTCAAACCATGCGCAGTTTACCCCTTCGGCATGCGGCGAATATACTTTCTTTGCTTTGTGCCTCAAAACTCGGTTTTGTAACCTGTTAATTATCAGCACCCATTTGATTTAAGCCCGTTTTTTGCGTTTTAGGCAAAAAAGTGCCACAAAACAAAAAACAAGCTGTCTGAACGCGTCTCTCTCGGAAAAAAGTTTACAAAATAAGCATGTCTGAAAGGGTATAAGACATCGCAAGCCCTGACTACACACTTGCAGAGGGCTTTACTCCCGCACTTGGCCGCTTCCGTTGACGAGCCATTTGTAGGTCGTCATCTCTTCGAGAGCCATCGGTCCACGCGGACCGAGCTTCTGCGTCGAGATACCAATCTCTGCTCCCAACCCGAACTGCGCGCCGTCGGTAAAGCTTGTCGGGGCATTGACATACACACATGCCGCATCGACCAACTGCTGGAAACGGGCAGCGGTCGCCTTGTTCTCTGTGATGATACACTCGCTGTGGCCTGAGCCGTAGCGTGCGATGTGTGCCAGGGCCTCGTCGAGGCTGTCGACGACTTTGAGGGAGAGCTTGTAGTCCATCCATTCCGTGCCCATTGCCGCCTCGTCGGTCACAATCTCCACACGCCCTTCCATCGGGGCAAGCAGGGCAGGGATGTCCGCCTCGCGGTCGCGATGGACGAGCAGGCAATCAAGGGCGTTGCAGACGCTGACACGTCGCATCTTGGCATTCGCAATGATGCGCCGGCCCTTCTCAAGGTCGCCGTCTTTGTCGAAATAGGCATGCACGACGCCTGCTCCCGTCTCGATGACGGGCACGCGAGCATTGTCGCGAACGAAGTCGATGAGTTTCCTTCCGCCTCGGGGAATGCAGAGGTCCACATAGCCAACTGCACCGAGCAGTTCCGCCGTGGCTTCGTGGGTGGGAGGCAACAACGTCAGC
>Ga0247609_10000549_pt1 | contig 51489 bp, 45 predicted proteins | sample 172DNAGHGlowgp2_FD_193487 | JGI IMG/M metagenome (GOLD analysis project Ga0247609, IMG submission 193487) | Sheep rumen microbial communities from Palmerston North, Manawatu-Wanganui, New Zealand - 1728 DNA GHGlow gp2 | ecosystem: Host-associated > Mammals > Digestive system > Stomach > Rumen ... | reverse complement strand
ATTCGGCGAACCACGTGGTACAAACCAGAGTGGATTTGGATGCCAACTTGGTCTTTATTATTGTCAACATATTGAATATCATCCACGTCAATATGTCCACCTTTTATTTCTGTGCCATCGTCAGCCATAACAGGGTCTAAATCAACGCCTTCCAGAATTGACTCCATATCGGCTGCCGAAATATTTTTATTCAAAAAGACATGATAAATCTTCATTTTGTTGTAACGAGGGTGCGTCAACCGTTCAATCAAATCACCATCGTTGGTAAGCAACATCACGCCTGTTGTGTCGCGGTCGAGACGGCCAACATTCTTCACTTCCACATCGGTTTTCACATAGTCGAAAATTGTTTTCCGCCCCATATCATCGGATTTTGTTGAAATACAATCCTTTGGCTTATTGAAAACGATATACACACGTTTTTGTGAAGTCAGCCTTATGCCATCCAAACAAACCTCGTCACCAGGGAACACTTTCGTTGAAAAATCAGTCACCACATTTCCGTTGAGAGTGATTCGTCCCGCCTCAATATAATCGTCTGCCGCACGGCGCGAACAAACGCCCGCCGTAGAAATAAAACGGTTCAAACGATAGCCTTCAGCCTCAGTTGCCGGACGTTTCGGTTCCACAACAGTTTCTTCTGGAACACCATCCATCACAACCATATCCTCTTCATCCCAATCGTCATTGAAGTTTTTGGAAATCAAGTTTTTATCAATCGAAGTGTATTCCGTTGGTTTTTCGTAATTTCTCATTGGTTTTCTGAATGGTTTTCTATCAGAAAAACGACGAGGTTTGAAACCACGTTCGTCACTGAAAGAATCGCCACCACCTTGATACGGGCGGCGTTCGCGATATTCAGAGTTAAAGCGCGGACGTTCAGAATCGTCAAAGCGGCGACGGGGACGATTTTCGTCGAAATTACGGCGTGGGCGTTCGTCATCGTTTCTGTCGCGACGGAAGCCACGGTTTTCATCATCGAACCGACGGAATGGTCTCCGTTCCCCATTTTCAGGGTTAAAACGGCGAGGACGCTCTTCGTCGTTGAACTGACGGCGTGCAGGGCGTTCTGCATCGTCGAATTTTCTAAATGGCTTTGAATAGCGTGGACGTTCCGAATCCGAATAACCTTCCCTATTGAATGGTTTTCTATCCCGATTGAACGAACGTTCATGTGAATTCCAATCCCGATTTGATCTGCCCTCACCCCTTCCATTATATGGTCTGCGGGGACCACGGGATTCGAAATGATTGTCATTATTTTCCATACCGAACATTTTAAAAGTGTGCAAAGATATAAAATATCTGTAATTTCGTTATTTTTGCACAAAATTTAAGACTATGAGTGGAATAATCGCAATAGTGGGAAGACCTAACGTTGGCAAGTCAACGTTGTTCAACAGGTTGATAGAGGACAAACAAGCCATAATTGATTCAAAGAGTGGCGTGACGCGCGACCGCAACTACGGCGACGGCGTGTGGAACGGTCGTGAATTTACGGTAATCGACACGGGCGGCGTGACAATAAAATCAGACGACGCGTTTGAAGGCGAAATCCGCAAACAGGTCGTTATGGCTATGGAAGAAGCCGATGTGATTATTTTTATGGTCGATGTGAAAACGGGCATCACCGACCTTGACTCCAACGTGGCCAATATGCTCCGCAAAACCAACAAACCATACGTACTTGTGGTAAATAAAGTTGATGATGGCAAATATTTGTACGATGCCACAGAATTCTATTCATTGGGACTTGGCGAATATTTCACCATTTCGTCGGCTAACGGCAGTGGCACAGGCGATTTGCTCGATGCTGTGATTGCAAAACTTCCACCCGACAAGCCAAAACAAGAAGAAACCGAAGAAATTCCGCACGTTGCTGTGGTTGGTCGTCCAAATGTGGGAAAATCCTCATTTATCAATGCGCTGATTGGCGAAGACCAACATATTGTAACGCCTGTTGCAGGAACGACACGTGATTCAATCGGGACACGCTTCAACAAATTTGGCTACGATTATTATTTTATAGACACGGCCGGACTACGTAAGAAAGAAAAAGTAAACGAAGATTTGGAATTTTATTCCGTTTTGCGTTCCATTCGTTCCTTGGAATCAGCCGACGTATGCGTGCTGATGATAGATGCCAACGACGGTATTGAGTCGCAGGATATGAATATTCTTCATTTGATTATAAAAAACAACAAAGGCGTTGTGATTTGCGTGAACAAATGGGATTTGATTGACAAAACGACAAATACCGCCCGTGATTTTGAAGAAACTCTTCGAAAAAAAATCGCACCATTCACCGACGTTCCCATTATTTTCACTTCGGTTTTGGAAAAACAACGTATTCAAAAGATTCTTGAAAAAATCCGTGAAGTGTATGAAAACCGCAAACGCAGAATTCAAACCGCACGATTGAACGAGATTATGCTTGAGGCAATCGACAGATTCTCGCCACCAGCAGTGAAAGGTAAAAACATCAAAATCAAGTATGTAACCCAGTTACCTACGCCCTATCCAGCATTTGTATTCTTCGGCAGTAACTCAAAATATGTAAAAGACCCATACAAACGCTATTTGGAAAACCAACTGCGCAAGAATTTCAACTTCTGTGGATCTACGGTGAGAGTGTATGTCCGCGATAAATAGCGATTGATTCTCTTATTGGTTTTGGGTTGATTTCATTGTTGGTTTGTATATTCTGTAATTGCCAGAAACATTCAACATCGAAAGGAAATATACCATACCATTATAATATCGCCATGTACCCGTAGGTGGTTCAGTTTCCCACAATTTATTCAAGACTTCCTTCGCCAATTCATTGTCAGTTATGGCAAAACAACCCACGCCATTTGTTCCTGCAATTCCCGCATTATAGTCGAAATTCGCATCTGCAATTTCGCCGTTCCAATGAAAACAACCGTGTTTGTATCTGTCGTTTTTAAAAAACGTAAGCAAACGTGTCATCATTTCCGCTTGATTTGCACTATCGGCACAAAACCAGTTGAAATCCATACCAATATTCATTGCACAGCGAATGGCATCGAACTTATATTGCTTGGTATCGTATGATTGCCAATCTGGACGGTATGGCGTGCCATCGAACAAACTATATTCAGGAAACAAACCAGATGTTTCGTGGCAGGAATTTTTAAGCAACGTGCGCGCCGCCGTAGCAGCCTCAGCCCAAAATTCATTGTCGGTTTCAGCCCAACGAGCCCACAATTCCATAAAACCAGGCAAACAATACGATGGATCGCTGAATTTCACATTGTCATAATAGGGAGAAAACACCACCATGTGGTTTTCGCTGTTGTACATATTATGGACACCACCCACGCCCGTTTTGTTCCGAATATTTTTTAGAATATTCTGAGCCTCAGCATTATAATCAATTTCGCCATCGTTGCCCCAACGATTTGATGCGAACAACAACGCTGTTATAAAATATTCCTCGCCATCGGGCGCACAGCCAGAATCAATCTTTGTTCCATCAGGTTTACACTGCCATGCGAAATAGCCTTCCCAGACTCCACTCTGATGCTGCATATATTTTTTCGCCCAACGCCATAATTTATCAAATTCTGTTTTATGGTCAAGCTGAACCGTAATCATCATTCCATACGACTGTCCTTCGGTGCGCACGTCGTTATTGCCCACATCGAGAATGTAAGCCATATCATCGCCAACTTCGAAATATACAGCCGTTGATGCTCCTGGCGTAAAGAAATGGTTCCAAATCTTATCAATTTTCGTCTGCACCTCCGCCTCTGTTTTTCCTAAAACATCAACAAACAGATTTCTATATTCGCCCGTATAATATGCGCCCTTCCCCTCTTCGCCACAAATTGGTCCACTGTATCCACTGCCAGATGTAATCTGCTGCGAATAGGCATTCGAGACAAATAAAAACAATATAATCGCAGTTGCCAACAATTTTAATCGTCTCATAATCAAACAATTTTACCTAAAAAAGAATTTCTATTCATATTGAGCACAATATACGAAATTTTCCACAAACAATCGTGCAAATCAATTCTTTTGTGTATTTTTGTCACAAGAATTGGTGCCATCATAGATATATGAAGGTGAAAAGGGAATCAGGTGAAAAACCTGGACTGTTTCCGCAGCTGTAAGTTCCCCGTTGTTTTGTACATCCCCTGTCACTGTTCTTCGGAATGGGAAGACTGTACCAAACGGAACGAGTCAGAAGACCTGCCAACTCCGATTTTTACTAAAGTGAGCGGAAAACTCAATTTGTAAAAGATGCGAAAAAGAATCCATATTCTTCTGCTGTTGCTATACGCTTCAACAACAGCAATTTGTCAATCAGTCAACGACACAATTCTGATTGATGTGGTGACAATTACCCCTTTTGAACGCATCACTCCCAACGGCGAAAAAGTTGAATCATTTGATTCGCTCGGTCTCAAAGCGGCAACCTACAAAAACCTTGGCGAATTTTTGGCCCACAATAGTAATGTAATCATAAAAAACTATGGAACCGAAGGAATGGCAAGCTCACTTTCGTTGCGGGGAGCAGGAAATTCGCGCACGCAAATTCTATGGGAAGGTTTGTCGTTGAACTCCATCAGCAACGGCGAAAACAACATATCGCTCGTGCCAATCGCAAGTTTCGACAACATCACAATCAACTACGGGGCTTCAGCAACAAGTTTTGGCAACGGCACATTTGGCGGGGCAATCAACCTAAAATCCACACCTGTTTTCCCAAAGCAAACTTCGGCGCAGGCCCTTGCCTCAGTCGGCAGTTTCGGCACATACAAAGCAACTGTTGGCTATTCGGTGGGAAATACAAAAATTCTATATAAAGGCAACGTGTTCTACACCCAGTCAGAAAGTAATTTTGAATACTACGACTACATCCGTATGGAAACATTGGAGCGGAAAAACGCCGACTACTTCAAATATGGAACAATACAAAACATACACATAAAACTAACCAACAAACTACAAGCGCAGGCGGCACTTTGGTATCAGGTGAACGACGCAAACCTGCCATCGATTATGGGAACAGTGTCGAACGAAGTGCAATATCAAGCGGATTCATCGCTGCGGGCGTTGATTTCGTTGCAATACAACATAAACAGCAAAAACAAACTTTCGTACAAAACCGCCTACATTGACGATTACGAACTCTACACCCACAAAACATCACCACAAGCAACTAAATATATGGAATACAGCGAGATAAAAACACGCACAAACCAACATAATTTACAATACATCCACAAAGAACAAACCAACAATGCAGGAACATTCATCTGCGAAGCTGAATTACAAGGAAAGCTCGCAAAAGCAGACTTGACAAACTACGGTGGCGGGAAAAAAGAGTCGTCAATAGCAGGAATTCTGCAATGCAACCATTTTATTGATTTCAAGGGAAATTCTGCGATTACGGCAGGACGTCTCTACAACTTGCTTTCGGTACGAAAAGAATACAACACAAAACACCAAATTCCCATTATTGCAAATTTCGGAACGGAATACCATACAGGAAACAGTGGCAAAAATCCTCTAACGATAAGATTATCAATAGGGAACAAATACCGCACACCTACTTTCAACGATTTATATTGGATAGCGTGGGGAAATCCCAATCTGTTGCCCGAAGATGGTTTTTCAACGGAATTTGGAATCCGAAAAGCTTTTTTCAACGCCGATAAATGGTACCACATCACTGCCGATGTAACCGCTTATCATTCAGTGCTTAACAATATGATTATGTGGACTCCGTGCGGAGCTGTATGGCATCCCATGAACACGGCGCAAGCAGTTCTACAAGGATTGGAATGTTCGTTGGAACAAAATCATTCATCAATATTCATAAATAAACCAATAACATATAGTAACAAGCTACTAATAAATATAAACAATCCACACATAACCAAAATGAATGATTCCACAACGGCAATCGGTGCACAGGAAAGCGAGTCGGTCGGACATATTTTGTATTACGTGCCACGGTTGGCTGTGCATTTCCAACCACAGATTTCGTATAGGAATTGGGATTTGTCGGTGTTTGTGAACTACGAAAGCGAGCGCTATTTCAATTTAGAAAAAACACTTGATGCGTATGTAACGGTTGACCTCAATGTGAAAAAAACGTTTGATGTAAAAAACGTGAAATTTGCCGTTGGCGGACAAATCCGCAACATAACCGATGCTGTGTATGAGCAAGTACGCTCCTACCCGCTTCCGGGACGGAATTTTGAAATTTATTTTCTATGTTTAATCAATTAATACAAACAAAAATGAAAAAAAATCTTGTAAAAATCGCGAGCTTAGTCCTCGCAGGAAGTTTTGCCTTAACGGCTTGTAACAAAGAAAAAGATGACCCCAAGCCATCGGGCAAGTATTCTAACGTAACGTTTGTTGTGTGCGAAGGAAACTTCAACGCAAACGAAGGTTCCATCGACGTAATTGTTGACGGAGAAGTGAAAAAAGACATTTTCCAAGCAGAAAACAACCGTCCACTCGGCGACATTGTTCAATCAATGGAAATCATTGGCGACCAAGCATTTATCGTGGTAAATAACTCTGGAAAAGTTGAAGCAGTGAACATGTTCACATTCAAAAGCGAAGGAACATGCACAGGGCTGTCGTATCCTCGTTATGTAGCAAACCGTAACGACAAGGAAATATTTGTATCGAACGGGAATGGCTATGGTAACGACTATGTGTATGTGATTGACAAACTTTCCATGCAAAAAACAGACTCTGTGGCAACAGGCTTTGGACCAAACTCAATGGTTGTGTCAAACGGAAAATTGTTCGTGGCTAATTCCGGAGGATACACTACCGACAAAACCGTTACTGTAATTGACACGAAAACGCTTAAAATTGAGAAAACCATCACCGTTGGCGACAATCCTTACGATATGGAACTTGACGAAAACGGAAACGTTGTTGTTTTGTGCAAAGGTTTGACGAACTATTTATACGACAGCGAAGGAAATTATCAAGGTAGCGAAATTGTTTCTAATTCAGCTATTTACACAATTAACAAATCCTCTTTGGAAGCAAAAGCGATAAAAGAATTTGACCATCAATTAGCAAGCTATGGTGGAAACCTTATGGCATGCAACAATGGTACTATTTATTTTGTTGACAATGCAGTTTATTCAATGACAAGCAACGGAGAAGCATCGAAGTTGATTGAAGGAACTGATTTCTACGGCATCAGCGTTGATTCAAAATCAGGCGACATTTGGGTTGTAGCAACCCCCTACGGAAGCACGCACTCAGCAATACAATATAGCAAAGATGGGAAACTAATTAAGAAGTACAGCGTCACAAACCAACCAAACGCTGTAGTGTTTGATTAAAACCAAACACGAAGCAAAAAAAAAATGGCTGCCCATTTGGACAGCCATTTTTTTTGAGGTATTCAAATATTATAATTTGTAAATGAAACCAATTGTAATACCACCAACAGTAGCAAGATTTGCTGTGTTAGCATTGCAACCCATTCTGTTGTTCACCCATTTGTGGTCTTTATCATTTTGATCTTTTGTAACAGTGTGGAACGCACTCAAGCCCAAGAAATTCAAACCACATTCAAGTGAGAAATGGTCTGTTGCGTTATAAGTCAACCAAGGAGTTACACTCAAACCAAACATAGATGATGGGTTGTTTTTTGTTTCGGTACCACCTAACACTGTTTTACCAGAAGTGAAAAGGATAGGTAAACCTGCTTCAGCCAATACACCGAATTTACCGAATTCAACAAATGTGTAACGAACGAATGGAGTTACACCAAATGAATTGTCTTTCGACAAATTGTCTTTGTCAACTTTACCTGTTGTAGATGTAGCAAAGTTCAATTCTGCACCGACAGATAATTTTTCATTCAATCCGAAACCAATTTTTGGAGCGATTGAAAAATCGTTTGACTTTGGATTATCCAAATCCGTTGTTTTTGATGGATCTGCTGGGTCAACAGCATTTTTCTCAACACCACCTCTGTGAGATGCGCTAACACTACCACCAAGCCACAATTGTGCGTTTGATGTCATTGCAAAGGCTACCATAGCCACTACTGAAATTAATACTTTTTTCATATTGTTTAAACATTTAAAGATTAACGCCGCAAATGTATGATTAAAACAATACAAAAAAAGAAAATTCAGTTTTTTTTCTACAAAACGCTATTTTTCCCCGCTGAACTGCATTATTTGGTAACGGCTTCATACACGCTGCCAAACACTTTTCTCAAAATATCGCTTGCCCACTGGAACGGATTCTTACGAATAGCTTTTTCTTGGTCGCCGACTTTTAGGAACAAACCGTCGAGAGCTTTTTGCGTAGTAAATTCACCCAAATCTGTGTTTACTTCGTGTAGATTCAAATCATCATAACTCTTTCCCAAAACCGCCAAACCCAATTTCACAGCGCCCTTATTGTTTTCACATTTTTGATATATACCATTCCATTTTCCCACTACTTCAGCCCAAATACTTGCCGCAGAAGCATTTCCTACAAATTTCTTACCCAATGCCGCATTTACTTTTGGAGAATATGCGCCAACCAACGCATCATACGTTTGCATTTTCAAGTACGTGGTTGCTGCGAGTGAATCGAAATCAGTAGCTGATTTCATAGTACTGCCAGGCACTTCGCCGTTCAAAATCTGCAAACCATCGGTAATCGATAAATTCGTGATTGCTTCGGAGAAAATCGGTTTCGCATCTTTTGCGGCGTCTTCAGCCGAACGGTTGATAGCTTCAATCAATTGTTCCAATTTGGCATCAATCACATCAGAAGTTCCCGACCAAACATTATCCAAAAGTCTTGTTTTTTCTTGAATATACTGTGCTTCCTGTGGCAACAAAATTTTCACTGCCGCGTCGCCATAATATCCGTTAGCAACCGAAAGCATAGTTGTGGAAGAATCCGTACCAACATTCAACGCCTCCTTCAACCCCTTTACAATATCGCCCGTTGATAAATTTGTATCATCACCCAACATATCCTCGCACGATGCGAACATAACCAATGCAAATACTGCGTAACAAATTTTCTTCATAATCTATATTTTTTTTAATATTCTATATTTTTTTTAATTCTTTGGCTACAAATTTAATCCATTTACGTAATTTTGAAACGGAAATGTATGACAAAATATGAACATAGAGGAAAAATATTCCTATTGTATGCAACGGTTCGCAGAAACCATGCCAAATCCACAGACAGAATTGTCGTACAACAACCCGTTTGAACTCCTTGTAGCCGTGATTCTATCGGCTCAATGCACGGATAAACGGGTAAATATGATTACCCCGAATTTATTCAAAGCGTTTCCTACGCCCAAAGCCATGTCAGAAGCGAGCGAAGAACAAATTTTCAATCTCATAAAGTCATGTTCGTACCCACAAAACAAGGCAAAGCATCTGAAAAACATGGCTATTATGCTCCACAACGAGTATCACGACCAAATACCCGACGATGTGGAAGAAATGCAGAAACTTCCCGGCGTTGGACGGAAAACCGCAAACGTGATGGCGGCTGTGATATTCAAAAAGCCCGCTATGGCAGTTGACACACACGTGTTCCGTGTTTCGGCACGTATTGGATTGGTTCACAACGCTAAAACGCCACTCGAAACCGAAAAACAACTGATGCGGCACATTCCAAAGGACAAAGTCCACGATATGCACCATTGGCTGATTCTCCACGGACGATACACCTGCAAGGCTATCCGTCCCGAATGCCACAACTGCCCTATCACCGCAGCGTGCGAAACATTCAACCATGAAACAACTGAAATCAAAAATTTATCAATGTTTTAAATCATTACTATGAAGATAGCAATAGCACAACAAAATTATTCAATCGGCGATTTTGGAAAAAATGCGACAAAAATTTCAAAAGCGATTTTCGACGCAAAAAATCATCAAGCCGATTTGATTGTATTTCCTGAAATGAGTCTATGTGGTTCATTTCCATACGATTTACTCCAAATGGAGGATTTTATGGAAACCACTATGCAAGTTCTCCAACGTATTGCGACAGAATCATACGGCATTGCTGTGTTGATTGGTTGTCCAACATATTGCGAAGATGAAAACGAAACAAAAGTATATAATTCCGCAATATTGATAGAAAACGGCATAATAACACGAAGATTCAATAAGAAAAATCTGTCGCATTTGGAGTCAAAATATTTTAAGACAGACAATGAGAAAAACGTGTTTGAATGGAAAAAACAAAAAATTGCCGTTTGCGTGGGCAACGATGAACCAATCACCGAAGGCGTTTCTTTGTGCATCAACATCTGCGCGAAACAGTATAAACATGAAAGCAAATGCGAATGCAAGCAATTTGCAAACACCTCATTTCCTGTAATTTCCGTAAGTCAATACGGAGGAAACACCGAGGTTCTCTACAAAGGACATTCGTGGGTTCGCAACGCGAAAGGCGAAACAATCATAGAACTACCCTATTTTGCGGATGGATTCGCCATTTACGACACCGACAAAACCTACGAACCGATTAAACAGGAGAAACCAAGCGACATAGCACTGCTCCACGATGCATTGGTTCTTGGTATTCGTGATTATTTTGAGAAAAACGGATTCAAAACCGCCACACTCGGACTATCAGGCGGAATCGACTCTGCCGTGGTACTTGCGCTTGCTGCGGAAGCAATTGGTAGTGAGAACATTAGAGTCCTGCTGTTGCCATCGGAATTTTCAACATCGCATTCTATAACCGATGCCGAAGGTTTGGCGAAAAATCTTGGCGTGCAATACGACATTGTGCCAATAAAATCAATCTATACCGAAGCATTGACAGCTTTATCACCAATTTTCAAAGATTTGCCATTCTCCGTTGCCGAAGAAAACTTGCAGGCACGAATCCGAGGTACTTTGCTTATGACGTTGAGCAACAAATTGGGAAATATACTTCTCAACACTTCAAACAAGAGCGAAGCGGCTGTAGGTTATGGCACACTATACGGCGACACAAACGGAAGTCTTTCGGTTATTGGCGATGTATATAAAACCGACGTATTTAAATTAGCACGCTACATAAACAGAAATACGGAAATAATTCCCGAACATACTATCATAAAACCCCCTTCAGCGGAACTTCATCCAAATCAACAAGACTCTGATTCGCTTCCCGACTACAACACCTTAGATGCAATATTGTTGCAGTACATAGAAAATGGAAAAAGTGAAGTTGAAATTTGTAAGATGGGATTTGACAAAGAAATTGTTGCAAAAACAATCAAAATGGTGAAACGATGCGAATTCAAACGCCAGCAACTTTGTCCAGCAATACGGGTTTCGCAAAAACCATTTGCGGAACGAATAATTCCTTTAATTGCGAAATTCTAAAAAAAACGTAGGGGCAAATGAATCAATCACTTGCCCCTACGTTTATACATTCAAAATCAAGAAACGAAACTATTTTTGAGCGTCATTCAATTTTGTAAGAATATCGCTCATTTTAGCAACATAGTTCGTAATCAAACCATTATAAAACGCTTTACACGACATTTTTTCGTCAAGTTTCACAGCAAAACGGGTGTCGTTGTAGAGAGCAATAGCTTCATCGATTAATTTTTCAACCATTTCTGATTTTTCAGGGAAGAAATCACCTGTAAACATACATTCTTCAATTACAGTTGCGAAAACTGCATCAACATCTTTTTTAAAATCTCTTTTACTCGCCATTGTATTAAATTTTTTATTTGTCAAATATACTTTTTTTCTACGAAATTACAAGCCACATTTATTTGTGATTTTCGTTGAATAATTTAGCGCGGTCTTTCAACAAATCAATCTTATGTTGCGACATTTGTGAAGTGCAGGCACGCAAGCCTTGTCGCTCGCTGCCAGTAATGTCAAGCGTGATTGCACTGATGCCATAATACAGCAATTCAGCCAGCAACTCGCCGCCAGTCATTCCTGGATAGCCCACAGTGAAATAGAATCCGTCGCCCACAGGATTGTCCATATCCTTGTCGTACACAATTTCAAAACCATTTTGCGTAAAAATATCCTTAGCCTGTTTTGCACGACGGCCATATTCAAGAATATCGTTACGGAAATTGTAGGTGCCGTCGTTTGCTGCCTTCAAAATAGCCGTGAACGCATATTGGGCTGAATACGCCGTTCCCGAAGTCAAGGCATACACCGCACCGTAAATCATTGCCCTACCCAATTCTTCTTGCGCATAGAAGCGAAGTAAATCAGGGAATTTCTTCATATACAACGCATTGGAAATCACCAACGAAGCAATTCGCTGACCAGCATAACTGAACGCCTTCGAAGCCGAAATCAACAATATATAATTGTCGGTGTATTTTGCAATTGTCGGTTGGAACGGCGGGACACCAGGCTGACCGTAGTCTTTACGGAAATCCATGGCGAAATAAGCCAAATCTTCAACGACAACAATATCGTATTTGTTCACAATGTTGGCAATAATCCGCAATTCCACGTCGGTGAACGAAATCCACGAAGGATTGTTCGGGCTGGAATACACGATAGTGGCGATATCGCCATTTTTGCAGTACGACTCAAGTTTGTCACGCAACGCTTCGCCACGGAATTTGTACACATCAAACGTTTCGAACGGCAAGCCCATGATTTTCAACTGCTGTTTTTGCACAGGGAAACCTGGGTCTATGAATAATGTTTTTGTCTTTTTTGCGTCGCGGCGGCCTGCCGTTAAAAATGCGGCGAAGCTTGCCTGCATAGAGCCTACGGTCGGTACGCAACATTCTTGATTCACATCAATATCAAGGAAATTCTTTACAAAACGAGCCATTTCCTTTTTCAATTCAGGCATACCTTCTATTGGCGGATAAATCGATGCACAACCGTTTTTCAAAGCTTCAATTTCAGCCTTCACTCCCACCTCGGCTGGAGCCAATCCAGGCACGCCCATTTCCATTTTCACGTATTCAATACCCGTTTCCTCTTCAATATCGCGTACAATCTTTACAATCTGACGAATCGACGCTTTCGACACGTCTTTGATGCCATTTGCGGCTATCGCCTTATCAACCACATCGCGTGGTATTATAGTTTTTTGTTCCATTGTTTATTGTTATTTATCTTTTTTCTTAACCTTCTTCAACTGTTTCCATTTAAAATAAAAATCCTGATTCCACGACCAGACTTTATTATCAAGAGCGAAAACAACGCCTTGGTTTGTAATAGGCAATAATTTCGATTCTGTCTTATCCGACGCATTGAAAATCACAAATGGTATGGCAAAATTGTCATCTACATTTTTCCACCTACAATATAAGTACATTAAATCGTTTCCTAAATTGTCATCTATATTGGAAGCCATATTTTTTATTGGATATTTGTATTTATGTATTTTTTCATTTGGAATAATTGAAAATTCCAATGTAGGAGCTTCCGCCCGATACAAATAGTGGTTGAAATACCACGAATAATCCTTTCCTGTTTTTTCGTTCACAAAATCAGTGAAATCTTTCACCGTGACAATTGTGTATTTACGAGATTGATAATATGTTTTGACTATATCAAAAAACAAAGAGTCATTGTCCAATAAATTGCGGAAACCTTTTAGGCACCACGCGCCCTTTGCGTATGGATCAATGTCGTGGTAGTCCCAAAAATTCACATCGCGTGGTCCTACAACCGGACGAATATTGCTAATGGTACGTAGCCACAATTCTGCATACATTTGCGCTGTGTCCCGACCAAATTTTCGTTCCACATACAAAAACTCGGAATACATGGCAAAACCTTCGTGAATAAACACATCTGCATAATCATCAACAGTAATGGAGTTGCCCCACCACTCGTGAGCCGTTTCGTGGACAATAATGTAATCCATCGGCAAACCTTTGAAGTTTTTAAAACCATTTCCGTATGCTATCGCCGTCTGATGTTCCATGCCTTCGTAAGGACTTTCTATCAATTTGTAGCCTTCGTTTGCCCATGGATATGGACCATACACGTCTTCGTAAAAAGCGATTACCTCTTTTGCCTGTTCAAACGAAACCCGCGCTTTTTCCTCGTCTTCTGCCAACACATAGTAATTCAACGGAAATTTCGCTTCAATTCCCTGATATTCTTCGCCAAAGTGGATAAAATCGCCTATGTAGAATGTCATATTATAGGAATTGATGGGGTAATTCGTCTGCCACGTCCATATTTCCCGATTTTCACCACTTTCATGCGAAACCAACGAACCGTTTGAAACCACCGTCAAGCCTGCTGGTGCGGAAATCCGCATTTTCATTCCCCGTTCGGGTTCGTCCGACAAATGGTCTTTGCACGGAATCCAGCAACTTGCGCCAAGTGTTTCGCACGTCACGCCGCACCACGGTTTTCCCGACGACGATGTTTTCCACACCATCCCCCCCTCCCACGGCGGGCGCACGGCTTCTATTGGATTGCCTCTATACCAACACGTAAGACGATGTTCCTTGTCAACAGAAAAATTTTCAGGAAGCTTGATAAACACGCCGTTATATTCCCGAGTAAAGTTTTCAATTCTTACGCCATCAATGGCAATGTCGTTTATCTCCAATTTTGACGACAAATCAATCTGCATGACTTTTTGCGTAGAATCCACATACAAAAAATCTATTGATACTTCGCCAAGAATAGATTTTGTTTCTGGGAACACATCAACGGAAATATCGTAGAAACGCACATCATAACAAGCACGCGACGGGGCTAGCGTTCCATGCAAACTATCTGCACGAGCAAATTTAGGATACGGATTAGAGCCTTTTTTTGCAAATAAACTAATACTACAAAGCACCGACAAAAGCAACAGGATGATTTTTCGTAACATATTCATTACCAAGTATATCCAAAGCCAACATTAATACATCTATCATACAATTCCATCCCAATGGCAATCGAGAAATTCTTATCGATTACATACATAGCACCAAGCGGAATATTGAGCCACACATCGTTGTATGGAACCGTATAGCGGTAATTGTCCTCCACTTCGTTTTCGTAATTGGTTGTTTTTAGCACCACGCCCACGCCTGCGTACAAAAACCAATTTTTTGTAATGCCTCTGCCCAATCCCACATTGAATGAGGTTGCTGTAAAAGCGATTTCTTTTTCGCGCGTACCTTCACCATGGCATTCAACACCGGATATAGTCGCACGGCGGCTTCCATTCGTCTTACATTCAACATAATACGAAGCCTTGTTTTCGTTGTTGTGAATAAAAAAAGCTGCGCCAAACTGCATGGTAGGATAATTCGCAGCCGCCAACACGGTGATTTTCTTTCCCCGCTGATAAAAGCCTGTCGCCAACGAATCCGTATCATCGTTTGTGAAGAAATTCACCTGACCAAATGCCATTTGGCAAGCAAATAAAAAGAAACAAATACTATATATCTTATTATGCCCCATATCTATCCGAGTGCAAATTTATTGTATTTCAACGATTTGTTTACACAATCATCCCAATTTCTTAATTTCATCATAAACAAAATCAGCGAGTTTTTTCACGTATTCATACGAAAACGAGAATGCTATTCCCGCCGCTTCATAAATTTCGGGGATTGATTTTGTGTAACCAAGTTTCATAAACGCCTCGTAATGTTCCAACGCACGTTCAGGATCTTCTTTATACTGCTTCCACATTGCAATTGCGCCCAATTGCGCAAAACCATATTCAATATAATAGAACGGTACCTCGTAAATATGTAACTGTTTTTGCCACTGGCATTTACGAATATGTTCCAAACCACTCCAATCAACACCATTTTCACCATCGAACAAAGCAACAATTCTCAGCCATTCAGCCTCACGTTGTTCGGCGGTATGAGTTGGATTTTCGTAGAGCCAATGTTGGAATTTGTCAACAATAGCAATCCACGGGAGTACGCTCAGCACATTTTCAAGCTGTGCTTTTTTCGCACGTCGCAAATCATCATCGTCGGCAAAAAACACGTTCCAGTGCTCCATAGAAATCAATTCCATACTCATTGAAGCCAATTCCGCAACTTCCGAAGGCAAATCCTTAAATTCCACTAATGGCAATTCCGCCGAAACAATCGAATGAATGGCGTGACCACCTTCGTGTACAAGCGTCTCAACATCGTGCAACGTACCTGCAGCGTTCATAAAAATAAACGGGACATTGCTTTCATACAGAGGATTATTGTATCCGCCCGGAGCTTTACCAATGCGCGATTCCAAGTCCCAATAGCCATTATCCGCAAGCAGTTTCAGACATTGTCCATAGAACGGTTTTATCTCAGAAAAACAAGCAATTGTTTTTTCCACAAAATCCTTTGTGTCACGAAACGGACGGAGTGGCGCTTTTTGTTCCGGGTCAACATCCACATCCCACGGGCGCAACGAATCCAAATGGAGTTTTGCCTTACGTTCCTTATGAAGTTCCGATAAAATCGGTGGTACAGACTTTTGTATAGCCGAATGGAAAGCAAAACAATCTTCTTTCGTGTAATCGAAGCGGCACAAACTCTTGAATTTATAATCGCGGAAGTTCGAAAATCCAGCGTTGAGCGCTACCTGATGGCGTTTCGCAATCATTGCCGACAGATTATCGTTCAGCACTTTCTCATCTTGTAATCGACGATTTTGCATTAAATTAAACACCGTTTCCCGAACTGAGCGATCTGTATTTTTCAGATATACAGCCGCTTGTTGCATTGTTTTTGTGCCTTCGTATTCAACAGTCATTTGCGAAGTAATGTTACCATACTCCTGCTCCATTGTCTGCAATTCAGCAATCAGCGGAACGTTTTCCTCACAGAATAACGCTTCGCGTTGCTGCATAGCACGTTTCATAATACCGTAGTCACCTGATAGATTCTGGAAATATGGGCTTTCCAAACACTTTTTATCCAAAAGATTTGACTGTTTCTGGATTTCAGGGTCGATTTCAGTCACGAACACATTAAACGAATCGCGCAACGATTCATTGGTTGTGTCGCAAGTCATTTTTATGTAACGCCACGACATATCTTCCTCAAGCACAGCCTCCAACTCGCTTCTGTCGGCAAGAAACTGTTTCATTGCCGCGTCAGAATCAATATTGAACGCCAACAACCGCTCGAAGTATGGACGAATGTCGTCCCACGCGCGAATTTGCAGTTCTGATGAAACGAAAGAACGCTTTTGTTTCGCTTGTTCCAACAAACTATTCATCTTTCTTCGCCGCCTTTTTTGTCGCTGTTTTTTTCGGTTTAGCCTCAGATTTTGGTTCAGCTGTTTTTGTGGTTTTCTTTGCTGAAGCCTTTTTTAGTTCTTTTGTTTCTTCTTTAGCCTCGGATTTTTCGTCTGTTTTTGCCGCTTTTTTCTCTTCGTTCTTTTTTTCATCGAAATTCAGAATATTCTGCAACAACAGAATATTATACCATTTCAAAACTTTCTTCATATCCGAAACATACACACGTTCTTTGTCGTAGTCAGGAAGAATGTCGCCGAAATAATCCTTAATTTCGTCGTTCGTAGATTTTTCATTCACAGTAGATTTCTGTTTATTCTCCATTTTGTAGATTTTCTCAAAAATCTGTTCCAATGGAATTTCCTCATCTTCTGTGAAAATAGCGATGTCTTCCAATGCGCTCACTTTGTTTGTGTAATACACTGGCATTTTTTGATGCGTTTCCAACGACTCGACAATAATGCTTTTTGTTGACTGGGCTACAAGTTTAAACAAACCTGAATGCCCTGAAATTGATAGAATGTCTTTTAACATATTACTATTGTTTATAATGATTAATTAAGATTTCGTTGTTTTTTTATTCGCTCGTAGGCTTCATTTATTTTTTTGAATTTTTCCGTCGCCGATTTCTGCACATCCTCGCCCAGATGGCTCACTTTGTCGGGATGATATTTCACCGCCATTTTTTTATAAGCTTTCTTTACTTCCTCATCGGTTGCCGAAGAACTGATTTCCAGCACTTTATAGGCACTTTCCAAATCGTCGAAGAAAGTTGCACGAATTGACTGCGAATCTGCAGATGAAATTCCTAACCCATTCGCTATCTGCGAAATAACCCGCACTTCGGATTCCTCAATCATCCCATCTGCTTGAGCGATATGGTACAACAAATGAAGTAATTCCAACCGCGACGCATATTGCATATTCTGACGGATTTGCAAGCAAACCTGCCCAACAGGAATATCCTTTTTCAGAATTTCACGGAGCACGTGTAACATTTGCGTAGCCTTAGCTTCGCCAAACGAGCGCAACAAATAGTTTTTCACGAAATCAAGCTCCGATTTCTTCACAACTCCATCAGCTTTCATCACAGCGGCGAGCAACACAAGCAGAGAGCTATAGAAATCGTTCTGCGACATACGTTGTTGTTGGAACGAAGTGTCGTTTTCGTAGCCCGACAAATTATTGCGTCCGTCGATATCGAACAGTGAGCCAATCGCACCGCCAATCAATGCGCCAATGATTCCCCCCGTAGCAAATCCAATTCCCACTCCTATGATTCTACCCCAACGTGCCATTTATTTCGATAAAATTGTGTTATACACCTCAAGTACCTGAGGAATTACAAAGGTATCATTATTTTCTATAATAAAATCAGCATTCTGCACCGCCATATTAAGCGAAGATTGTTTTTTTATTCGGTCCAAAACATCATTCGCAGAACATTTATTCCGTTTCATAACACGTTGAATGCGGATTTGGTCGGAAGCGACAACAGCTATGATTTTGTTGAAATTTTTGTACAAATCTGTTTCATACAGCAACGCCGTTTCCATAATCGAAAATGGAAATTTATGAGAATCGCTCCATATTTTGTAGTCATTCCACACACGAGGATGCACAATTTCGTTTACTTGTTTGCACAAATCTGAATCCGAAAATATTGCTTGGGCAAGCACATCTTTTTGCAAACAGGAATCTTTATACACATCGTTGCCAACCAAACCACATAAAGCGGATATGATTTCTTTATCATTGTTCATCAACACTTTAGCACGGCTGTCGCTATCATAAACAGGAACGCCGAGGCACTCAAAAATTCGTGCCACCACGCTTTTACCGCTACCTATTCCGCCAGTAAGTGCAATGTAGTTCATTCTGTGTAATTCGTTATAACCCCGTCGCTTATAGGATTTTGGTTAACAATACGGACAAATTTCGGATAGCGCACAATTTCAATTGGAACAGAGCCATTCGAAGCGATTTTTTCAAAATCGACAATCGCCTCAAAATCAGTCGGATAATAATTTTGCACTTTACTCATTCCAATCAAAAAAGTAATAGAAACTTTTTCCGTCATCAAATCAATCACCTTATCGCTTGGCACGTTCATTAATTTAATCGGAATCGAAATGGTTTGTTCCGTAAATTTTTCAACTTGTCCGGAAATTGTGACCACATCGTTGCTATATTCCACATTTTTCATCGGAGCAAGTTCCACACTTTCCGAAAACGACTCACGTAACTTCTTCTTTTCCAACAGATTTGCATACACACATTGAATTGTGTCGATAGTTTGTTTCGCTCCAAACACCACTATTGTATCGGGTTCCACAAGCACATCGCCTTCTAATTCATATTGTTGTGCAAACGACAGTGCAAGCGAAGTTTTAACAGGAACTTTCTTAAAATTCACTTTTTCGAAACTAAAATGAATTTCCGACGGATACACATCAAGAACTTTCAACTGCACACCCAAGGCAGAAAGCACCATAGGGTCTTTGGTGCTGATGTGCGAATAATTCGAGCCTACTATTTTAGAAATATCCAGTGTAAGTTCGTCAACGCCAAACAAATAATGAGTAAGAATACCCCACCCCGTCGCCTCAACCGACACCATTAAATTGTCGGGAAACTCAGAAACAAGCACCAACGACTTCGGTACATTATTATATGTAATCGGAATTGTAAGCCGTTCTTCGTAGGTTTTGCCCATTTCGCGCGTAATCCATAATGCAGCAGAGCAAAACGCGCAGATAATAAACGGCACATAATCCCTCATGCCTTTCCAAAAGGTTAGTTTTAACGGACTATGTTTCAAATTTGTTTTCACCTTGTAAAAATAAAAAAGGTTGATGAATTACCACCAACCTTTTCGGCATAAAATTCAAAAATCAATTATTTCTGTTGTTCCGACAACGCTGCTTGGTCTTTTAACAACGCTGATTTACTGATTTTTATGACAACATCCTTTGCGATTTCCAACAAAACCGTATTGTCGCCTTTAATTTCGACGATTTTGCCATACAAACCACCGATTGTCACCACAGAATCACCTTTCTGTAAACCATCACGGAATTTCTGTTCTTCTTTTTGTTTTTTCATCTGCGGACGAATCATAAAAATGAAAAAAATCACCATGATTCCGACTAAGAGCAACAAACTGCCCATTCCACCACCTTGTGCCGCAGGATCTGCCTGTAATAATGTTTCTATCATATCTCTGTATTTTTTATTTTTTTACAAATGTAATGTATTCTTCAAAATAGCCAATTGATATAGACCAACTTCAGGAAAAAATCTATTCTTCGACGACCTGTGCCGTAAATTGCAACAAATTCCGCGACGGAACCGTGTTGGAATACACAGCGACTTGCTTGGTTTTGTTACCATAACTTTGATGTTGCGTGTCGAACTTCACACGGATTTTCCCTCTCTCGCCTGGTTTTACAGGCTCTTTGGTCCATTCTGGCGTGGTGCAGCCGCACGATGGATCTACTTCATCAATTATCAAGTCAACGTTGCCTGTATTCTTGAAAAAGTACGTATGCTCCACAATTTGTCCTTTGGGAATCGCCCCAAACGAATAGTTTTTATGTTCAAATTCTATTGACGTAACGGTATCGGCAACCATTTTCGTTGTTGCTTTTTCACCTGAATGACAAGCACTTGCGAACATCAACATACCACAAACCACTATCAAAAATCCAAAGTGTTTCATTGTTTTTCAATTAATCCCCGACCTATTTTCTTTATTTTTCCTTCTTTTTTAAGTTCCTCAATAACTTTATACATTATTCCGTTCACAAACTGACCGCTGTTTTGCGTGCTGTACCATTTTGCAAGCTCAATGTATTCGTTCATCGAAACAGGAATTGGAATTTCGGGGAACACCATCATTTCGGTGATTCCCAACTGCATTATTATAATGTCCATTTCTGCCACACGTTCCTGTTTCCAGTTAGTAAGGCTTTTATCAATGTACGGGTTTATTTCGTCCCATAACGAAACGGCTTTCGTGAACAAAGTATAGCCGAAATCGTGTGTTGCCGCGTCGGCGAACATTGGAAGCAACTCCGCTCCGCCGTCAATTTTCTCGTCGAAGTTTTTCAAAGTTTTGTCAACCATCGAAATCACATTGTCAACATCATCGTTCCAGAAAATTGAATGTTCCTCAAACGAATCAAACAACGATTCTGTTTCGGCAACAATATTCAGCAACACTGTGCGCACAAAGTTCTTATCGGCGGCATAGCTGTCTTCACCGGCAATATAGTCGCCGTACAATTCGGAACCGACCACCGTATTGAAAATTTCCTTGAATGCAGCCCTATAATTTTCGATTGAAATCTTTTCATTCAAAATAAGCGACAATAGTTCGGAATTGTTTTCCAACTGCGCCAAAACACGGTTTGCCGCCAATCTTTGCAGTCGTTGCCACGCCGCCTCATCTTTGATTTGTCGTTCTTGAATCTGCGAAATTCTCCGTTCGGAATAGCTTTTCAACTCCATAAGGAGCAAGAAAAACACCAGATACTGTTCGTATGATTTTTTGAAACTGAATTCTAATTCCTTGTAGAACACCTGAAAATCAGGTTCTTCCGCTTTTTTGTACGCATATAATGTTTGCAGAACCTTGATGCGAATCAGATGCCTGCCTATCATACTAACCTTGCGATTCATAACTCAATGACCATTTTATTCTAGGCAAAAATAAATAAAAATAAACATCTACATAGAATCAGAGGAAAATTTTCAATTACCGAATAAAACTCATAGGATTCCATTTTTCTCGTTCTGGATAATCAGGCTGACCATCGGCATGAATTTTTTTGAGCAAAAAAGCCATATTGTTCGCCAACGTGCGCATTGTCTGCATACCCTCGACATCGAGAGCCGCTTCTCCAGCTTCACGACCGTAGGCTATATTCCAATACTGACTGCTCACAACAGGCATATTCATCATCTGGAAAGCGATGTTCATTGTCTGAAAAGCCGCTGAAGCGCCACCGCGACGACATACAGCCACACTCGCAGCTGGTTTGTTTTGGAACAAACCTCCCGCCGAATAAAACAACCGTTGCATAAGCGACAATGCCGCACCCGAAGGCTGTCCGTAATACACAGGAGAACCAATTATGAACGCGTCGCTTGAAGCCATTTTTTCTGAAACAAGATTACAAATATCATCATCGAACACACATCGCCCCAATCCCTTAACTCGACACTGATTGCAAGCAATACAACTACGTACAGGTTTCGTACCAACCCACATTATTTCCGCATCCACACCATTCAACTGCAACTGTTTTGCGATTTCATTCAACGCCGTGAATGTATTGCCCTGCTTATGCGGACTTACATTTACTAAAAGAACTTTCATTGTTTTATAAATTATAAACGCAATGTACTAAATTTTCAAAATATAAGCCAATAAAAACTTATCAACAACTTTCCGTGCTTTTTTTAATAAGTTTAGAAACGCAGACGTGCAATCCTTTTAAAATAAAAGTATATTTGCCCGCATAAAAAACGTTTTTTAATAATGAGTGAGAAATTTACAGAATATTCCGAATTAAACCTCTCGCAGGTTAATAAAGATGTTCTACAGAAATGGCTTGAAAATGACACATTTACAAAGAGTGTGTCAACTCGTGAAGGACATAAATCATTTGTGTTTTTTGAAGGACCTCCATCAGCTAATGGTCTGCCAGGTATCCACCACGTGATGGCGCGGACCATTAAGGATTCCGTTTGCCGTTACAAAACCATGCAGGGATTCCAAGTGCACCGCAAGGCTGGTTGGGACACACACGGATTGCCCGTGGAACTTGGTGTTGAGAAGGAATTGGGCATCACCAAAGAAGACATCGGCACAAAAATCAGCGTGGACGAATACAACAAGGCTTGCAGAAGCAATGTAATGAAATACACCAGCCAATGGGAAAATCTTACGCAACGTATTGGCTACTGGGTTGACATGAAAGACCCGTACATTACATACGACAACAAATACATTGAAACATTGTGGTATTTGTTGAAGGAATTGTACAAAAAAGGATTGCTCTACAAAGGCTACACAATCCAGCCATACTCACCAGCCGCAGGAACAGGCTTGAGTTCGCACGAATTAAACCAACCTGGTTGCTACCGCGACGTGAAAGACACAACGTGCGTGGGGCAATTCAAAGCAATCAGAAACGAGAAAAGTGAATGGTTGTATGCCAACATCGACACGGAATTATTCTTTCTTGCATGGACAACAACGCCATGGACGCTTTCGTCAAACACGGCTCTCTGCGTAGGCGAAAAAATCACCTATCTGAAAGTTCGCACATTCAACCCTTACACGGGAATCCCTTGCACGGTAATTCTCGCAAAAGACAGACTTTCAGCTTATTTCAACGAAAAAGGCAAGGACGCTGATTTCAATGCATACCAAGTCGGTGACAAAATCATTCCATACACGATTTTAGACGAATTCAGCGGAAAACAACTTATCGGAATCAAATACGAGCAATTATTACCATGGATTTCTATCGAAGGAAAATCGTTTGAAGTCATTTCGGGCGACTACGTTACAACCGAAGATGGTACTGGTATCGTGCACATCGCCCCAACGTTCGGTGCCGACGATGCGTTTGTTGCAAAAAAATACGGCATTGTAGGCTGCATGGTTCTTGACAAAAACGGAAAAGAATCTCCATTTGTTGACAAACAAGGACGTATGTTCCCGATTGAGAACATGGACGCTGAATTTGTCAAAAAATACGTGAATGTTGATTTATACAAGGAATATTCGGGCCGCTACGTAAAAAATGCGTTCGACGATACGCTTACCGACAACGACGCCACGTTGGACATTGATTTGTGCGTGGAACTGAAAAAAGAAAACAAGGCATTCAAGGTGGAAAAACACGTGCACAATTATCCGCATTGCTGGCGTACCGACAAGCCTATCATCTACTACCCTCTTGATTCGTGGTTTATCAAAACTCCTGAATTGAAAGAGCGTATGATGGAACTGAACAACACAATCAACTGGAAACCAGCATCAACAGGTTCCGGACGATTCGGCAAATGGCTTGAAAATTTGAATGATTGGAATCTTTCCCGCTCTCGTTTTTGGGGAACGCCGCTTCCTATTTGGATGACGGAAGATAAGTCAGAAGAAAAATGCATTGGCTCGTTGGAAGAATTGAAAAACGAGATTGAATTGTCTATCAAGGCAGGATTTATGAAGGAAAATCCATTGAAAGACTTCGTCGTTGGCGATTTTTCAAAGGAAAACTACAATAAATTCGACATTCACCGTCCATACGTTGACAATATCGTGCTTGTTTCGCCGAAAGGTCAAAAAATGTACCGCGAAACGGATATTATTGATGTATGGTTCGACTCAGGCTCAATGCCATATGCGCAAATCCACTATCCGTTCGAAAATAAAGACACGTTCAAGACGGTGTTCCCTGCAGATTTCATCGCCGAAGGCGTTGACCAAACACGCGGTTGGTTCTTCACATTACATGCAATCGCCACAATGTTATTCGACAGCGTTGCATTTAAAAACGTGGTTTCCAATGGTTTAGTACTCGATAAAAACGGAAACAAAATGTCGAAGCGACTTGGAAACGCCATTGACCCATTCAAGGAAATCGAAGCGCAAGGCGCCGACCCTGTGCGTTGGTATATGATTACCAACTCGTCGCCATGGGACAACCTGAAATACGACAGTGAAGGTGTTGAAGAAGTGAAACGAAAATTCTTCGGAACATTGTACAACACATACTCCTTCTTCGCCTTGTATGCGAACCTCGATAATTTCGCAATGCAACAAGGACTTGTTCCAAACGAGCAACGCCCCGAAATCGACCGATGGATTTTATCGCTGCTCAATACATTAATAAAGAACGTAACCGAGCAATACGACAACTACGAACCGACAAAGGCCGGCCGTATGATTCAGGACTTTGTGAACGACAATCTGAGCAACTGGTACGTTCGTCTATCGCGCAAACGTTTCTGGAAAGGCGACCTGAACACCGATAAAATCTCGGCGTACCAAACATTATACACTTGTTTGGAAACTGTTTCGCTGCTGATGGCTCCTATCGCACCGTTCTTCGCCGACAAACTATTCTGCGACTTGAACAAAGTCACCAAACGTTTCAACGTGGAATCAGTACATTTGGCTACATTTCCGAAAGCAGAAGAATCGGCAATTGACAAACAATTGGAAACAAGAATGCAAATGGCACAGACCGTTTCGTCGATGATTCTTGCATTACGTAGAAAAGTTGCCATAAAAGTTCGCCAACCACTGCAAAAAATCATTATTCCTATTCTTAACGAAGAATTTGAACAGAATTTGAAGGCAGTAGAGCCAATCATCAAGGCTGAAGTAAACGTGAAAGAGATTGATTTACTGAAAGATGCATCGCAAGTTTTGGTAAAAACAATCAAACCGAACTTCAAAGCATTGGGTCCGAAATGCGGAAAAATAATGAAAGAAGTTGCAGCCACAATCACTGCGTTCAGCAACGAGGAAATTTGCAAGTTTGAACAAACAGGCGCAAAGACAATCGTTGTAAACGGTCAAACCATTGATTTGACACTCGACGATGTGACTATCATTTCAAAAGACATTCCGGGCTGGCAGGTCGCAAACGAAGGACACATCACCGTGGCTCTCGACACAACACTCACCGAAGATTTGGTGAACGAAGGAATCGCACGTGAATTTGTAAACCGAATCCAAAATCTACGAAAAGAAAGCGGATTCGACGTAACCGACAAAATCAACCTGCAAATTCAAAAACACAATGCTATCAACAAGGCTATAGAGATTCACAAAACATATATTGCGTCAGAAACGTTATGTGCAGACATTCAACTGGTTGACGAAATTAACATCGACAACAAAAAAATCGTTGATATTGACGCTGATGTTCAAACCTATATGGCAGTACAAAAAGTTTAACTATAAATTCGCACGATTATGAAAGACGAAAACAAAGTACAGGAAGAAAATCTTGACAGAGCAAGATATTCAGATGCAGAATTAGAAGAGTTCAAACAAATCATCCTTGAAAAGCTCGACAAAGCAATGAAGGATTACGACCAACTGAAAAAATCCATCCAATACTTGGACGGAAACGACATTCAGGATACATCGCCAACATTCAAAATGTTTGAGGAAGGAGCGTCAAATCTTTCAAAAGAAGAAACAGGGAAATTGGCTGAGCGTCAGGAGAAATTCATAAAACACTTGAAAGACGCATTGATTCGTATCGAAAATAAAACATACGGAATCTGCCGCGAAACAGGAAAATTGATTCCAAAAGAACGTCTTCGTGCCGTTCCTCACGCAACCTTGAGTGTTGACGCGAAAGTAAACGAAAAAAATAAGAAACCGTTGCTATGAAAAAACAGCATTGGGCAATTCTAATGGTGTTGCTGATTTTGATTGTTGACCAAGCAACCAAAATTTTAGTAAAAACCACCATGCATCTTGATGAAATGATTCCTGTCATTGGTGACAGAATTTTCATCTATTTTGTGGAAAATCCCGGGTTCGCCTTCGGAATGAGTTTCGGGGGCGCAATGGGTAAAATTGCCCTTACGCTTTTCCGCCTTGTGGCATCTGTATTAATTGCGATTTACATCCACCGACTCGTAAAACGAGATGCTCCGCTTGACGTGATTCTTGGTTTGAGCGCAATTTTGGCGGGCGCAGCGGGAAACATCATTGACAGTGCATTCTATGGTTTGATTTTCAACGAAAGCACTTATGGTACTGTGGCTGAGCTGTTTTCGGAAAATGGCGGATATGCGCCATTCTTGCAAGGACGAGTAGTCGATATGATTTATTGCCCTGTACTTCGTGGAACATTTCCCGAATGGTTCCCTCTTTGGAGCGGAGAACCATTCACATTCTTCAAACCAATTTTCAATATTGCCGACTCGGCAATCACAATTGGCGTGTTGTATCTATTGATTTTTCAACATAAGTTCTTCAAGGATGCGTAGCAATGCGCATTCCTTGATATGAACCACGCCGTTCCAATTCCTTTTCAATTCGCTGTAACACAACATCATAGCGAGTCAAGCCCCACGTATTTTCCTTGAGGAAACGTGGAGGAACCTCGCCAGCAAACCGTTCTATCACAAAATTCGGATTCAATCGCTCGGTAATGTCAACTATAAACGGAACGTATGTGTCAATAGTAAATTGTTGAAAATCAGAAGAATTATTTTGAAATTCAACTTCCATTTTTGTATTTCGTATGATTTGCAACTGATGGAATTTTATCCCATTCATCGGCAATTTGTTAATTTCGTCAACCGCCGAAAGCCACATTTCAATCGTTTCGCCAGGCAAACCATACATAAAATGTCCAGCCGTGTGGATACCGTACTGCTGCGTAAGTTCAAATGCATCAACCGCTTGTTGAAACGTGTGTCCACGGTTTATCCGCCGCAATGTTTCGTCAAAACACGATTCCACGCCGTATTCTATTGAAACAAACATCCGTTCCTGCAACCGAGCAAAATACTCCAATTTCTGTTCATCAATGCAATCGGGACGAGTACCGACCACAATGCCACGCACCAACGGATGTTCAATGGCTGGCTGATACAATTCCTGCATTTTTTCCAGCGATGCGTATGTGTTTGTATATGCTTGAAAATAAGCCAAATAACCATCAGCACGACGATAGCGGTTTTGATGAAAATCTATTCCTTCGTTTAACTGCTGTGTTATCGACTTACGCACATCACAATACGAGGGATTAAACGCATCGTTCACACAATATGTACAACCGCCGACACCAATACTTCCATCGCGGTTCGGACAAGTGAAACCCGCATTGAGCGTGAGTTTCTGCATTCTGCCACCAAACCGTTCCTGCAAAAATCGTTTATAAGAATTAAACCGCCGATTGTCGCCCCACACGTACATTTTTCTATTTTTTTATTTGTATTGCGACACCATCTTTCTCTGCCGCAACCAATGATTCCCCTTGGTACACCAACTTCAGATTGAAAAAAGGTTCATCAAGATTGTTGACCAAATTTAAAAAGATTTTATCTCCCTCCCACATTGGCAATTCCGTAAGTTTCTGTTTATCAATCCATTCTAAATCACCTTCGTCACACACTTTTTGCATTCCTGTCCATTCCAAACACGAAAACAAATGCATAGTTTCACCATACGATTCGTTCAAATAAAATGTAACAACACCACGATAGCGCCATTTCGTGACAGTAAAGCCAGTTTCTTCAAAAACTTCGCGAAGCATACATTGTTCAGGCGTTTCGCCCTGTTCAAACTTTCCCCCAACCCCAATCCATTTATCATGGTTGATGTCATTTTGTTTCTTTGTACGGTGCAACATCAGATATTGCCCGTTTTTTTCCAAATAACAGAGAGTTGTTTGCTTCATTGCCATATTTTTGGTAAAGATATAAATATTGAACGAAAAGCTCAACTCCGCCCTCCAACTAAATTAATTTGTAAATAGGAAGAAATCATTATTTTTGTACAAACAATGCAAAAAAACATTTTACATATCGCCACCACCTGTTTGCTGTTAATCGCAACAGTATCAAACTCTTATGCACAAAAAAGTGATTCTCTAATCATCACAAACATATTGGAAACTCTTTCCATTGCATCAAATCAAAATACGCTTGATTCGACAAAAATTGACACCTTACCAACAGAACTTCCATTTAAAATCGACACTATTGGATACTACCAAATTCCACTCATTGATTCACTCATTTGTTATGCGGAATCGTTTTTAGGACGCCCTTACAAATATGGTTCAAAAGGACCTGAATCGTTTGATTGTTCGGGATTTACGGGATATGTGTTTTCGCACTTTGGATTTTCATTGGCATCGAGTTCCACCTACCAATACAAGGAAGCTCCCCACACATTTTCAGATATATGCCAGGCGCAACAAGGAGATTTAATATTCTTTATGGGCAGGAACGGACGGAAATCAGTGGGACACGTTGGAATCGTGGTCGATGTTGACACGGCAAACAGCACTGTCCGCTTTATCCACGCAGCAACACACGGTGGCATAATAGAGACTAATTTCCCATCGCATTCATATTATAATCAACGATTTATGGATTTTGGGCGGTACAATCTACCACAATTCTACCAAGCGTACGAACTAAAAAAAACGTACCTTCACGAAATGGATAACAGTGACAACAAATCCGATGGAGAATGAGCGAACATTGTGGCTCCACATTGTTCCAAAACTTCTTTTGAACGAAATCCCCACAACACAGAGATACAATCAACGCCAACCTGCTTAGCTGTAGCCAAATCAGTCTCCGAATCCCCAACATAAACACATTTATATCTATCTTCGCACAAATCGTCAATCGCTTTATAAACCATATCAGGAAAGGGCTTCTTGCGTATTCCAGCTGATTCATTTTCTCCATACGCCACATCTATCCATTGTGAAAAATAATTGGAATGTAAAATCGCAACTTCTCGTTGTGGTTTGTTGGAAACAATCGCCATTTTGTATCCGTTCGTTTTCAAGCAGCGCAACACATCGAATATTCCATCGTATGGCTTCGTACAGTCTTGACAATGAATAACATAGTGTTTACGGAATAATTCCAATGCCGAATCCAATAATTGTTCAGAATATTCAACGCAACACCCTTGCACCGCAACTTGCAACGCACACCGCATCAGTTCCCGAACACCGTTGCCAACAAATGTCCGAATCTCATCTATCGTACGAATTGGCAAGCCAAGTTCCGACAAAGCATAATTCACACTATTGGAAATATCAACCAACGTGTCCATCAACGTGCCGTCCAAATCAAAAATTATAGTAGAATACTGTTTCATTGCGAAGCAAAGTTACAATTAAAACGGAGCTTTGCACGAAATTGTCATTTCTTTTTCCAGAACTGGGTGCGTAAATGTTATTTGTTCAGCGTGCAAATACATTCTGTCTGCCAGATGACCATACAGAGCATCGCCCACAATCGGACAATTCAAGCCGTCGGGATGGGCGGAATGCACGCGCAACTGGTGTGTCCGTCCCGTGAATGGATAAAACGCCACTCGAGTTTTTCCATTACACCGTTCTATAACTTCAAACTTCGTTAACGCTGGTTTACCTTTTTCACAATCAACAACTTGTATTGGACGCTCATTAAAATCGGGACGCATTGGTAAATTGATTTCACCCGAATCCCTGGCAACCTCCCCATCAAGAATTGCGACATATTTTTTATGCACAAGACGATTCTCAAACTGTTGCTGTAATTTTCGACACACATCTAACGTTTTCGCTATCAACAAAATACCCGATGTAGCCATATCCAAACGATGTACAACAAACGCTTCACCATACCTATCGCGCACCCAGTGCCACACCGATGGCTGCGGTATATTTCCCGGAACCGACAACACATCAATCGGCTTATCGACTGCCACCAACCATTCATCCTCATACACAACCCGGACCAACGCATCCAAATCGTATGTTTTTGCAAATCTATTTTCCTCAACATCAAGACCTTGCAACATGAAATTAAGAATTGGCTCACATTTTTGTTTACATGCACTATAAAAACTTCCGTGACGACGAATGTGATGCTTTGGTGATTTTCCCCACCAAAATTCAGCCATCGCAATTGGCTGTAAATGATTGAGATACGCGTATTGAAGTAAACGAGGCGCCGCACATTCTCCAGCTCCTGACGGGGGCATCACATCGCCAAAAATATCCAAAACACGCTTCCGTTCCCCTTTCGCATTCAAAAACACAAAATGCTCAAATATCTCACGTTGAAGCGATTGCGAACGTTCTTTCCGCTCAGCTTTCAAGATTTCAATTTTCTGTTGAATGTGTTCACATTCAATCCTTACAACATCCAACTGCGCAGATAGTTTTTCACGCAACCGTTTATATTCCGCTTTTTGAAATTGACTTTGTCGTATTAATTCTTGTAAAACAGAAGGTTCTGGATTCTGCAAACGAATTGCATCACGACGTTTTTTCGACTTTTCCAACCGTTTTTTTCTCTTGTGCAGAATGTGCTCGTTATTTTTTTCAATTTCAGTGAAATGCGTAAAACATTCGTGGTTCGACAACGATTCTATTTCTGCATTTATCGCCGTGATTACCGCCTCTTTTTGCTTGAAAAATCCCTGTTTCTGCACTAAATCATATACTGGTGGTACAAAATATTCGTGAATGTTTTGCCCCTGAATTTGTCCAGAAAACGAAGCAACAAAACCTATATCATCACCCTTCCGCACCACCAATACGCCAAACATCTTTCCTTCCTGAAGCTCGTCCGACCAGTCGTCACGCTTCGACAGGTAGGACTGCAATTGATTTGCAGCCATTATAGAAAGCAAGTGTGGTGAATAGCAAAACGGACAAGTAAACTTGTCGGGCAACGGAATGTTTGATATGTCTTTCTCAAAATAATGAAACATATTTGCACTAACGCGAAGATGGCATTTCGTCCCATATAACCATCATTCGCTGTTTTTGTTAAATTAGACTACCTTATAATTTTGTGGTAAAATTATTTATTTTTACGCAAAAAATACACAATGGCTCACTATTGCATTCGATATGCGAAATATAACGGACGGTTTCAGCCGTGTAGTCCGCTGTTCGACATTGAACACGTAACCTCGTCGCCCACTGCTTTTCCGCAGAATATCGGACAATTGGAGCATATTTTGAAACACGACAACCTTCCTCAAAACGAAGATTCCTTTTTACTTGACATTTGGACTCCGGAAACCGATGGAACAAAACCAGTACTTTTTTGGATTCACGGAGGTTCGTTCGTGGCAGGCTCAAGCGGCGACAACCAAAACGACGCGAGCAATCTTGCCCAAAACGCCAATATTATTGTAGTAAGCGTAACATATAGAATTGGATTTTTAGGCACAAGTTATTTTCCCAACATAGCGCAGAAAAACTGCGGATTCCACGACATTGTGACCGCATTGGAATGGACCCAAGCCCACATTTCGTCGTTTGGCGGCGACCCTACCAACATCACCGTTGGCGGTCAATCATCGGGAGCGTGGTACGCTATAGCAATCCACACCGCGCCGAAACTCCAACATTTGTTTCAGAAAACAATGTTGTTCAGTTGGCCAGGCACCATGCGAGCAATTTCGGAACAAACAGCGACGGAAATTTCAAATAATTTTTTTGAATCCATTTTCGACTACAAAACCGCACCGATAGAACAAATTTTAGCCGCGCAAAAAATAATTGGAAAACAAAACAAACAGAAATACAAATTCAATGTGCCTTTGATGCCCACCATAGAAAATGGCTACATTTCCGATGATTTCTACCGCGACTGCGCAAAAATCAACAAAAAAATATACTTGCAATATACGTCCGACGAATGTGGCGTGTATGTCCACCACTACCCGATTTATAAAAATATGCCGCCGTTGCCCGTATCGTTATTTTTAAAACGGTATTGTCCCGAACAGCCATACAAACAACTACGCACAATCCGCCGACAGACAAAAGATACATATTTTGCTGTATTACAACTAATTAGTGATAAATTATTTCAAGAGCCTGCACGAAAAATCGCAGAAATTGTGGGCAAAAACGCCACACTGTACGAATTCTCATACCCCACAAACACAGAAAGAATCAAATGTTGCCATTGTTTCGATCTTCCATTTATATTCGGGTGCATCGACAACTGGAAAACCAGCAAATTGTTTGAAGGATGCGACTTGACCGATATGAAAAAAGAATCATTAGAGCTCCAACACCGCATAAAAAATTTCATCTATTGACCGCTTTCGTACAATAATAACAAGACAACGCCCGTTTTTGCATTGTTAATATAAAAAAGATTGTTACATTTGGACGCTCAAAAAAGTACTTGCAATAAGTACCGAGAATGAGTCGTAAATTATTCAATATCAATACTTCACAGAAATGTGACGATATGAAGGGAACAGAACAAAACGAAATAGATTACACAAAATTGCCGAAACATATTGCCATAACAATGGACGGTAACGGTCGTTGGGCAAAGCAACAAGGCAACATTCGACTATTCGGACACCAAAAAGGTGTTTCAACCGTGAGTGACATTGTGACCGCAGCAGCAGAGCTTGGCATCCAATACCTTACGCTCTACACGTTTTCCACGGAAAATTGGAACCGCCCGAAAGACGAAGTTTCTGGTTTGATGAACCTGCTCATCAGCGCATCAGAAAAAAATCTTGAAAAACTGCTGAAAAACAACGTGAAACTGCTCACCATCGGTGATTTTGATGCTCTTCCCGAACAAGTGAAGAAATCATTGCAAAACGTAATAAGAAAAACAGCCAACAACACAGGATTGACGCTTATTTTGGCTATCAGTTACAGTGGACAATGGGACATTACCGAAATGGTGAAATCAATAGCAAACGAGTGCAAAAATGGAACACTGAGCGTGAACGACATTTCAGCCGAAACAATTCGGGACCATCTGAGCACCAAAGGAATACCCGATCCTGAATTGCTTATCAGAACAAGCGGCGAATACCGAATCAGCAATTTCTTGCTCTGGCAAATCGCCTACACTGAATTATATTTCACCGACGTGCTGTGGCCAGATTTCACAAAACAAGAATTTTTAAACGCCATAAAAGACTTCCAAAATCGCCAAAGACGTTTCGGAAAAGTTGAAAACCAAATATAACGAACACTGAATGAAGAAATTACTATTTTTAACCACCTTATTTTTAACGTTGCTCTCAACACATTCCATTGCGCAAAACAATGTGAAAAAATATACGATTGCAGGCATTGAAGTGGAAGGAACAAAATACTTCCAAGCACCACCAATCATACGAACCACAGGATTGTATGTAGGACAGCAAATCAGCGTTCCGGGACCAGAAATCACCTACGCAATCGAAAAATTATGGGAACAAGGAATGTTTGCCGATGCAAAAATCCTTGCTTCAAAAATCGAAGGCGACAACATTTATCTGACAATTTCCATAAAAGAGCGCGCACGACTGAATTCCGCAAGCATCGAAGGCGTAAAGAAATCGGAGAAAAACGACATCAAAGATTTGCTTGATTTCAAAACGCATATGCAAATTACTGAGAACCAAAAAGATATGGCTCAGAAAAAAATCAAAAACTACTACGAGGAAAAAGGATTCAGAAATGCGACAGTAACAATCAATGAAATCAACGACAGCAGCTCGTTCAACACGTCGAACATCATTATCAATATTGACAAACACGAACGGGTGAAAATCGACGACATTGTGTTCCATGGCAATACAGCTATGAAAGACAAAAAACTTCGCCGCACAATGAAAAACACGAAAAAGAAAGCGTGGTACATTCTCAAACGGTCAAAATACATTGCGAAAAACTACGAAACCGATAAAAAATCAATCATCGACAAGTATAAAAAACTTGGCTACCGCGATGTGAAAATTGAAAAAGATACCATTTACGACATTGATTCCACGTTGATGCACATTGAAATCACCATTTCCGAAGGAAAGAAATATTATTTCGGCAACATTTTGTGGTTGGGCAACTCGGTATATAGCACCGACATTCTGAACAAAATCCTTGCGATAGACAAAGGCGATGTATATGACGAAAGCCGTCTTCAAGAAAAAATATTCGGTTTGGAAGGTGTCAGCTCCATTTACCTTGACAACGGATATCTATTTTTCAACGCCGACCCTGTGGAAATGGGTTCAAACAGCGATTCAATCAACATTCAAATCCGTATATACGAAGGACAGCAAGCCACAATCAACAACGTTTCGGTGGCAGGAAACACAAAAACCAACGACCACGTAATTTACCGAGAACTCCGCACCCGTCCGGGCGAATTGTTCAGCCGTTCCGACATTATCCGTACGCAACGTGAACTTGCGATGCTCGGCTATTTTAATCCAGAAACTATGGAAGTGAATCCACACCCAAATCCAATGGACGGTACTGTGGATATAGAATATGTGTTGCAAGAAAAATCAACCGACCAGATAGAATTGTCGTTTGGTTGGAGCGGAAGCTATCTTCTTGGTTCTGTACGACTTATATTAAACAATTTTTCGTTGAAGAACTGTCTTCATAAAGAATATTGGAGACCAATTCCTTCGGGCGACGGGCAATCGCTTAGTTTGAGCGTTTCGGCGAACACACGCTACTACCAATATTACAATTTCTCGTTCACCGAACCTTGGTTTGGCGGCAAAAAACCGAATGCGCTTACCGTTTCGGCATACTACTCTATCAGAGCAAACGGCTATACCCGCGACAACGAGAACTATGGCAACTGGAAAACCCTCGGATTTTCTGTCGGTTTGGAACGTGACCTGAAAATTCCCGATGATTATTTCTCACTCTACAATGATATCAGTATAAAACGATATAAGCTAAATAACTACAATCTATATTTGCCAGCATCGCTGCCCGACAGCCTTACCGCGCATTGTATTACGTTGGGAACAACACTTTCACGAAATTCAATAGACCAACCGCTGTTTCCACGCAGAGGTTCTTCGTTCACACTTCGATTGGAACTCACTCCACCCTATTCGTTGCTTCGGGGCAATGCCGATGCCGACGTGACCGACGAGGAACGCTACAAATGGATAGAATACCACAAATGGACGTTCAAATCGAAAATGTACACACAATTTGTTGGAAATCTGGTACTTGAGACAAGAATTGACTTTGGATTCGTGGGCTACTACCACAAAAACTACAAAACGCCGTTTGAACGATTCGACATTGGTGGCGACGGATTAAGCAATGTGTTCTATTATGGTACGGATTTTGTACCAATGAGAGGATATGAAGCATCTGCATTAAATCCTGACAACGACGGAGGTGCATTCTTATATAATAAATTTTCTATGGAATTACGATATCCACTTGCTCTGAAACCAGAAACGACAATCTACGTTCTGGCATTTGCCGAAGCAGCCAACGCTTGGATGGAATTCAACGACTTCAATCCATTCGACATCAAGCGGAGCGCGGGGGCAGGCATCAGACTCTACATTCCTATGATGGGATTGTTGGGATTTGATATGGGGTACGGATTCGATAAAATAAAAGGAAAATCAGCCGAAGTTTGCGGCTGGCATCCTTCATTTGTATTAGGACAACAATTTTAAAATATGGTATTATGAAAAAATTAGCTTTGTTTATTTCAGGACTTTTGGTAGCTATGATGAGCTATTCACAGAAAACAGTGTATGTTGACACCGACTATCTTTTAAGCAAGATTCCAGCCTACAAAGAGGCACAACAACAAATCGACGAACTGACCAAGAATTGGCAGGCGGAAATCGAGGAACAACGCACCGCACTCGACAATATGTACAAACAGTACCAAGTTGACAAAGTTTTGCTTGCAAACGATATGAAAGCAAAACGCGAGCAGGAAATCCTCGACAAAGAAAAAGAATTGAAGGAACTTCAAAAGAAACGTTTTGGCGCAAACGGCGACCGCATTAAAAAAGAAGAAGAACTCATCAAACCAATACAAGACGAGATTTTCAGCGCTATAAAAGAACTCGCGTCAAGTCAAGGTTATGCATTTGTAATTGATGCTGCATCAAGTTCTTATACATTATTATACAGTGACCCCAAATACGACATCAGCGATGACGTGTTGCGTAAACTTGGATATATAAAATAGTATTAACAAATCTAATAAAATAGAAGAATGAAAAAAGTAGTAAAATTCGTAGTTGCCGCCCTATTTGTATGTGGCGTATCATTAAACACACAAGCTCAAAAATTCGGACACATTGATTTCGAAGAATTGATTGCCGCTATGCCAGAAAAAGCAGATGCGCAGAAAACTCTTGAAAAAGAATACAACGAGATGAAAGGCATAATTGAAAGCATGTCGGTGGAATTCAATAAAAAAATGTTGGCAGCCCAACAGTCATACGACACATTGAGCAAAGCAAGCCAACAATTATTGGAGCAAGATTTGCAAGATATGCAAAACAGAATCGTGCAATATCAACAAAATGCAGAATCACAGCTGAACCAACGCCAGCAAGAATTGCTCAACCCAATTATCGACAAAGCTGAAGCCGCAATAAAGAAAATCGCTGCAAAAGAGGGATTCTTCTACATTTTCGACATTAGCAAAGGCAGCCAAGTATTGTATTTCTCCGACAAGAGCATTGATGTGATGCCTTTGGTTAAAAAAGAATTGGGAATATAAAAACACAACAAGTTGCAAAAGAAATAAAGGCTGCCCTAAAGGTGGCCTTTTTTCTTTGCAATCTTCAACATAAACAGGTATTGTATTGTTTTCGTTCCTTTTCTTTTGGTGGAAATGAAACCAAACAAACAATAATCCACCGTCTATCTCGTTCAACAATCATTGAAAAATTATATCTTTGCGCTCGGAAAAATTCGTTAGTATCGATGAAACGTATATTCTCTGTTATATTTCTCAACATATTCTTCATTATCAGTGCGTTGGCGCAAGACATATCCATTTCGGTAAGTGCGCCAAAAGTTGCCGTGGAAGGCGAACTGTTCCACGTGCGATATTCCATCAACACAGACCCAGGCAACCAATTTTCCATAGAAACCTGCGATGAAATTCAGGCTTCGGGACGACCGCAGACTGGTTCAAGCAGCAGCATCAGCATTGTAAACGGAAATGTTACCAGAAATTACAACTACACCGAAACACGACAATTCCGTGCGACAAAAAAAGGTACGTTCCCTATTCCTGTCGCTTCGGTTAAAATTGACGGGAAAACATATCGCAGCAAGGCTCAAACCATTGAAGTCGTTGACAATCAGACTGCGGCAAACGCGGCACAACAAACACAACAAAATATGCGGCAGAGCCAAGGCAATCAAGGATATTCATCACAAGACGAACCCAAAGCCGAGACGGCCAGCAACGACGTGTTTGCACGAGTGTTCGTGAACAAATCGACGGCATACATCGGCGAACCAATTCTGGCAACAATAAAACTCTATACAAACAAAGACATTTCGGGTATCAACGACCACTCACTCCCCGATTTCAATGGATTTTTCAAGCGAGTGCTCGAACAACCACAAAAACTTGAATATAAAGAAGAGAATATCAACGGACAACAATACTATTCCATTCTGTTCCAGCGAGTTGTGATTTACCCACAAAAAGACGGCAAACTTACAATCTCGCCGTTCAAGGTTGACTGCGACGTTATTTCCGGCTATAGTTCGGGTGGTTTTTGGGGCTTTCCGCAACGAAAAATTGACCGACGTGTGATAGAAAGCAAACCAACGACAATCACCGTAAAACCGTTTCCAGCAGGCAAATCCGCTGACTTTTCGGGGGCAGTCGGAAATTTCTCCATTTTGGCAAAAACCGATGTGGAAACAATTCCCGCCAACGAAGCATTCTCGCTCAAAGTCACAATTAAAGGCGAAGGTAACTTTTCGTTACTAACCAAACCGAATATTACGTTCCCGCAGGATTTTGAAGTCTATGACCCAAAAATCACCGACAATTTTTCTATTTCCACCACGGGCGACAAAGGTTCCAAAACATTTGAATACGTGATTCTCCCCCGTCGCGAAGGAAATTTCACAATTCCCTCTATTTCAATGCAATATTTCAACGCCGAGACAAAATCGTACAAAACCATTTCGACCGACGAAATCCCTATCACAGTCACCAAAGGTACAAACAACGGCGGCGTGGTTTCCAACTATACCCAAACAACAAAGGAAGACGTGCAATTTGGCAACGACATACATTTCATAAAAACGGGCGATTTGAACATTCAAGATAAAAAAACGTTCTTCTTCCGTTCCACTGCTTATTGGGTTATAAATCTAATACTTCTGTTCGGAACGATTCTATTTATAATTGTTCGACGCAAACAAATCGAGCTCCGTAGCGACGTGTCGGGAATGAAAATGCGAGGAGCAAACAAAGAATCACAAAAACGACTGAAAACGGCTCGGAAATACCTTGAATCAAACGAAGACGCACTGTATTATGACGAAGTTGCAAAAGCACTTTGGGGCTACGTTGCCGACAAGTTCACCATAGAACAAGTGGATTTGACAACCGACAAAATAAAGGAACGACTGCTTGAAAAACACATTGACGAATCACTCATAGACAAACTCATACAAGTGCTACAACGCTGCGAGTTTGCCCGCTTTGCCCCTACTGCCGACGTGAAAGGCAAGGAAGATTTGTTTGCCGAAGCAGGAAACGTCATTCAAGAATTTGAACAAAAAAAGAAATAAGCATGAAACGATTATTTGTAGTTTTATTCTCTATATCAGTATTTTGCAATTCATTTGCACAAAGCGACACAATTTCCATCTCGGAAGTGATTCCTGAATTGTACAAAACTCAAGATTATCAATCAGTTATCGACCTGTGCGAACAAACGTTGGCTAACGGTTCGGAAAGTGCGGAATTATATTACAATTTGGGCAATGCCTATTTCAAAATGAACGAGTTGCCCAAAGCAATTTTGAACTACGAAAAAGCACTTCTGCTCTCGCCCAACGACAAGGATATTCAGTATAACCTTACATTTGCATACAGCCATCAACCCGACAACATAGAACATCTTTCGTTGGGTTTTCTTCCACGAATGTATCAGAAACTATATCGACTCTTCCCCGTTGACGCATGGGCAATCATCGGTATTGTATTTGGATTATTGTTTTGCATATCAGTGTGCATATTCCTATTTTCACAAATTCTCACCCGAAAGAAAATCGCCCTTGCAACATTACTATGTGGTTTACTAATAGGAATTGTGGCATTTTGCTGTGCGGAATCCCGTTTTACGGAACTCACCGCGCACGAGTACGCCATAGTCGTTGAACCAACCTCGACTATAAAAACCGAGCCGACAATGCAGTCGATGGATTTGGCGACAATTCACGGCGGCATCAAAGTCAAAATAATAGAAGAAGCCTTCGGCTGGCTCAAAGTTGAGTTGGGAAACGGTAAAGAAGGTTGGATTCTTGCTGGATTTGTAGAAAAAATATAACATTGTTCGGTGTTTAGTGAATAACTTGGTGATAATCTATTTCCAAAAAATCTTATTTTTTTCCCCATTTTTGTATGTTTGCTTGTTAAATTTTGCTTTATGAGACATACAATTGCAGTAATTTGTTTTTCGATATTGTTTTATGGAACAGTTTTTTCCCAAAACAAGAGTTCGGAAATTGTTATATATAATGGTGCGAGATATTACATCCACACAGTTCAGGCAAAGGAAACATTTTACGGATTGAGTAAATTATATGGCGTTTCCATCGACGACATTCAAATCAACAACGACAACCTAAAATCGCTTTCCATTGGGCAACAAATCCGTATTCCATACGTGGACGCAAATACAACTCCACAATACAGCGACGGTGAAATCATTATAAAAAACGGAAAATCATTCGTTGTCCATACGGTAAAACAAGGAGAAACGCTGTATGCGCTTGCCAAGACCTATGGTACTTCGGCGGGACAAATCCTCATTGAAAATCCAAGCATCAACAATTCGCAAATAGCAATCGGGCAGCAATTGTTCATTCCGTTTTCTGAGGCAAAACCAACAACACAACAGCCTGTAACACAACAAGCTACAGAACAAGAAAAGAAAACACAGACAGTTCAACAGTCCTATCAACCAATTCAACAAGGACAACAACAGCAATTCAGTACTATACAATATACAGTTGGCTCCACAACGACACTCACCGCATTAGCAGAGAAAATACTCGTGCCAGCCGAAGTCATACACGAGCATAACCCGTATCTTCATGAACCAATTCCTGCAGGAACCGAAATTACAATTCCCGCAAATGCGATTTATTTTCCAAAACAATTCATAGTCTGTTCCAGCGCAGGGACCACACTCAGCGACCTTGCCCTCACCTATCAAGTATCGGCTGCTGAGATTCTACATTATAATCCATACGGAATTGCCCACTTCGACGAAGGCGTGCTGATTCAAATTCCTATAAACAGATACAACATTGACTACGCCCGCAAGCAAATCCAAGAACGAAAATACGTGTACCACACGGTTCAGGCGGGAGAAACAGAATACAGCATCGCACGAATGTACCACACCACCGACACCGTACTGATTGCCAACAACATACGAGTTGATTTTGCGACACTTGCGGTAGGTGCGATTTTGCAAATTCCCTATCAAAATTCATTCTATGAATATATATCGGAGCTGCCGAACGAAGGACAAAAATATATGCCAAACGGTGTGACAATCATACACCCTGAAATTAACGTTTCGTTACTGTTGCCATTTTTCTTGCAAAAAAACTCCATGCAAACTGACGAAGGAATCATAAACAAACCAAAAGAAATATACGAACACACCTATCAATTCCTTGAATACTATGAAGGAGCGTTGATAGCACTTGATTCCATCAAAAAATTGGGAATATCCGTCAATTTGAATGTGATAGAGTCAAACAATGATTCAGCAACGACAAATATTTCAAAGATTCAAACAAACACCAACCTTATTATTGGTCCAGTGTTTCCGAAAACATTCCCTGCCGCAGCAGCTTTTGCAAAACGGCATGCAATTCCTATTGTTTCGCCGCTTGCAACCGAAGAAACGAATTCGTTGAATCCTTTTGTTATTCAAATGAATACGCCTCAAAAATATCGTTTTCAGGCAATGGTTGACCACATTATTGAGCACAACGAGAACAGCCACGTGTGTATAGTTTACAACTCCGAAACCCTTGAAAAAAAGAACGCTACACAATGTAAAGCCGCATTCAACGCACAAAAGAGCAAACTTGATGCGAAACACATCACGTTTGAAGAAATGTATTATCCCAACAGCGGTTCGGCAGGACTTGACAGGGCAATTGCGAAAAAAGAAAAAACAATTTTCATTGTGCTTTCACGTCAACAAGCCTTTGCCAACAATATCGTAACAAAAATTTACCAAGCATCCAAGAACCACAACATAGAATTATGGGGAATGCCACAGTGGGAGCACTACGAAAACTTGGAGCTTGAATTTTTATATGACCTTAATTTCAAATTAATCACAAGTGGCGAAATCGACTACACGTCGCCACGGATAAATCAATTTATCACGACTTACCGCGAACGATACAACACCGAGCCGACGAAATTCAGCTTTCAAGGTTTCGACCAAATGCTGTTCTTTGTAAAACATTACGCTACAAGCACAGACTTTATTACAGAACTACAATCAATTGAAAATGAGAATGGACTACACGACAGTTTCAATTTTGTAAAAAAAGATGGTTCAAGTGTGAATACGACTTCGTTTATTGTGGAATACGACAAAAACACGTTTAAACGAAACGCCACACGATATACAACAACCGAATAACGCGCAATTATGGCATCTCCAGTAGAATTAGGACGCGGCGACCTGCGAAAACTGCTTTTAGCATATTCAGGTCCAGCAATTTTGGCAATGATGGCCTCGTCGATTTACAACATAATCGACAGCATTTTCATCGGTCATGGTGTAGGCGCGCTGGCACTTTCGGGACTGGCAATCACTATGCCGATTATGAACCTTTCGGCGGCGTTTGGAGCCATGGTCGGTGCCGGTGGAGCGACACTTACATCAATCAAAATGGGACAACAAGATTACGACGGAGCCACACACGTACTGGGCAACGTGGTGACACTCAACCTGATACTTGGTTTTGCACTGATGTTTCTCGGCTTGTTTTTCATTGACGAACTACTCTATTTGTTTGGCGCAAGTTCCGAAACAATACCATACGCCCACGACTTTATGCAAATCATCTTGATTGGAAATCCAGTCACCCACCTCTATCTTGGATTAAACAACGAAATCCGTGCTTCGGGCTATCCACAAAAAGCAATGAGAATCACACTGTTAACCGTAGTGATAAACGCAGTTTTAGCTCCAATATTCATTTTTTCGTTTAATTGGGGAATCCGCGGAGCGGCATTAGCAACAGTATTGGCACAAACAGTCGCACTTATTATTGTAATAATACATCTGAGCAATAAAAACAACTTTCTCCATTTCAAACGAGGCACGTTTTCTATAAACAAACGAATCACTTCGGGCATTTTGTCAATAGGGATGGCTCCATTCACCCTTCACACCTGTTCGTGCATCATAGTGATACTCATCAACAACCAATTGGCGAAACACGGTGGTGACATTGCCGTGGGTGCTTACGGCGTGGTTAACCGATTGGTTATGTTTTTCGCCACCGTGGTGATGGGTTTGAACCAAGGTATGCAACCGATTGCGGGATTCAACTACGGAGCCCAGATTTATTCCCGTGTTCGAAAAGTCTTGAAATTAACCATAATCTATGGCATTCTTGTAATGACAATAGCATTTGCTTTAGGCGAAACAATACCTGGATTGTTGGTTAAAATGTTCACCAACGACGAGGAACTTATAGCACAATCAACCCTTGGACTTCGCATCACCGTCATCATATTCCCGTTAGTTGGTTATCAGATGGTTACATCAAATTTCTTTCAATCCATAGGAAAGGCTCCGACGGCCGTATTGCTTTCTGCATCGCGACAACTGCTGCTACTCATTCCGTTGCTTGCAATTCTACCCAATTACCTCGGTACGCTCGGTGTTTGGATTGCGATGCCGATTTCCGATGGTTTATCAACAATATTGTCATTCATTTTGCTCAAACGAGAAATGAAGAAATTCAGAAAAATGGAAGACAAACCATTCACCCTACCCGACGAACCTTCAAATTAGCATGATATGGAACAGATTGTAATCAGCATCGGACGGCAATTTGGCAGTGGAGGGCGCATCATAGGCAAAGCTCTCGCCGAAAAACTCAACATTGACTATTACGACAACGAGCTACTTGTGCTTGCCGCAAAGCAAAACGGTTTGGCTCCCGAATTTTTTGAAAGCAATGACGAAATCAGTAATTCGCTATTTGGATTCGCATCCAACATATTGGATAACATAGGTTTAGGAACATTCACCAACAATATGCTTTCGGGCGACACATTGTTTCAAATGCAGTCGGAAACCATCAAAAAATTGGCAAGCGAAAAATCGTGCATCATCGTCGGTCGTTGCTCCGACTACATTCTCCGCGACAATCCCAACTGCGTGAGCATTTTTCTGCACGCATCGGAAGAAGAACGGGCAAAACGAATAGCCAACAGAATGAATATAAGCGAAGAAGAAGCACTCGCAAAACTCGTTGAAGCCGACAAGAAACGGGCGTCGTACTACAATTTTTATTCAAACAAAACGTGGGGCGAATCCAAGACATATGATTTATCAATCAATGTTTCAAAATTAGGAATTGAAGGAACATTGAATTTTATTCTCGACTATCTAAAAATGAGATTTCCCGACAAATTTTAAAAATGTGAAAAACACGTTGATATTTCTATCGTAGAAAAGATATTTTTTCCTTATATTAGCAGAAAATTTTTGCAGTGGAAAGAATCTTATCTATAGCAATCGCATTGGTGCTCACATTCCCCGTTTTTTCACAAGAAACGGGATATGAGTTTGTACAACCAACGGATAATCAATCAAACAACGAGCAAACCCAAACCACCGAGGAACCTCAGATTAACAATGCAGAAGAAGGAATTATTGATAAACCAACTACTGAGGCGCCCAAAAAAGAAGGACAAAATTCATATAGCCCTTACGAATCAGCAACAGGAGGAACAATCACCCCACATTTCTCGTTGGATTTTCTTCATGGTAATGTACTGAAAGCCAAAGACATTGCTGACAAAAACGGATCAAACTACATTCAATTGTCGGGAACGTTGAACACAGGCACGCAACCAGGAAGTTTTTTCAATTGGTATTACAAGCCACAAATCGGATTTTCTGGATTAGTTGGATTTTTAGGACAAAAAGACGTGCTTGGCTCTGTGTATGCATTCTACCCAACATGGAACTATTCCTTGTTCAATGCGCAGACAATAGGCATTCAAATAAAATTGGGGACTGGTTTTGCTTGGTTTTCAAAGCCTTACGACAAATTCGACAATCCCGAAAATGAACTTATCGGTTCACACATAAACAACATCACCGAAATCGGATTAGGTATGTGGTTCAGATTTTTACCTGAATGGCAGATAGAAGTTGGTTCCAGCTTCCTGCATTTTTCAAACGGGCACACAGCGATACCAAATATGGGGCTGAACGACATCACTGCAAAAATCGGTGTAACCTATTCGCCGGGGACTCTGCAAGGTTCCGGCACGAAAGTTAAAGAATTGCCGTTGAACGACACAAGATGGAAGAAAACAATAGCCGCGTCGCTCGGACGGCATGAATTGGCGTACTCCGTTTATCCAACCGACGGTCCCAACTACAACATTTACAAATTATATATGGGAGTTTCGAAACGGGTGACAAACATCAATGAAGTTCAATTTGGCGTATCAACTTCATTTTATGATAGTTACTACACATTCATACATTTAACTGATTATTACAACCATTTGCAAATTTTAGGAGCAACAGAATGGTCACTCCACGTTGGGCACGAATTTCTCATCAACCGTTTTGGTTTTGTAACCGATATGGGTATCAAGGTTTTCGATCCATTTTACCGTTCATATTTCCTAAAAAAAGACCCAGCACTCTGGTACAAAGCTGTATTTGCGCCACGGGTAGGTTTCAAATTCTATCCGATTTGGAATTCTTTCGATTCGCAAAATATTGCTATAGGATTGTTTTTAAAGACAAACTGCGGACAGGCAGATTTTGTTGAATATAGTTTATCATATACATTTTAGCCTATGAGAAACAGAATACAAATACTTGTCAGTCTTGCATTTATGCTTCAGTGCTACGTGGCATTGGCGCAAAATGCGATGCAAAAGGATATCAACTCGTATTGCTCCAACGAGAAGAATTTCTTTTACACCAACGTGGCCGTGAGCGTGCGGGATTTGGAAGATGGAGATCCTATAGCCCAGTTCAACGCTGACCATTCCATGGTTCCCGCCTCAATTGTGAAACTATACACCTCGGCAGCTGCTCTCGCCTACCTCGGCGATGATTTTCAATTCAAAACAACCATTGGTTACACTGGTACAATTGAAAAAAATGGCACACTCACGGGCGATGTTGTGGTGATTGGCGGTGGTGACCCAACAACAGGTTCAAAATTCTTTCCATCAACAAAATCATTTATCGACACCATAGTGAAAACTGTGACAGATGCCGGCATTCAAAAGATTCGAGGCCGCGTGGTAATTGACTGTTCGCTCTACAAAGATGAAAAAGAAGCGATTCCAAAGACATGGTTGTTCGACGACTACGGAAAAGACTATGCTGCTGGCGTTTTTCCCGTTTCGTACCAAGACAATATCTTCCAAGTAAGCATCCGCACAGGCAACGAAGGTGAAATTACTGGATTGACCGACAGCACCGAGAATCCGAATATTTCCCTTACGGGAACAAAAGGCGACTCAATAGCGATGCTCCATTCCCACGCCGATGACCAATTGGTGAAGATAACGGGCTACATTCCGCCTAACCGCAATGAATATATTGTACGAAGCGCAATGCCGTCACCTCCCGACGTGCTCGGTATGGAACTACACCAAGCATTTTTCAAAAAAGGATTGGTGCAATACACACACGAATACAGAATTTCCAAAAAAAGTATGAATATTACTGTTTTGAAGGAAATTTATTCTCCTCAGCTTCAATATATTGTGGCAATAATGAACTATTACAGCAGCAACAACTATGCGGAACATTTAACAAAATATCTTGCCTACAAACAAACTGGAGTAGGCACATTTTCCGACGGCGCGCTTGCTGTGATGTCGTATTTCAAGAAATTGAATATGAAAAGCGGTGGTGCTGCATTGTACGATGGTAGCGGTCTGTCGCGAACCGATATGATAAACGCAAACCATATGTCGGAATTTTTGGTGAAGGAATACCATGCTGTTGGCGGGAAAAATTCGGCTTTCTATAAAAGTTTGCCAACTTCCGGCAGAAACGGGACGCTCCGTTCATTCCCATTCTCGGCAAATTTGGTTGATAAAATCCACGCCAAAACTGGTTCTATGACTGGCGTGCGCAATATGGCTGGCTACATGGAAACAAAGTCAGGAAAAATGGTTTCTTTTTGTGTGATGTTCAACGGATTTTTCGACACTGATTACAACATGAAGGAAAAACAAGCAAAAATCCTTGAAATGATTTACAAAAATTACTAATGGCAAATCCACAGACATATTTTGCAAATAAAGTCATTTGGATTACAGGTGCTTCGAGCGGAATCGGAAAAGAACTTGCCCTCGCCTACTCCAAAATTACGGGTGTTTCGCTTATTTTGTCGGCACGACGGATTGAAAAGCTGACGGAAATTGCCAAACAATGCGAACAAAACGGAGGCAAATGTACCGTGTTTCCGCTTGACTTGGAACAAACCGACACTTTGGATGAAAAATCCCGCGAAGCCCTTGCAATTTATGGAAGAATTGACGTTTTAGTAAACAACGGCGGCATCAGCCAACGTTCCCTCACCATAGAAACGCCAATCGAAAACGACAGAAAGATAATGGAAATCGACTATTTCAGTTCCATTATCATTACCAAAGCCGTTCTTCCCCAAATGATAGAAAACGGATTCGGTCATATTGCCGTAACAAGCAGTATATCAGGTTGTTTTGGTTTTCCACAACGTTCGGCGTATTGTGCAGCAAAACACGCAATCTACGGTTTCTACGAAGCACTCGACATTGAAATGTGGTCGAAAAACATTGCAGTCACCATTATTTCTCCGGGACGGATAAACACCGATATTTCCCTTTCGGCATTGACGAAAGACGGCACTCCGCACGGCGAAATGGACCCCGGACAGGCCAAAGGTCTTGACGCAGCCGTGTGTGCAAAACGGATTCTTAAAGGAATGGCAAAGAAAAAACATGAACTGCTGGTTGGTAAATCGGAACTAATTATGGTGCAGATTTACCGAAAATTTCCAGCTCTTTTTCATATATTAGCGACGAAAATAAATCCAACATAAAACTATGGACAAATATTATATACGAGGAATGGAGCAACTTGGCATCGGCGTGACCGATGTGCATGCGGCTTGGAAATGGTACCGCGAAAATTTCGGTGCCGATATAAAAATTCTTGACGACGATTCCGAAGCAAAATATATGCTTCGCTACACGGGTGGCGTACCCCATCGTCGTCACGCAATTTTGGCTGTTAGCTTGCAAGGCGGTGGCGGATTCGAGATTTGGCAATACAAATCGCACGAATCAACAAAACCTTTATTCGACATACAGTTGGGAGACTTAGGGATTTTCGCAGGAAAAATAAAAACCGACAATCTTGAAAAAGCATTGGCATTTTTCAAGGCCAAAACCGACGGCACTAAAACATCGGAGATGGTAACCGACCCGAAAGGCGAAAAATATTTCTGGTTGCAAGACCCATTTGGAAACTATTTCCAAGTAGTTTTCGATGCGAGAAAATTCAAAGACGAAGGAAAAATCACAGGACTTTCGGTTGGTGCGGTAATTGGCGTGCCTGACATTGAAAAAGCAAAAGACTTGTACAAAGACATTCTTGGCTACGACATAGAAGTTTACAATACCGAATCGGCAGTATGTGACGATTTTGCATTTGTCCCAGGCGGAAACAATTCATTCAAAAGATTGTTGCTCCGTCATTCCGAAGAACGTATAGGCGGATTTGGTAAAATTTTCGGAGCCAGCGAGATAGAACTTGTGGAAGTAACCGACCGCGAGCCAAAGAAAATGTTCGAAGGACGTTTTTGGGGCGACCGTGGCTTCATTCACCTCTGCTTCGACGTACAAGGCGTTGACGTTCTCCGTAACGTCTGCAAAGAGAAAGGGTATCCATTCACCGTTGACACGCTCGAAGTTCTTAATGGACAAGACTTTGACATGGGCGATTCATCGGGAATGTTCGCCTACATTGAAGACATGGGCGGCACGCTGATTGAATTCACCGAAGCATACAAAATTCCATTGACAAAATGGTTCGCCCTGAAACTCAAAGGACGCGACCCACAAAAACCGTTGCCAAACCTTTTGTTGAAGGCACTGAAATTCAAAAAATATAAGGAATAATTTGTAGGGACGCGGCGCGCCGCGTTTATGATATACGAAAAAAAATGTAGGGCTGTCACAATGTGACAGCCCCACGTTTTTAACGGCTGTCGTATTACGGCAGCCCTACAGAATTATATCCTTCGAACAAGGTATCTGTGCCGTTAGGCACTTCATATTGGTAGAAAACGATTAATTCTTCTATTAAACGTGCCGTAAGGTACGTTTTTGAGAAAAAAAAATAGTTTCGTACCTAACGGCACGAAAAAAAAATGAGGGAATTTTGTCCCTACCAATATTTTGTGCCTAACGGCACATTTCTTTCTTATCTCCTAATTATTTCGCATCTCGCACAAGACGGACAGAGTGTCCGCCGCCGAGGTAGCGGTAGTAGTTCGTGTACACGAGGCTGCCGTAGAAGTACAGGTAGTACGCGCCGTAGCCGTCGCCAGCCGAACTCGACCAATAGTAACCGTTGGAACCAACGTCGTACACATCCGAACCGTCAAGGGTGCCCGCAGCAGGAAGAAACACGTAGTTCCCATTCTTTGCAACAAAATAGGTTCCACTTACTCCATATTTTTTACCCCAAACCCAAACACTGTTATCACGCAATTCCTCTTGTTCACCAACTGTCGGCAATCTATATCCATTGCTTTGGTAACTATGTATTTCATCCCATCTATAATAATTCCCAAAGTCTGTAGATTTCGTAGCACCCAAGTTGCAGGTATTCCATTCCACACTCAATCCAAGATCACCAGATTCTTTCTTCAGATGTACGCCATCTTGAATTAAATCTACTATATAATATTTTTCAGATGTTTGAATTTTAATTTCCCCCTTACGGGAATCGAAACTATTATTTACCTTAGGCATTACCTCTACTATCGTTCTACCGTTTTCTTCTATTTTATCCGTTTTTACCCAATCTGGTTGCTCAACTATATCCCAGTTCAAATCAGTTTTTACAACAAAAGATTTCGTTTCGAAAAATCCCGCAGGAAATTTCAGTTCTGTTTCCGACAAACTCAATTCCGAACACGATGTCATTGTTATAATGCAAAACAACGAGGCAATTGCGATTTTAATAAAAGTATGTATGGTTTTCATTTTTTGAAATTATATTTTTTCTGCAATATACTAAATATTGAATAAATGCTTACCTTTGAACATTGAGAACATCAAAAAGAATTGTTATGAAAAAACTCATAAAGAAATTTTTGGGTATAGAAGAATTAAGCGAGGCGAAATTCTTAAATTTTCTCATAGAATTCTTCGCTTTGTTTATTCTCTATCGGTGTTCTGTGGATGTTACAGCATTTTGCTACCCAACGACTTGGCCTGCCGTTGTCTTTATATATTGTATTGGTTTTTATCTCGCAACTTTCTTTTTCGATACGGCTAAAACACCCTGTGTCACGGGATTGTCATTTGGTTTGTTATTTACTACATTTACCTATTTATTACTATTCATCGGTGAGGAAATCGGATGGTTAATTTCATTAGGATTACCATTGGGATTATTGGTTTTTCACATACTGTCAAGAACAATCGTTAAAAGTTTCAGAAAAACAGAGAAAATCACAAAATACAGTTTCTTTGTCCCTCTTGTTTTAGGTTTTGTCATTGCGTTTATTGCAGGACAGGAATTCAAGAAATCCGCAACAATAATAGAACAAACTCCAGTAGAGCAATACGAAAACTTACCCAACGATTTTATTACAGAACATATTGTTGGCATGCACTTTAAATACTACACAAAAACGTGTGTATGGGACGGTTGGCGCCCACCCGTCCACGAGCCGCTATTGGTTATGGGCTTATGGATGAACAATATGTCAGACCCATTGCAATTATCTTTACGAGAGAGAGTTGAACTGTACGTCAAACTCTTTCCCGACAAACCGTATAAAATGAAATGCAGTTGCGGTTCTGTATATACGGATGATGAATTGTGGGACGGATTGCCATCATCGAAATGATTATTCCGAAAATTAAATACAGTCTGTGTGAAAAAGATTAAAATTTTCGTATTATTGCAAAACGAAATTACAAACAACTTAAAATTATAAAATTATGGCTCACAAAATTTCAGAAGATTGTATAGCATGTGGCGCTTGCCAAGGCGAATGCCCAGTAGGTGCTATT
>Ga0247609_10000548_pt1 | contig 51492 bp, 35 predicted proteins | sample 172DNAGHGlowgp2_FD_193487 | JGI IMG/M metagenome (GOLD analysis project Ga0247609, IMG submission 193487) | Sheep rumen microbial communities from Palmerston North, Manawatu-Wanganui, New Zealand - 1728 DNA GHGlow gp2 | ecosystem: Host-associated > Mammals > Digestive system > Stomach > Rumen ... | reverse complement strand
GAACGCATGGCACGAGCCAGGAGATTAAGTTTGAATGGGATGCCAGCCTCACTTGGGCCGAGGTCATCGATGCAGTCGGCGAGTTGCCCATCCCGCCGTATCTCAACCGCAAGACGCAGGAGAGCGACAAGACAACCTATCAGACCGTCTATTCCAAGATAAAGGGATCTGTTGCGGCACCAACAGCCGGACTGCATTTCACGAAACGCGTCCTTGCAGACATCGATGCAAAAGGTATCGAGCGCGAAGAGGTGACGCTTCACGTGGGTGCCGGCACATTCCGACCCGTCAAGAGTGAAGACATCGGCGGGCACGACATGCACACCGAGCACATTGCCGTCCATCGCCAAACCATCGAACGGCTCCTTGCCCACAACGGCGAAGCGATTGCCGTCGGAACAACCAGCGTCCGCACACTCGAAAGCCTTTACTATCTGGGGGTGCTGGCCAGTCAGGGCAAGGAAGATCTCCATGTGCCCCAGTGGATGCCTTATGAATACAACGACTCGCTCTCGGAAAAGGATGCCCTCACTGCCCTACTCCATTACATGGACGAGCGACAGGAGAAAGTTCTGCACGCTTCGACGCAAATCATCATTGCCCCAGGCTACAAGTACCACATCGTGCGTCGCATGATAACGAACTTCCATCAGCCGCAAAGCACACTGCTCCTTTTGGTCAGCGCCTTTATTGGCGAAGGCTGGCACGACGTCTATGACTATGCACTGAACCACGACTTCCGCTTCCTCAGCTACGGCGACAGCTCAATGTTAACTCTCAATGAAAGTATATAGCATGAAACAACTTCTCATAATGCTCCTTCCGGCACTATTTCTGGGAGCAAAAGCACAGAACAACGTTTTTCACACAACTCAAGCGGCAGAAGCGGAACCGATGTCGCAAGTAATAGAGCGAGGTCTGCAGAGAGCCACCAGTCAATCGCTACTGATGGCCAACTCTCTGAAAAACAAACAAAACTTCCTGCCACGCACCTATGAGAATGGACAGCTGCAGACCTGTCGCTACGACAATTGGGTGTCGGGATTCTTCCCCGGCGTGCTCTGGATGCTTTATGAGAATAGCGGCGATGCGCAACTCCGACAACTTGCCGAACTCTATACAGAGCGCGTGGAGCCTGCCAAGAAACTCACTAACACACACGACCTGGGCTTCATGCTCTATTGCAGTTTCGGACAAGGCTACCGCCTCACGGGGAACCAGCATTATCTGAACGTCATCACCGAAGGGACGCAAAGCCTGCTCACCCGTTGGAACCCTAAACTCGGTGTTATCAAGTCGTGGGATTTCGGCAAGCAATGGCAGTATCCTGTCATCATCGACAACATGATGAACCTCGAGATGCTCTGCTTCATGACACGCGAGTCAGGCGACCGCCGATACGAAAAGATAGCAGAGAGACACGCTCAAACCACCATCAAGAATCACTTCCGCGAAGACAACAGCACGTTCCATGTAGTGTCATACGACACCATTACCGGTCAGCCTCACGCAAAGAACACGTCGCAAGGCTATGCCGACGGCAGTTCGTGGGCTCGAGGCCAGTCTTGGGGACTCTACGGCTACACCATGATGTACCGCGAGACGCGGAATCCTCTCTATCTTAAACAGGCTCGCAAGATTGCCACCTTCCTGATAAACCATCCCCGATTGCCTGCCGACAAAGTGCCCTATTGGGACTATGATGCCCCCGATATCCCGAATGCAAAGCGAGATGCATCGGCTGCATCAATAATGGCCTCTGCATTGATAGAGCTGAGTCAGCTCGACCCAAGTGAGATGGCACCGAAATGGCTGTCGGTGGCTGAAGAGCAACTCCGCACACTCAGTTCGCCTGCATATCTGGCAAAGGAAGGAGAGCAAGGCGGCTTTATCCTGAAGCACGGCCTGGGTCACATGCCAGAAAAGAGGGAAGTGGACGTGCCCCTTACCTATGGCGATTACTATTATGTGGAGGCACTGATGCGCCTGAAGAAGTTGCAGGAAAAGCCAACAGGGATGGACAACCGTCGCCTGTGGGTACAGGAAATGACCCGTATTGCGCGTCCGGTTCTGGAAAATCTGGCAGCCGGTACACTTAAAAAGAATATGCCGTTTGAGTCTCTCTCCGACGACCCCTTGCGCCGCGAGGTGTCGTATTTGGAAGCTGTAGGCCGTACAATCTGCGGCATCGCCCCGTGGCTGGAGCTTGGTCCCGACGACACAGAAGAAGGGCGGCTGCGTGCCCAATATATCAATCTCGTTACGAAAGGACTGAAGAATGCAGTCAACCCCAATTCACCTGACCATCTGATGTTCGACAGCCGCCATACCCAGCCATTAGTAGACGCTGCGTTTCTAGCCGAGGGTATCCTGCGGGCACCAACACAAATCTGGGGACGCCTAGACGCACAGACCCGCAAATGGCTCATCGACGAATGGAAAACGTCGCGAGGCATCAAGCCCTACGAGAGCAACTGGCTGCTGTTTTCGTCCATTGTAGAAGCTGCTTTGCTGGAATTTACGGGAGATTATGATGCCGAGCGCCTGAACTACGGCATCAAGCGATTCCGCGAAGATTGGTATAAAGGGGATGCATGGTATGGTGACGGCAATGCATTCCACATGGACTATTATAACAGTTTGGTCATCCATCCGATGTTCACCGAAGTGCTTCGAATCATGAAGAAACACAATCTGTCGGGTGCCGACTTCCTGCCCATTCAAGAAAAGCGACATGGACGACTGGCAGCATCGCTCGAGCGGATGATATCGCCCGAAGGGAGCTATCCCGTCACCGGTCGTTCCATTACCTATCGCTTCGGTTCGTTCCATGCTCTGTCAGATGCTGCATATCTGCATCTGCTTCCGCAAAATGTCAATCCTGCACAAGTGCGCTGCGCCCTCACAGCCGTCATCCAGCGCCAACTTAGCCAACCACGCACCTTCGATGCAAATGGCTGGTTGCGCATTGGATATGCCGGCAGCCAAATCCATATGTCGGAGGATTATATCAACACGGGCAGCGTGTATCTCTGTATGGCCGTCTTCCTGCCGCTCGGCCTTCCAGCTGATGATCCATTTTGGGCAAATCCTGCCACAGATTGGACGTCCCTCAAAGCATGGAACGGCATCGATGTCGGAGCAGACCATGCCATAGAATGAGCTCTATTTCTTACCGAATCCATTAAGATAATCAACCTGCCAGCGCAGTTCTGTTGCAAACATCATACCATTTCGAAACCTTCTTGTGCAAAAATAAGCAATTAAGCAACATTTTTCGACCGAAGGGGGGGTGTTGTGTGCAAGATATCGTACCTTTGCACAAAACCTTTAATATATATGGTATGAACGCAAGACGCTCTCTTTTGGCAGCAATCTGCCTGATGTTTTCCTTCCTGGGCACCAATGCCGACGAACTGCAGGTCGTAACTTCGCCTGTCGATGGTTGTTTTGCGATTGCCGGTTCGACAACTGCAGACAAAGCCATCGTCCTTTACGATGACCAGGATGCTGAGGTTGTGAAGACGGTCATCGATTGTCTTCTTTCCGACCTCAAAGCAGTCACCAAGAAGACTTTTACGAAGTACAAGACGGAACCGACGACTCTGAAGAACCCCATCATCGTCGGTACAATCGGGCAGTCGAGCCACATCGACGGGCTGATTGCAGACGGCAAGATCGACGTGAGCGATGTCGAAGGCAAATGGGAAGCATTCGGCATGCAAGTCATCGACAACCCGATGGAAGGCGTAGCAAAAGCGCTCGTCATCTTTGGTTCGCAACCTCGTGCAACTGCGTACGGCATGCTTGAACTGAGCCGTATGGCAGGCGTGTCGCCTTGGATATGGTGGGCAGATGTCGCACCAGCCACAAAGACACAGCTCTACGTGACGCCCGGCCGCCGTGTCTTCGGCTCGCCATCGGTCAAGTTCCGCGGCATCTTCCTTAACGACGAGGACTTCGGCCTGCGTCCTTGGGCAGCGAAGAAGATGGACACGAACCTCAACAACTTCGGTCCCAAGACCTACGCCGCCATCATGGAGCTGCTGCTACGCCTTCGTGCCAACACACTATGGCCGGCAATGCATGCAGGCTCGCGTGCCTTCTGGTTCGAGAAGACAAACATCCCGCTCATCATGAAGTACGACATCTACATGGGCAGCAGCCACTGCGAGCAAATGCTGCGCGACAATGAGTACGAGTGGGGAAAGACAGGCGACAAGTTCGGCGGGCATGGCAACGACGACTGGGTGTGGAAGACGAACAAGGACATGATAAAGCGCTACTGGGCAGAGCGCGTGGGCGAGAGCCGCGGCAAGAACGCCATCTACACGCTCGGCATGCGAGGCGTTCACGACACGGGCATCAACGGCTACAGCAACACGGCAGAACGCGTGGCTGCTTTGACAGAGATTATTGCCTACCAGCGTCAGCTCCTTGCCGACAGCATTGGCGACCCGACCACCATCCCGCAGATCTTCATTCCCTACAAGGAAGTGCTCGACTGCTACAACGCAGGCCTGCAAGTGCCCGACGACGTCACGCTGATGTGGGTGGACGACAATCACGGCTACATACGCCAGATGCCGAACCCCGCAGAGCAGGCTCGCGCGGGCGGCAACGCTGTTTACTATCACCTCTCCTATTGGGGCAGCCCCGACTCTTACCTGTGGCTGAGCAGCATTTCGCCTTCCCTTTGCAGCTACGAGCTGAGCAAAGGCTATGCACAAGGCATTCGCGACCAATGGATAATCAACGTGGGCGACATCAAGCCTGCAGAGGAGGAACTCGAGTTCTGCATGGATCTGGCTTGGGACATCAACAGCTGGACGCCGGAACGTGCCCATCTCTACACGCGCGACTGGGCAGCACGAACGTTTGGCGAAGAGTTTGCCGACGAGATAAACGAGATAAAGATGGCGTACTATCGTCTTTGCATTGCTGCCAAGCCTGAGCACGTCCAGCTTTGTCACTTTGACCACTCGAATGCACAGATTGATGCGCGTATTGCAGAGTATCAGGAACTGTACGACAAAGCTGCTGCAATGCGTTCGCGCATGCCTTCCTCGCTTCGTGATGCTTATTACCAGCTCATCGAATATCCCGTTCGCGCCAGCGCCGACATGAACATCAAGTTGCTCCGTTCGCGCCAGAGCTTTGTCTATGCTTGGGCAGGTCAGGGCGAGAAGGCGCTCACATATTCAGCAGCAGCGCAGAACGCTTTCAACGAAATCATCACGCTTACAAACAAATACAACGCCGGCTTCCTGAATGGCGGCAAATGGCAAGGTATGATGGATTACAAGCCAAACAACTGGACGCAGCACCTCATGCCTTCCGTCGCAACGGCGGACGATGTGGCAGAACAAGAGAGCAGCATCCTCGAGCCCAACGTTACCATCATCGCCGGAGGCAGCTACGACAACGCATCCTCGACGGTTAAGACGCTGGAAGGGCTCGGCATCCGAGGCACCACAGCTACCGTTTGGCCGCTCGACATGCAGGCTTACACGTCTGCCAGCTCAGCGCCCTATGCCGAATACACCTTGCCCGTGAAGGAAGGACTCAACGTCATACAAGCCCGTTGCCTGCCAACGTTCCGCCTTAACAACGATTACGACATCCGCATAGGCATCTCCGTCAACGGCGGCACAGCGAAGGTCATCTCCATCAAACAAACGGAGCGAACCGAGTCGTGGGACGAGACGGTGGCATTAGGCTACATTCCCGCAGGCGTTCATTACACGAGCACAGAGAACAAAACGGTCAGCGTGCGTGTCTCCTTTATGGACCCGGGCCTCTGCGTCAGCGCTTTGGCAAGCATTCCATTCAGTGCCGGAACGGAAGACCTGACGAGCCTATTGACCAATCCCGACTTTGAGTATGGCGGCACAGGCGGCACTCTGAATCCGCAAGGAGGCTTGATTCGTGGTGTGCCTAAAGGTTGGAAAGCAACAAATATCAGCAACGGCAACTCTTGGGGCGTGAACCAAGATGCCAAGCATCTCTGGGGCATCAACGTCTTCTGGGCAAGCGGGAAACCTATGCCAAACACCTACGAGCTCTCGCAAACCATTGCTGCATCGAAGCTCGGCGCAGGCACATACCTCGTCACCTGCTTGCTCGGCGTGCAGAAAGACAAGATGGCGAACTGCCGACTCTTTGCCAACAAGAACGTTCAGTACTATGGGAAAGAGAGCGATTACCTTGCGTCGATGCTCACGTCGAGCGAGACAAACACCTTCGCAGGCTATGGTCCGTCCGGTGCTGGCAAGATGACCTTGCGGCCGATGGCTGTGATGGTGACGCTTCAGGACGGCGAGAACCTGAAGCTCGGCATTCGCACCAGCAACTTCAAGGCCGACGGAACACGAAGCACCAGCGACAGTCACGGCTGGTTCAAAGTGGACCACTTCCGCCTGCAACGCATCGACGCAAAGGACGATGCAGACGGAATCATCGACCTTAAAGACCTTAAAGACCTTAAGGACCTTAGAGACCTTAAGGACTTTAACGTCCAATACTACGACCTCAAGGGGCAAGCGGTCCCTTTTGGCGTAACGCGTCAGGGCGGCATCTTCATCATGCGTCGTCCTGACGGCAGCGTCGTCAAACTCGCCAAATAGCAAAAATCGCCCATTCCATCGATAAAACGACTCATTTTTATAAAGGGAACCAACCCTTTTCGTTAAGAGAACCAACCCTTTTTACGGGCCGAAACAATCAACCCCACATGCCGAAGCACTTTGTTCGGCATGTGGGGTTTTTCATTGCCGCACGCGGGGTTCGTTATACATACATGTATCTACAATTATACATACATGTACATTTAATTATAGATACATGTATGTATAACGAACTCGACACGCGAAGTTGAGTGGCACAGCATGTGAAGTCGAATGATTCGACGTGTGGCGACGGCTGACTACTCGAATGAAATGTAGGGACGGAGCCTGTCGAGGTCGGTGGCTTTAAAGTATTTGAGGTGCGACAGCTCGTCGATGGATTGGAGCTCTCCCTTGTTCTGGCGGTGCTCCCAAATGACTTCGGCCTGATAGAAAGAGAGGTACGGATGCTTCATCATCTGCTGGACCGAGAGCTTGTTGACGTTTATCTTTGTCGGCTCGACGGGCGAAACGGTCATGTATTTCAGGACGGAATCGGGCAGCTCTATGGCTTCCATGGCCTGTTCGACCTTGACGAAGCCACCGAGCTGCCTGCGGTAAGCCACGATTCGGGCTGCCCGTTTGGTGCCGATGCCGGGTATCATCTTCAGCTGCGAAGTGTCGGCCAAGTTGATGTCGATGGTCTGGCCGAAGGCTATCTTTGGCTGTTTTGGGAAAGAATCCTCGTGGACTTCTTCCGCTTCGCGTCTCTCGGCTTCTTGGGCCTGCCATCGCTCTTCCTCGACGGAAACGGCTGACTCGACATATTGGTACTCCGTGCTGATCCGGATATAAGGCCGCAGGCGTTCCCATTGCTCGTTGGTGAGGTGGGGCACATTCATGAAGTCCTCGGGTTTGCTGTATCGTCCGTGCTTTGCCCTATAGCGATAAATGCTCCGAACCTGCCATTTGGAAAGTCCCAAGCGAAGCAAGGTTGTAGAGTCCGCCACGTTCGGATCGAAAGGGAAGGACTCGACGGCCTCTTCCTTTTCTGCATAAACGAAAGGTTTTGCCGGCTTGCTCAACCACTCGCGCCTCTCTTCCTCTTCTTCGGTGACGTCCTTGGGAGTCTGCCACTTCCAGATGGAATAGCCCACGATGCCAAGGAGCAGCAGCCATTCGAGCGCAAGCAAGGCTCGTCGTTGGCGGGGAGTCAGAGTCGGAAGGCGTTTCATGGGAGGAGTTCTCGCAAGAAGACAGCCGCGATGGCAAGAGGCGCGACGTATCGGATGATGAAGTAATAAAGCCTGAACAGCTTGAAGCGAAGCTTGCCGCCGTTGGTCAACTCGTTCTCCACAAGCTTTCTATCCAAGTACCACCCTACAAAAAGACAGATGATGATGCCGCCGATGGGCAGGATGATCTTTGAGGCTGTGAAGTCGAAGAGCTCGAAGATGTTCAAGCCGAAAAGCTTGACGTCGCCCAGCACGCCAAACGAAAGCGAGCAGAAGACACCAAGGGTCATGCAAGCGACCGACACTGCGATGGCTGCCTTCTTGCGCGAGACGTGGAAGGCCTCCAGGACGTAAGCCGTCACGCTCTCGTGAAGAGACATCGCGCTGGTCAAGGCCGCCAGCAGGAGTAGCAAGTAGAAGAAGCCCGAGAAGATGTAGCCGAGCCAAGGCACATGACTGAATGCGATGTTGAAGACACTGGGCAGCGTGATGAAGACCAGTCCCGGTCCGGCATCCACGCTGACGTTCTCGACGCTGAAGACTGCAGGAAAGATGATGAAGCCGCTTAGGATGGCGACTATCGTATCGATGGTACTCACGCCCACCGCTGTCTTGGGCAGGTTCGTGTCCTGTCGGAAGTAAGACGCATAAGTGCAGAGGCAGCCCATCGCAAGGCTGAGAGAGAAGAACGCCTGCCCAACTGCGCTGAGTATCACGCTGGCGGTAAGCTTCGAGAAGTCCGGCTTCAACAGGAACTGCAAGCCTTCTCTGGAACCCGGCATGCCGAAGGAACAAACCACGAGAATGCCGATGATGAGCAGCAGCAACGGCATCATGAGCTTCGACGACTTCTCGATGCCGGACTGAACGCCCTTGGCGATGATGACGTGCGTCAGTGCCATGAAGATGACGCCCATCAGTATCGGCATCCAAGGGTTGCTGACGAAGCCGGTAAAGACCTGACTATAGTCGCGGTCCGCTTGCAGCCTTCCGCCAACAGACTGAATGAGATAGAAGAGCGTCCAGCCACTGATAACAATGTAGTAAGAGAGTATCATGAACGCGACGAACACGCCAGCGATTCCCTCGATGCGCCACCACTTGCCCGGTGCGAGCTTTGCAAACGCATGAATCGTATTGGTGTGAGTGTGACGGCCAATAAGGAACTCGCTCATCATGACAGGGATGCCTATCACAGCGATGCAGAGGAGATAGACAAAGATGAATGCCGCGCCACCATTATTGCCGACTTCAGTCGGGAAACGCCACACATTGCCCAAGCCCACTGCCGAGCCCGCGGATGCCAACACAGCGCCTATCTTGCTACCAAAGTCCGTTCTTTTTTCCATAGGTCAGTACTTTTCGCGTTATATGAAGAGTGGGAATAGTTCGTTGAGGAAAATGACGAGAATACCAAAAGGCGCAACCCAACGGATGAGGAAAAGCAGCGGTTTCATCGTACGAACCGGGATACTGCCGTCGTTGGTCAATTGCTGTTCGACAAGTTTCCTGTCGAAATACCAACCGACGAAAAGGGTTATGAAAAGTCCGCCAAGCGGCATGAGGAACTTCGTAACGGTGTAGTCGAAGAGGTCGAAAATGCCTTTGTCACAAAAAGTCACTTCTTTCCAAGGACCGAACGAGAGCGAGCAGAACCCGCCAAGCACCAAGCAGATGACGGTGACGATGGCTGCGGCCTTGCGCCGGCTCTTGCTGAAGTGCTCGGAAATAAAGGCTGTGCAGATCTCGTGCATACTTATGCTGCTCGTCAAAGCGGCAAGCAGGAGCAGGACATAAAAGAGGAGCGCAAAGGCATAACCTATCACGGGCATCTCGCTAAAGCTGAGCAGGAAGACGTTTGGCAAGGTGATGAAGACGAGGCCGGGCCCTGCGTCGGGCGAAATGCCAACACTGAATACTGTCGGAAATATGATGAAGCCGCTCAAGACGGCTACCATCGTGTCGATGATGCAGACGTTCATCGCGCTCTTCACCAGCCTTGTCTCTTTGCTGAAGTACGATGCGTAGGTCACAAGGCAACCGAGCCCAACGCTGAGAGAGAAGAAGGCTTGTCCCATGGCACCAAGCACGACGTCGGGCGTAACCTTACTCAGGTCGGGCTGCAACAGGAAGCGAATGCCGTCTTTTGCGCCTGGCATGGTGAGCGAGAAAGCAACCAAGAGCACGATAATCGCGAGGAGCAAGGGCATCATGAGTTTCGAGTAACGCTCGATGCCGTGCTGTATGCCGCGTGCCACAACGAGGTGGGTCAGCAGCATAAAGATGGCAAGATACAGGATAGGCTGCCATGGGTCGGAGACAAACGCGTTGAATGCTGCACCGAAGTCTGTGCCTTTGCCGCCTTGCAACTGTCCGAGGGCTGATTGAATCGTATAGTGGAGCGTCCAGCCTGCCACCACGGAATAGAATGAAAGCACGAGAAAGCCGCCAAGCACGCCCATGATGCCGGCCACAATCCAAGGCTTGCCGGGCGACAACTTCTGGAAGGCTCCGATGGCATTACTGCGTGCGGAACGTCCGATGACGAATTCGCTAATCATCACAGGCATGGCGAGGAGGAAGATGAAAGCGAGGTAGATGAGGATGAATGCCGCGCCGCCACCTTTTCCCACCTCAGTAGGGAAACGCCATATGTTGCCCAAGCCCACTGCCGAGCCTGCCGAAGCCAGGATGACTCCCAACTGGCTGCCGAAGCTTCCTCTTGGGGTGCTTTCCGATTTCATATAGCGATGTTTTTATCGTAAAACGTTGCAAAGATACACAAAAAAGCCGTATCTTTGCATCGAATTGTATAAAAAGAGTCGTTATATGCTACGCTTGTACTTGCGCCACTACCCTTTTGCACTTATTATCATAGTCGTCATCGCACTTCTCTCCCTTTTGCCTATTCCAGACATGAAGATGGGCGTAGAGGTTCCGCTTGCCGACAAATGGACACACATGGTGATGTACGGTGTACTGACGCTTGCCATCTGGTTCGACTACCGACGCTGCCACCAGCGATTGGAAACGGGAAAGCTTTTGCTTTGGGCTTTCCTGGCACCCATCGCGATGGGCGGACTGCTGGAACTTGCACAGGCATATCTGACCACTTGCCGCAGCGGCGAGTGGCTCGACTTTGTGGCCAACACGATTGGTGTTTGCTTAGGAACGATTGGCGGACTGCTGATGAGGAGGTGAAAGGTTGATTTACAACTGACGGACCGGGAAGTTGAAGTAGGTGTCGGGGAACGGCTCGTCCTTCAGGCAGAAGTGCCACCATTCGGTGGGGAACGGCTTGAATCCGTGGCGCAACATGGCCTCGCGCAGTATCATGCGATTGCAGAACTGCTCGGGCGTAATGCTCCGACCGGCCGGGCTCTTGGCGTTGTCGCCCGTAAACGCCTGCGTCTCGGGGTCTCCGCAAAAGTCGGGATGGCTCTCGGGGCCAAACCAATCGAACGTTCCGCCCATGTCGAGTTCTTTTTCCGTCCGCATGTCGAAGAGCGTGAGGTCAACGGTAGAGCCTCTCGTATGCCCGCTCTTCGCACAGATATACTCTTGGTCAAAGAGGACGCTCTTGTCGAGGTCGGGATAGAAGAACTGCCGCATGAGTGTGTCGGGCACGTTTTCCGCCCAGCGGACGAAGTGGTCGACTGCCCGTTGCGGACGGTATGCGTCGTAGATTTTCAGGCGATAGCCCAAGGCCTTCAGGTCGTCGCTGACAGCCCTGAGACTGTCGGCAGCCTGACGCGTCAGCAAAGCCGTTGGCTCGAGGTAGCCGTCGATGCGCGTTCCCACGAAGTTGTATGTGCTGAAGTACCTGATCTCCAAGATGGCATCAGGCACGGCATCAGTGAGCGTCACGAACTGGCTGGAGTCTTCCTCCGGGCAGGTCGGACGATTCCGAAGGTATTCATGGAGATAATGGCCGCCAATACCGCCGCCGATGGTCAGTGCGATGACCGCCAAAAACAACAGAATTGTTTTCTTCACAGCATAGGAATTTTTAATGCCGCCAAGGGGAGTTTCAAACGCCGCGTGCGGGGATTGCCATTTCCGCGTGCGGGGATTGCCATCCCCGCACGCGGCGTTTTATTTCCCCCTTAAGGGCGTTTTTTCATCTGACAAAGATTTTCTTCCTTTGAAAGATGTAGAGACCGCTGTCGAGCTGATGGACCTGTTCGGATGTTGCATCCTTCATGACGAGTTTGCCGTCGGGCGTATAGACATCCGACGGGCCGTCGTACTTCTTCTCGCCAACCTCATTAATGGGAGTCGGGTCAGTGGCGGGGAACATCAGCATGAGGGCAGGCATTCCGCTGGCACCATAGCTCTCCACGACAGCGTCCTCTGCGGTTGCCTTCGCGAAGTTGCCAAGCTGGATGCCACGCGTCTGGTCCATGTTTGTGTAAGCCCTCTGGATGTTCTTCTGGACGTGCTCCAGATACTTCTTCTTCAACGAGTCGCTCAGGCCGCAGTCATAGACGAGCATCTTGATGTACTGCGCATAGATGGCAGCATAGATGCCCTGCTCGTAGCCGTTCTCGTACCTGAGGATGTTGCCGATGCACATCTTGCTCATCACGTAGTTAGCTGCCTTCTGTGCCTTGGTGATGTAGCTCACCTCGTTTGTCAGCAAGTAGAGCAGACAGCTGGCGCCGATGTATGTCGCCTGATTGTAAAGGTGGTCGCTATACTCAGGACCACCACCATGGATGCCGTCGGCCACACGTCCGCTGCTGTTCACGAGCGTACCGTCTGCCCAGGCATAAATCTCCTTGGCTTTCTCGAGATACCACTCCTTCGTCTGCTTCGTCGGATACTCTGTCGTGGGCGGTGTACGGCCCTCCGGCACGAGTTGGTGAAGCAAACAGGCGGCTATGACAGTCGGAAAGTTAATGCATGCGGAGCGGAAGTCGCCAGGCTGGTGCGGATCAGCGTGAGCGATGGGCTGCCATTCCCAGAACATACCGCCACCGGATGCTCCAGGGAAGCGCGCCGGGTCGGCATAAGAGCCGTCGTCGCCTACACTGGGTGAACCATACCACACGCGGCAGAAACTTCTCTCCGAATACGTGAGATACTCCGACTTGCCGAAGGTCTGGTATGCACGAGCTAATGCACACGTCCACCACATGATATCGTCATAGACGAACCAGCCGTTGTTCGTGTTGGGATTGTGAAAATCGAAACTCACATAGTGACGTTTCTCGCCAGCGTATATCTTGTTGTGCAGGTTCTTGTACTTGCTCGCACGAGCCTCGTTTCCCTCTTTCACAGCACGGTTGTAGGCGTTGATGACCATGTCGTACATGATGGCCTGACACCAAATGGCAGCAGCACAGCCGGAGACGTCGTTGTCGCGAAAGCCGTTACCGCGGTGGTCGGCTTTGGGTTGCTTCGTATCGGCCTTGTAAATGTTACGCGAGTTGTCGAGGAATGCCGTATTGAAGTCGTCGTACGCTTTCCACTCTGCTTCGTTGTCGTAAGTAATCGTCACCTGAGCACAGGCATAGCCTACGCACGCCATCATACCGAGGATCAGGGCAAACAATCTTTTCATTTTTTCTTCTTCTTAGCTTTACTCGTCGCTTTGTACTCCTTGCTGAAGGAATACGGCGCAGCATCGGCCGCTGTGCCGCGCTGGCGGTTGGGCTCTGCCTGCATGGTATAGTCCATCCTCATGCCAGCCACCACGTCAGCGTGCTTCACAAAGTTCTTGCCGTAATCTGCGCCATTGACCTTGAGGGCACCGACGTAGCGGTTCACGTCGCTCTGCTGTGGAGCAGTGATGACAACGTCTTTGCCATTTTCGAGATGCAAGGTCATCTTCTTGAAATAGGGTGCACCGAGCACGTACTCGCCGCTGCCAGGGCACACGGGATAGAAGCCCATAGCCGTGAAGATGTACCAGGCCGATGTCTGACCGTTGTCTTCGTCGCCGCAATAGCCATCAGCGTGCGCGTTGTACATGCGGTTCATCGTCTCGCGCAGCCAGTACTGGCTCTTCCAGGGCTGACCGCTGTACGCGTACATATAAATCATATGCTGGATGGGCTGGTTACCATGCGCGTAGTTACCCATATTCATGATCTGCATCTCGCGAATCTCATGTATGACACCGCCATAGTAGCTGTCGTCGAAGATGGGAGGCAGGATGAAGACGCTGTCGAGCATCTGGTTGAAGACATCGTTTCCGCCCATGAGGTCAATCAAGCCCTGCGGGTCGTGGAACACACTCCAGGAGTAGTGCCAACTGTTGCCCTCTGTGAAAGCGTCGCCCCACTTGAAGGGATTGAAGTTGGGCGCCCATTCGCCATTGGCAAGTTTGCCACGCATGAGGTTGTGACTCTTATCAAAAAGATTCTTGTAGTTGAACGCGTGCTCGGCATATACCTTTATCTCCTTTTCTGGTTTGCCGAGGGCCTGGCCGAGCTTGTAAATGCTCCAGTCGTCGAAAGCGTACTCAAGGGTGCGGGCAGCGCTCTCATTGATGCTGTCGTAGGGAACGTAGCCAAGCTTGTTGTACGTCTGCCATTGCTTGCGGCCGCTAGTGGTGCGGGGCAGGTCGGCATTGGCGCCGTGCTTCACCGCTTCCCAAAGGGCATCAATGTCGTAGCCGCGGATGCCCTTAAGGTAGGCGTCGGCAACCACGCTCGCTGAGTTGTTGCCCACCATGCAGGCACGGTGGCCGGGCGCACTCCATTCGGGCAAGAAGCCGCTCTCTTTGTAAGCGTTCGCCCAGCCTTCCTGCATCTTTTGGCTCATACTGGGATACATCAGGTTGACCAGGGGGAAGAGGGCGCGGAAGGTGTCCCAGAAGCCGGTGTCGGCAAAGAGATAACCGGGCAGCACCTCGCCGTTGTAGGGGCTGTAGTGCACGACCTGGCCACTCGCATTAATCTCGAAGAAACTACGAGGGAAGAGGGTGCTGCGATAGAGGCAACTGTAGAAGGTGCGCAGGCGGTCGACGTCGCTGTTATCGTCAACGTCAATGACACTCAGCACCTTGTTCCATTCCTGACGCCCTGCCTCAGACACTTCCTCCAGACTCTTGCTGCCAAGCTCCTTGAGGTTCTGCTCGGCCTGCTCAATGCTGATGAAGGAGCTGGCAACGCGCACGTTGACCTGCTCGCCGCGCTTCGTCTGGAAGCCTACAGCGGCTGCCGCATGCTTGCTCTGCATCTCAAGATTCCGACTCTCCTTGCCTTCGTCGGCTGTCGAGGTGTAGGTGAAAGGACGGTCGAACTGCAGAACGAAGTAGTTCTTGAAGTTGCGGGGCACGCCTCCACTGTTGCGTGTCGTATAACCCACCACTTTGTTCTCACCCGGAATGACCTTCACATAAGAGCCGCGGTCGAAGGCATCGACGATCACGAAGTTCTTGCCTTCCGGATACGTGAAGCGGAAAATGGCAGCGCGACTGGTGGGAGCTATCTCCGTCGTGATGTCGTAGTCGGCGAGGTACACTTTATAATAGTGAGGCTTGCTCACCTCGGCCTTATGGCTGAACCAACTGGCACGTTTGTTCTCGTCATAAATGGGAGCATCACCTGCTTCGGGCATGATGTTGAACATGGCGTAGTCGTTCATCCAAGGGCTTGGCTGGTGCGTTTGCTTGAAGCCGCGAATCTTTTCGGCATCGTATGTGTAGCACCATCCGTCGCCCATTTTGCCGGTCTGTGGCGTCCAGAAGTTCATGCCCCAGGGCACTGCGATGGCTGGATAGGTGTTGCCTGTGGAGAGGCCGCCCGTGGAGTGTGAGCCGACGAGCGGGTTGACGTACTGAACGGGGTCGTCGATAGCGAAAGCTCCTGTATACAGGAATGTGGCGATGGCTGCCAGAAAGAGTCTTTTCATTGTGTTTTGCTTTTTAGGATGCACTAGGTTTTTCTAGGAATACCTAGGCTTTCCTAGGAATACCTAATATTACAGTTCCTTAATCTTCACGTTCTTGAACCAAACCTCGTTGCCGTGGTCCTGCAGCAGGATGCGTCCGTCGCGATTGCCGAAGTCGGGCCAGTTCTTGTACTTGCTGTAGGCCACGAGGGCGTTCCATTCCTGATTGTTACGCTCGTACTCCAGCATCTTCACGCCGTTGAGCCAGTGCTCCACATGGCTGCCCTTCACGATGACCATTGCGGTATTCCACGCTGTGATGTCGAAAGGCTTCTGTTCGGGAGCGGGGATGAGGTCGTAGAGCGAGGCGAGCTTGCGGTTGCCCTTCACGCCGAGCTTTGCATCGGGATGACGCAGGTCGTCGAGTATCTGGAACTCGCAGCCGATGGCACTTCCCTCGCCCTGATTCATATCGGGATCGACGAAGTACTTGATGCCGCTGTTGGCGCCTTCGGTTATCTTGAAGTCCACCTTCAGGATGAAATTGTGATACGTCTTGTCGGTCACGATGTCGCCGCCGTTGCCGCTCTCGGCTCCGTTGGCAGCCTCAACCTTGAGCACGCCGTCCTCTATGCGCCAGCCCTTTTGAGGGAAGGTCTGGAGCTTTGCACCGCGCCAGCCGTTCGTTGTCTTGCCGTCCCAAAGGAGTTTCCATCCTTCACGCTGTTCCTGTTCAGAGAGCACGTTGTCTGTTGTAGGAGCGGGAGCGGGCTGCTGAGCCACGGTCTTCTTTACTTTTGCAGATGCGGGCAGCACGGCCAGCATGGCTATGATGAATATAATCTTTTTCATTGTGTTTAGTTTTTAATTGTTATCCTTGGAATGTTATTAATCAATCTTGTAGAACTCTTCCCATCCTCGACGAGGAGGCATGCCGCTGAGCATGGCGTTTGCGAACTCGTTGTTGGTGAACTTCTTGGTGCGCGGGTCGAAGAAGAGCTGTGTGTTGAGGCGCTGTGCGATGACGCCGAGGCAGAACACCTGGCAGAGCACGCCAGCTATCTGGAACGGCGAGCGCGTCTTCTCTTCTCCCTTGCAGGCACGCAGGAAGTTGACGTAGTGGTTGCTTGGGCTCTTGGGCACCTGCGGCAGCTTGTCCTTCATGGCCTCTGCCTTCTCCTTCGGGATGATTTCGAGCGTACTGCCGTGGCTTGCGCCCTTGAAGGTGAGGTCGCGGCCGTAGATAATCTTTCCCGGGTTAATCTTCTGCTGCGTGTACTCTCCCTGACCGCTTGCGGGGATGCCGTCGGCCAGTTTGCTCTCGCCGTAGCCTTCGGGCAGCGGCGGCAGGTTGTCGGTGCCGTCGTACCAGATGACGTCGCATGGAGGCATGTTGCCGCGAGCGCCGAAGCGGAACTCGATGGTGCTCGAGAAGGGATAGAAGAACTCGTTATGGTTCTTGGCGTACTTCATGTTTATCTCGTAAGGCAGTCCGAGGTTGAGGAACTCGTGAACCGTGTCGAGCAGATGAGCGCCCCAGTCGCCGAGAGCTCCCATGCCGAAGTCGTACCAACTGCGCCAGTCGCCTTGATGGTAGAGCTTGCTGAAGTTATGGTAGCGGATGCCGCCATGCCAGGTGTCGTAGTCCATGCCTTCGGGAATGGGATCGCCCTCGGGCATCTTCGTCATGTTCCAGTCGTACTTGTGCCAACGGCGGTCGTTGTTCATGTGAGCCACAACCTTCGTCACGTCCTTGATGATGCCTGCTTCCTGCCAAGCCTTGAACTGGAAGTAGTTGGCCTCGGAGTGTCCCTGATTGCCCACCTGAGTGGCGAGTTCGGGATGACGGTTAGCCATCTCGATGAGGATTTCGCCCTCCTGGAAGGTACGGATGAGGGGCTTCTCGCAATAGACATGCTTGCCGTGCTTCATGGCAGCCATGCAAACGAAGAAATGCGTGTGGTCGGGCACGCTGACAGCTACTGCGTCGAAGTGGTCGCTGTACTCGTCGAAAAGTTTACGGAAGTCCGTGTAGCGCTTGGCATTGGGATACATCTTCAATGCTTTCTCGCACTGCTTGCCCTTCAGATCGACGTCGCAGAGCGCAACGACATCCACCATGTTTGTCTTGGCGAACTCGTCGATGTTCTGCTGACCGCGATTACCGATACCGATGTAGGCAATCTTAACTTTCTCGTTCTTAGGAGCTGCTGCAGGCTGCTCTTTCTTCTTTTTGGCAGCGAGCATCTCACCGGGAGCAAAAGCCATGCCGGCTGTTGCCATACCCATTCCTTTCAGGAAATCTCTTCTAGTTGACATAAGAATAGCTATTTTGTTGTTGAAAATATACTTTCGCGTACAAAGTTAGCAAAAATAATCGTACTAACAAGCGTTTCGCTGTTAAAAAATGTACAACATGGTGCGTTTTTTCTATTTACCCTGTATGAGAGCATAAAAAACGCCGCACGCGGAAATTAAAACGCCGCACGCGGGGATTGCCAACGCCGCACGCGGAGATTGCCAACGCCGCACGCGGCGTTTTACATCCCCCCACAGCATCCTCAAAATGCCCATACAGATAATAAAAAAAGCAGGAGGCGCCACAACACCTCCTGCTCTCTCTATTGAACAGACAAACAGCAGATTACCATTCGTCGTCCCAAACATTCTTGTCAGAGACAGTAGAGTTGATATCGTCTACTTGTTCCTTTACCCAACCGCCACTGTTGCCAGAGGCTGTTGTTTCTCCTGTCAAATCTACAGGAATGGATTCAGCGAGCATTTGAATGCCGCTCAACTCAACGAGTATGAACTCGGGGGAAATATATGTCTTTTTCATGTTACTTGAGAATCTTTTTGCCGTTAATAATGTTGATACCTTTCTGCATCTTGCTCAAACGCTGACCCGCGAGGTTGTAAATAGCCTCGTCAAGGTTAAGGTTAGCGTTAACGTTATTTATGCCCGTAGCGTCATCCTCAAAGTCGAGAGCAAAGCCCTTGACACCACTATTGTTGAGTTTCGATGCTTCGAGATAAGCACGATTGGCACTAAGTGTTGAGCCGTCCCAGTGGTAGAAGCCAACCTTGCCGTTAGCCATACCGAGGAAATAGTCAGTGCCGCCAGCCACAGCTTTTGCAACGTAGGTTCCCGTGAGAGCTGTCTCTGTAGAGATTGCTGTAGAAGAAGGAGTGCTGATGCTGGCTGTTGCCGAAGCTGATGTGCCCTTCAGCAGGACAGGCGTACCAGCTGCCACCGTACCCTCTACTTCCGTCATCGTCAATGCAGTCTCTGTAGCATTGAGATCCAAAGTGTAAGCCGTTGCACCGTCAAGCGTCACATCGAATGGAACGCAGAAAGTAGCATAGTAACTACCATCAACAGGACCATTGAGGGGTACTGTGAGCGTCTCAACGGGCTCAACTGTCCACTGTGATGCACCAGCAGAAGCCCCCCAACCTAAGACAACATTAAAATCATAGCCTTGGTCAGTCCACCCCGATTCATGCAAGAATTCGTATTGACCTCCATTGACGGTCATAACTGCATAGCCTGGAGAAGAAGGAATGAAGGTATACTCTTGTGCAGCATCTGTTGTAGCACTTACAATTGTGCTTTGAGATGCAGCCTGAACATTAAGTCCTTGAATGGCCATGGCATATTTGCCGTTACTTTGCCTGTTGAGATAGAATATGGTCGTGGCGTCCTGATTAGCGGCAGTTGCAGCCTTTGTAATCAAACCGTAATAGGAAGAGCCGTTCGATTTTCCATAAGCAATATAACTCTCACCTACGGCACGTGCACCAATGCTCTTGATGCGGTAGAAACCAGTTGAGGGGTATACATAGTTATCAGGTTCATCAAGCAGACCAAGCAGTTGTTGGTAGGTAGCAAGGTCGCAATTGTCAAGAGCAGCTTCATATTTAGTCTGATTAGCTTCTACGACGGAAGTCTTCAGTTGGAAGTAGCTGCCATAGTTGTCAAACCAAGGCTTGACTTCAGCCTCAACGTTGGAAGCATAGTTGTCAGGCACTGCTTCTACCCAGAAGGTAGAACCTTGGTCGAATGATCCCCAATACTTCAGAGTGGAACTTTGCGTGTTCACATATTTGTTATTAACTTCACTCCACAGACCAAAGCCATTCGCACCACTTTGCCAACCTGTATTTGTCTGTTGTTTGATAGTCCAACTCTTATCGGTTGTGGCCATCGTAAGAGGATCGGTCTCCTGCAAGAAATAGGTAGCACCTGCGGCTTTGTTAATGATTTTAATACCCTCAATAGGATTGCCGATGAATGCCCACTGATAGGCTTCTGTAATGCCCTTTCCTATAGACCAAACCACTGCCGTACCATTAGTAGAGACATAGCGGTCGGAATAAGTGGCGTGACCTTGCAGATAATACCAAGTAGCAGTTGCATAATCCGTACTTGTCTCAAAAGGCATGTTGAATGTCGGAGTAGCTGTGACGGTTGTAGCCGATCCTGGGATTACATCAATATCGTAGGTATATGAAGTGAATGCGAAATTGAGGCTTGCGGGAACTGCAGGTGCACCGCCAACAGCTTGCTTTTCAGTTGCTGTAGCAACAACATTACCAGCAAGGACTACTTTGTATGTTACATCAACTTCGCTTGCAGGAACTTCTTCAACATTCCACTGCGAGCCAGCATCCGTTTCGAAAGCCCACCAATAAATCAGATTGTGATTACTATGGTTCTGCTCATTGATATGATTGGTGCCATTATACAGACCAAATGTTGAAGAATCATTCAAACGGTGGATTGTCCATGCATAGCCGCTCTCCGTCAGTTGAACGGTAGAAGATGTATTGTCGAGGTATGTGCCAGTCTTAGCATTCTTCACTTTAATGCCATCGTATGGATTACCAGAGAAACTCCACTTGTAAGCATCTGTATGTTCATTAGATGACTGGTTTGTTCGAACGTCATTGTTGGTCGCATCATAATAGACATAATGTCCACGAAGCTTTGCATAATACAGCTTGTCTGTTCCTGTCTCAAACGGCAAGTCATAAGAAACTGTTACATTGATTGTATTTTCGCCTTCAACAACTGTGTGATTGATGGCACTATAGGAACAGAAAGCACGCTGAAGGGATGCTGGTAACGTGGTGATAGTAGTACCTACACCTGCAATAATTGGATCGGATGTGAAGACCACGCCATTAGCATCTGAAATGACATAGGTGACAGGAGCACCCTCCACTACAGTTACAGAGATAGAAGTAATCTTTAGTCCGCTTGCATTAGCACCTGTTTGAACAAAGGATACAGATGAAGAATTCAGACCCGTAACATCAAAGGATGAACTTGTTCCTACTGCGAACTCATGAGAAACTGAGCCTGCGGTCAAAGTTTGAGCTGAAGTGTTTGCTTCTCCTGTAATCGAATAGGCAGTAATCACATAATCACCTTCGACAGAAATGGTATACGTACTAGAACCAGATGTGCCAGAATGCCACTGAAGATAAGTGTCTTTAAGGCGTTTATCCATGTTATTAGCTCCACCGTTAACTGCAATTGTGACGGCGGGTGTCGTGCTGAAAGAAATGGAATTGACATAGTTGCCAGAACTTTCTGGATAAGTTCCATTGCTGGGCGTTAGGTTCAATACCTTTGCCCAAGCTCCCATGGTTGTGAAAAGGGCGAGGATTAATAAGGTTAGTTTTTGTTTCATGATTTGTTTTGTATTTAGTTAATAATTTTATTATTCATGGTCTGCGGTATGTCGTTGATAGACATTATATATTATTTTACGCGTGTGCGCACAAAGTGCAAGCAAAGGTACCTGTTTTTGCTTTTGAACTGCCGTTTTTTATGTTAATAAATATTAATATCCTGTAATGCAGGATAAAATGGAGAACAAAAAGGAGTATTTGAAAACAAGGAAAAAGGAAAAACATAACATTGCACGTCAGTTAACATCACGTTGCGAAATGTCTCACTTAACGTGCTAAAAATAAATTTTAACGTGCCGAAATGAGACACTCGACACGTTGCAATTCTGCTCGCATTGATGGGTGACTTTTGCGCAATCTGTTTTGTTTGTTCGTTCTTCCCTCTCTATATAAGGGGGAAGAACGAACAAACAAGAACAAACAAATTCGCAAAACACTCGTCACTCATCACCAACCCCATATAATACCCTGAATGTCACTCGAATACAAGGGTGATGAGTGGGTGATGAGTGGGTGATGAGTGATGAAGAGTCGTCAGGCACTCATCACCTTCGCTACTTGCGATTAACAGGGGCTTTAAGGCCTGTTGGTGATGAGTGATGAGTGTTTTTATTTCTGGAAGCGGAGTGCTTGTTCTTCGATGAGGGCGCGGTCGTCGAAGTAGTTTATCTTCATGGCCTTGCGCACTTCGTCCATCGTCTTGCAGGCTTCTTCCCGGGCTACTTCACAACCTTTGCGGAGTATCTCGTAGACGGCGGGTATGTCTTTCTCGTACTCTGCTCGGCGCTGACGGATGGGTTCGAGCACTTCCTGGAGCACGCCCATGAGAAGCTTCTTGCACTTCACGTCGCCGAGTCCACCACGGGTGTAGTGGTCCTTCATCTCCTGCAGGGTGGCGTATTCGCCCGTAATGCGCGACACTTGCTCGTCTGTTGCGAAGGCGTCGAGATAGGTGAAGACGGTGTTGCCCTCGAGGTGTCCCGGGTCGCTGACCTGCAGGTGCTCCGGGTCGGTGTACATTGTCTTTACCTTCTTGTTGACCTCATCTGCTGGGTCGCTCAGGTAAATGCAGTTGCCGAGGCTCTTGCTCATCTTGGCCTTGCCGTCGGTACCTGGCAGACGCAGGCAGGCTGCGTTCTCGGGCAGGAGTATGTTTGGTTCGACAAGTGTCTCTCCGTAGATATAGTTAAAACGACGCACTATCTCTCGGCACTGCTCGAGCATGGGCTCCTGGTCGTCGCCGGCAGGCACGGTTGTTGCCTTGAACATTGCGATGTCGGCTGCCTGACTGATGGGATAGGTGAAGAAGCCGACGGGGATGCTTTCGCCGTTGAAGCCGCGCATCTGTATCTCGGTCTTGACGGTCGGATTGCGTTGCAGGCGTGAGACGCTGACCATATCCATGAAGTAGAACGAGAGTTCGCAGAGTTCGGGTATCTGACTTTGGATGAAGAGCGTTGTCTTCGATGGATCGAGGCCTGCTGCGAGGTAGTCGAGGGCGACTTCGATGACGTTCTGTCGCACCTTCTCCGGGTTATCGATGTTGTCGGTGAGCGCCTGTGCGTCTGCCTCGAAGACGAATATCTTGTCGTAGAGGCCCGAGTTCTGAAGTTCTACGCGACGGCGAAGCGAGCCGACATAGTGCCCGATATGGAGCTTGCCGGTGGGGCGGTCGCCTGTAAGGATGATTTTTTTCATTATTATAAGGACTTTAAGGACTTTAAGGACCTTAGGAACCTTAAGGTCTTAGTTAAACATCTTATCTATTTGTTCCTGCTGGAGGATCGTGATTATAGTCTTGCCGCTGGGCGAGAGGTTCGGGTTGTCGCACTGGAAGAGGTCGCCGATGAGCGTCTCCATCTGTACGGGTGTAAGCACCTCGCCTATCTCGATGGCATTGTGACGAGCCAGGACGAGGGCCAGCTGGTGGTGCAAGGCATCGGCATGGGCACCGTCCTGCTGCTTGACGGATTCCACCATCTGCTGCACGACAGCCACCGGATTGCTTTGTCCGGAGGGAGCGCCGACGATGGAGAACGAGCTGCCGCCAAGCGATGTGATGTCGAAGCCAAGTGCCCGCACGTCGTCGAGAATGCCGGTGAGCAGGGCTGCGTCGGACGGCGAGAGCTCGAGCAGTTCGGGGAACAGCAGGCCTTGTGTAGCGGCGTTGTGCTCCTGCATCTGCTTCATGTAGCGCTCGTAGAGGATGCGTACGTGGGCGCGTCGCTGATCGACCATCATCAGGCCCGACTGCACGGCGGTCAGGATGTACTGGCCCTTGTATTGATAGTGTTGGCTGCTCATCTCCATCTCCTCTTGGAAGAGGTTCTGGGAACTCTGGACATTCTGAGTGTTCGGAACACTCTGATTAGTCTGAGAAGCTGCCGCTTGCTCGTAGAGTTTCTCCCATTGTCGCGTTGGCTTGCGGTTCTCGTTATGGCTGCTGAAGGGGTTGTAGGTCGGATTGACTTGCACGCGAGGCACTTTGACATCGCCAAGCCCTCGTGCATCGTAAGTCGGTATGTCGGGACGCCCTTCTACATCGAAGTCTATGGTGGGCACAGCGTTGAACTTGCCCAAAGCATCGCGGACGCCAGCAAGGACGATGCTCCAGATCTCCGTCTCGTTCTCGAACTTAATCTCCGTCTTCGTGGGGTGTATGTTGACGTCGATATTGGCAGGATCGACCTCGAAGTAGATGAAGTACGGCACCTGGTCGCCGTCGGGAATGAGATGGCTGAAGGCTTCCATCACTGCGTAATGGAAACGCGGATGTCGCATGAAGCGGCCATTGACGAAAAGGAACTGCGAGGCACCTTTCTTGCGTGCTGCCTCGGGTTTGCCCACGAAGCCACTTATCTTCACAAGCGACGTCTCTACCTGTAAAGGCAAGAGCTGTTCGCCAAGCTTCTTGCCAAAGATGCCGACGATGCGCTGCAAGCTACCGCCGGCAGGCAATTGCATCAGCTGATTGCCGTTGCTCGAAAGGGTGAACGAGACGGACGGATTGACCAAAGCAATGCGTTCGAAATCCTGTATGATGTTGTTCAACTCGGTCTGGTTCGACTTGAGGAACTTCCTTCGTGCCGGCACGTTAAAAAAGAGATTGCTCACCTCGAAGTTGGCTCCAACTGGGCATGAACAGACTTCCTGCGACACGACTTTCGAGCCTTCGAGGCACAACAGCACACCCAGCTCTTGCTCTGCCGTTCTTGTCGTCAGCTTGACCTGCGACACAGCAGCGATGGATGGCAATGCCTCACCCCGGAAGCCCATCGTCTGGAGCGTGAAGAGGTCTTCGGCCTTCGCTATCTTGGACGTTGCATGGCGCTCGAAAGCCATTCGGGCATCTGTCTCGGTCATGCCCTTGCCATCGTCGATGACCTGTATGGACGTACGACCTGCATCCTGCACCAGCACGTCGATGATCGACGCGCCTGCATCGACGGCATTCTCCATCAATTCCTTGATGACGGATGCCGGACGCTGCACAACCTCACCAGCGGCAATCTGGTTGGCAACGGAGTCGGGCAGAAGGTGTATGATGTCCATTATATTTCGTTATGACGTTCTAACGTAATTACAAGGTTCTCTATCTTATTCCTGTCAGCAGGAAGCGCCAAAGGATGAGCAAGCCGAAGAGTATGACGAGGATGATGGGCCAGCCAAGCTTCGAGCCATTCTCCTTGTGTTTCTGTGCACGTGGGGTGTAGTTGATGAATGTGCCACGAAACTTGTCGGGATCGTAGGTCTCTTCGTTTGCAGGCACTTCTCCCTGCTCACGCTTTACCTCATCGACAAGTTTCTGCAGACGGTCGCGCGACTCGTCTGTGTAAATGCTTACTCGGCGGAACTTACGTGGTTCTCTTGTGCTGAACAGTCTCATATTCTTACTCTTCGACGGGGTTTATGGAGTTAATGGAATCGGCAGGCTCTACAGGTTCTGTGGCTTCAACAGGCTCTGTGGCTTCAACAGGTTCGGCAGGGTTTAAGCCTCGCTTCTTCTTGATGTCGCTGAGCTTCTGCCTTGGAGCCGAGTGACGCACGCTCTCCTTGAGCTCCGTGCCTGCTCTCTTAGGTCGCCACTCGAAAAGGTCGTACTGGTCGAGCGGCCGTATGTAGTCGAACCATGCAAAGTTCTGCAAGTAGAGTGCGTCAGAGGGGATGAGCGGTATCGGGTACATGATGCCCGTCGCGGCGGGCATCCAGATGTGGTCCACCTGGTTCTTGTTCACAAACATCTTCAAGAGGGAAGTCTCGGTGTGGTTCATCTCAACCATAATGCTGTCCTCGTCGAAAGGATAATAGTTAACGAAGACGTTGCCCTCAGACGTCGACAGATACAACTCGCCGTCCCTGAAGTAGGAGTGCATCTCGTGTCCCGTCACCTGATTGTAATGGATGTCGTCTATCTTCTCGACCGACATAGCTTGCCTCAGCACTTGTATGCTGTCGATGTTCTCTCCGTTGAAGAAGATTCTTATTTCTTCGCCCAGCTGCTGTTGCCCTTGCTGCCAGATGATTGGGTCGCGGTACATGAAGAGCACGCTGTCGCGTGTGTCATAAACCAACGAGTCGCAAACAGCTTGCAGGTCGCGACGAAAGGCTCGCATGTGGTTGTAAGCATGAACGACGCGATAGGTGGAGTCTGTGTCGATGTTGTACGTGAAGGCTTTAATTGTGTCGGCATGGGCATACATCGTGTCTTGCTGGCTATAGTCGATAACCAAAGCGCTGTCCGTCGCCATGACATAACCTGTGCTGTCTTCGTAGTAACAATATTCGCCAGTGAACATATTCTTGTTAACAACGTCAGTATAGACAACGTTGCCAAAAGCCTCAGCGATAGCGACATCGTCGTTCCATACTACACTGTCGCCGACGAGTCGCTTGCCATTGTTCGTCAGGATGCTTCGGTCAAGCAAATGTGTATGCTGGGCTTGCGTATCGTAGTAGCCGAGCTCGCTATAGATGTGGTTCTCGCCGTTCTCAATGTTCGAAGGGCCAACAATGTGAGCAATAGCGGTCTCCGTATTATAATGCAGCGTGTCGGAAATAAGAATGGTCTCTGGTTTGGCAGGCGGTGCGGGATTAACCAAGCGGACGTTGTAATTGAAGACCGCTTCATGCGTTGGAGGGCTGTACTCGCCCCAATCGCTTGTCAGCTGATTGTTGTGGTCGAGGACCTTTCCGCCTTCGAAGAAGTAACCGAGTTCATAGAGACGGTCATAGTCGAGACTGTCGGTGTAGATGGTCATAGTTCCGTGCTTGAGCACAACATCATATCGTGCCCGTGCCAAACGGTCGAGGCCGTTATAGTAAAGCACTTCGCTATTGAGATGAAGCGTATCGCCTTGGTTCATTCGGACATGACCGAAGGCGTCGAAGGAGTTACTGTCCTCGTAGTAAAGTGCACTGTCGCAGTACATGAGTACACCTTCGTGGCGGAAGCGGACATCGCCCACAAGGATTTGTGCCGTTCGATGGATGTGCTCGTCGAAGTATAGGTGGTCAGCATGCAACAGGTGCACCTTGCTGTCGGATTGCGTTCGCTTTCCAGCAGGCTTGCGGTCCGGTGTTACAGCCATAAGCAGGCAAAAGCAGAAGAACAGGGACGCACAAAGGATGTATAGTCGCCGACTCTTCACTTTACCCAGCCCTCATATTGGAACTCGCAGTCTCTCCAGTCAGGATTGATGCGGATGTATGTACTTTTCTGTTTCTCTTTTATCCAATTAAGGATTGTTTCCTCGCCTTTCTTGTTTTTCACGATGTCCTGCATCACCTGGAAGTCTTCGGTAATGCTGGCACGGTGTGTGAGGGTACGATTCTTAAGTCGGGCGATGGCACAGACTGTCTTGCCTTTCGTGTTAATCATAGTGAAGGGCTTCGATATCTCGCCCACTTCGAGCGACTCGACCGTGCGGGCAAGTTCGGAGGAGAGAGCCGAGAGTTCGCTCATCTCGAAACGAGTGGAGGTCTCGCCCGTTTCTCTGTTAATGTTGGAGACGATGCCGTGATTGTTGCGCGAGTCCTTGTCATCGGAAGCATAGCGAGCGGCATCCTCGAACGATATCTTGCCATCGACAATGTCTGCCTTTATGGAATCGAGGACGACGAGTGCGCTGTCAATGTCTGCCTGTGCCACTTCGGGCCGCTTAAGGATGTGACGGCACTTAATCTTATCGCCGCGCTTGTCGATGAGCTGAATGATGTGGTAGCCGAACTCGCTCTGAGCAATCTTGCTCACCTTATTGGGATCTGTCAGGCTGAATGCAATGTTGGCAAAGCCCGGGTCGAGCTCTGTCTTTCCCATGTATGGCATTTCACCGCCCTGGCGCGCCGACCCCGGGTCTTCGCTATAGAGGCGGGCAAGTGTGGAGAAAGACGTCGAGCCACTATTGACTCGCTCTGTGTAGTCGCGCAGCAAGTCTTTGATGCGATCAATCTCTGTCTGGGGAATACGCGGCTGAAGCACGAGAATCTGCACCTCGACCTGAGTTGGGATGAGCGGCAAACTGTCTTCTGGCATATCCTTGAAGAAGCGACGAACTTCAGCTGGCGTCACCTTGATATCTGACATGAGCTGCTCACGCATACGCATCACAACCATTTCGTTCTTGACCATATCGTGCATCTCTTCGCGTATCTGCACCATTGGCATCTTCATGTACTCTTCGAGCTTCTCCTTTGAGCCTGCCATCATGATTCTCTTGTTGAGTTCCTCCTCGACGTATGGGCTTGCATCGGCATCGCTGACATCGATGCTGTCGATGACTGCCTGATGCAGAAAGAGTTTTTGGATGGCAAGCTGTTCCGGTATAACACAATAAGGATTGCCCTTCAGCTGTGTGCCATATTCCATGCGGCGCTTCTCGACGTCGGAGCGCAATATGGCCTCATCCCCCACGACCCAAACGACCTCGTCTATGACATTCTTCTGTGCCACAGAGAGCAGGCTGAAGAGCACTGCGAAGAGGCAAAGTGCGTATCGTTTCCTTGCGTTCATGCTTTTAATGGTTGTTTACTGTCGCGAGCACTGCTTTGTCTATCTCGACGGTGTAGCGCTTGCGGAGTTCTGCCACGAACTCATCTTCCTTGAAGCGTTGATAGTCGCTGACCACCTGATTGCTGACGTCGGTCCACTCGGCGGGTCCTTTCTTAAGCATCTTGCCGAGAACGCCGATATAATTGCAGTTCTTATAGGGTTTGAGTTCGGCGGTCTTGTCTTTGAAGGCGATACGGTCAATGTTGGGATTTTCGCCTTTCTTGAAGACACGGCGCTCCATGCGAACCATAACGCTGTCCTTGTTGTATGCCGCGCGAATGGTGTTCAGCCACTTCTCCTGCGGCAGCTTCTTCACGAGCTTCTTCACGCCCTTGACGTCTGCCTCGTTGCGACAGTAGTACACCATACCGCTGAAGTGTGGCTCGTCCCAAGCATATTGCTTCTTGTTCTTCTTGAAATACTTCTGAAGGGAGAGGGTGTCTGTCGCTGCGGGTTCCCAAATCTTCCTGTTGCATTCCTCGAAGAGGAGCAAGCCATCGTGATATTCCTGCACTAAGTATTTGAGCTCATTGTCCTTTGCACAGAACTCTTCCGTCTTCTCGTCAAGAATTTGCTCGATGGTCTTTTCGTTTTTTCCTGAGATAGAATCGAGGACTTGCTGAGAAAGCTGGTTCTCGATGCCTTGTGTCTCGAGGAACTGCTGAATCTTGTCGTGCAGTTCGTCGTATGTCTCAAGGTCTTTTCTGCCCATAAGCTTAACGATGTCGTAGCCGAAAGGCATGAGGAAAGGCTCGCTCATCTCACCTTCCTGGAGTGAATAGGCGACGTCCTCGAACTCCTTTACGAGCTGATTGGGACCAATCCAAGGCAGCATGCCACCGCGAGAGGCAGAGCCATAATCCTGTGACTCTTGTTTTGCCATCTCAGCGAAGTCAGCGCCGTCCTTCAGGGCCTGATAGATGGAGTCAATCCGCACTTTGGCTGCCGCCTTTTGTTCTTCGGTGGCGTCCTGTGCCAGATGAATCAGGATGTGAGCGGGCTGCAAAAGCTGCTTGCCTTCGAGTCGGGCGAGCAGACCGTCGTAGTAGTTACGAACCTCTTTCTCCTTTGCACCTTCGGGCACGAGAAGCGGACGTATCTGCTGGTCGCGATACTGACGGAACTCTTTCTGATAGCTTGAGAGGGTATCGAGATGGTCGTCGAGGGCGGCTTGCACCTTGAGCTTGTAGTTCACGAAGAGGTCGGCATACTCTTCGACGCTCTTCTTGTCGATGACGCCTTCCGAATTGTTCTTATTGTAGTTGTACTCGAATTCGCTGCGAGGAACGGGGACTCCGTTGATTCGCATCACGATGGGATCTTCCTGAGCAGCAGCTGTCAGTGCCAGAGCTACCAATGCAAAGCTGATAAGTATCTTTTTCATCTTAATGGGCTTAATGGGGTTAATAGGCTTTATAGGGTTATTGGGTTAAGGGTTTACTGCGGACGGCTGTAGTTGGGCGCCTCGCTGGTAATGGTAACATCGTGCGGATGGCTTTCCTGGACGCCGGCGTTGGTGATGCGGACGAACTTGGCATTGTGCAAGTCCTTGATGGTTGCAGCGCCGCAATAGCCCATACCGCTGCGGAGGCCGCCGATGAGCTGATAGATGACTTCCTGCACGGAGCCCTTGTATGGAACTCGTCCTGCGATGCCTTCGGGCACGAGCTTCTTCGTATCCTTCACGTTGCCTTGGAAGTAACGGTCTTTCGAGCCGCACTCCATTGCTTCGAGCGAGCCCATGCCACGGTAGCTCTTGAACTTTCTTCCGTTATAGATAATGGTATCACCAGGGCTTTCCTCTGTGCCAGCGACGAGCGAACCGATCATCACGCTGTAACCTCCGGCAGCAAGAGCCTTGACGACGTCGCCGCTATAGCGCAAGCCACCGTCGGCAATGAGGGGCACATCGGTTCCTTCGAGTGCCTTGGCCACATCATAGACGGCACTGAGCTGAGGCACACCTACGCCTGCGACAACGCGCGTGGTGCAGATACTGCCGGGGCCTATGCCGACCTTGATGCCGTCTGCGCCTGCCTCGACGAGCATCCTGGCTGCTTCGCCTGTGGCAACGTTGCCTACAACGATATCGACATTGGGGTACATCGCTTTGGCTTCCTTCAGTTTCTCGACAACGAACTTGCTGTGTCCGTGAGCGGTATCGATGACGATGGCATCGACGTCGGCTTCGACGAGCGCCTTGATGCGGTCGAGCGTGTCGGGCGTTACACCCACGCCTGCAGCTACGCGCAGACGGCCTTTGCTGTCCTTGCACGCCATCGGTTTGTCCTTTGCCTTCGTGATGTCCTTGTAGGTGATGAGGCCGATGAGCTTGTTATCGTCGTCGAGGACGGGCAGTTTCTCTATCTTGTTCTCCTGCAGAATCTTGGCAGCGGCACCGAGGTCGGTCTGGACGTGGGTCGTAACGAGATTCTTGCTCGTCATCACTTCGTCGATCGGGCGGTCGATGTTCTGCTCGAAGCGAAGGTCGCGATTCGTCACGATGCCTTTCAGGTGACGTTCATCGTCGACAACGGGAATACCGCCGATATGGTATTCTGCCATCAGCTCGAGGGCGTCGCGCACGCTGCTGCCCAACTTTATCGTGATGGGATCATAGATCATGCCGTTCTCGCCACGCTTCACGATGGCAACCTGACGAGCCTGCTCGTCGATGCTCATATTCTTGTGTATCACACCGATGCCACCTTCGCGGGCAATGGCAATCGCCATTGTCGCTTCGGTGACGGTGTCCATCGCTGCCGTCACGAAGGGAATCTTCAGTTCGATGTGGCGCGAGAACCGTGTTTCGAGCGAAACCGTACGAGGCAACACCTCAGAATAGCCGGGAACCAACAGGACGTCGTCGTAGGTGAGACCGTCCATCACAATCTTGTCTGCAATAAATGATACCATAACCTTATAATAAAATTTTTGCGTGCAAAGATAAGGAAAAAAAGCTTAGGTTGTACCGCCTGCCATTGTATTTTTTCCCTTATTTCACATTTATTATATAAATCGCGCAGGTGGTGTTGGGATTTTCGGCATAGCTGATTGACGAATATGGCACACCATATTTTCAAACGCCGCAGGCGGCGATTTAATTTCCGCGTGCGGCGATGGCAATCCCCGCACGCGGCGTTGGTCATCCCCGCACGCGGCGTTTTTTACCCCCGAAAAACAAAAATATGCCTCTGCACAAAAAAATTTGCAGACTTTTGCAGGAGCATTCACCATTTATTAGTATATTTGCAACGGCAGAGTACACATTATAATCATATATAGTTATGCTGAAAAAAATCCGTTTGACACTCGCCATCATCTTCTGGGTGCTGATTACGTGGCTGCTCCTCGACTTTACGGGAACAGCGCAAGCCTACTTGGGATGGATGGCCAAGATTCAGTTCATTCCGGCACTGCTGGCGCTGAACATCGGAGCGCTGCTCTTTGTCGTCACACTCACCCTGCTGCTGGGACGCATCTACTGCTCCGTCATCTGTCCCTTGGGCGTAATGCAAGACTTCATCGCCTGGCTGCGCCGCAAGAAGAACAAGTATTACTTCTCGCCGGCCAAAAACACTTTGCGATACACAGTGTTGGTTATTGCCTGCGCCTCGCTGGCTCTGGGCGTTGCCTGGCTGGGCGGACTTATCTTTCCCTATAGTACGTACGGCCGCATCGTCTCAACAATTTTCGCTCCGTTATACAAACTCGCGAACAACGGACTGGCAGCTATATCCGAGCACTACGACAGCTACGCCTTCTACGAGGTTGAGGTTTGGCTCAAGAGCGTCGCTGCTCTTATCATCGCTCTGCTGACATTGGGCATCATCGCAGTGCTGGCCTGGAAGAACGGACGCACATGGTGCAACACGATCTGCCCAGTCGGAACACTGCTCGGGCTCATCAGCAAGCAGTCGTTCCTCAAGATTAACATCGACGCCGACAAATGCAAGAACTGCCACAAATGCGAACGCAACTGCAAGGCTGCCTGCATCGACCTCGACACGCATACCGTCGATTACTCCCGTTGCGTGGTGTGCGGCAATTGCCTCGATGAGTGTAAGTTCGACGCGTTGAAACTCACCTCAAGCCCCTCGACACCTTCCTCTTGCTCACAAAAAGCAGATGAAGGGCGACGTGCAGTACTGACGGGAGTAGCTTTGCTTGCTGGCACAGCCATCGCTAAGGCTCAGGCAAAGGTCGAACCTAAGACGACCGATGGCGGCTTGGCTGACATCGTCAAGAAGAAGAAAACGCGTCGCGAGAAACTCATCACACCTCCGGGTTCGCTTTCGATACGCAACCTCCGCAGTCATTGCACAGCCTGCCAGCTGTGCATCGACGCATGCCCCAACGACGTGCTGCGTCCCAGCAGCAGCCTCGACCGCTTCATGCAGCCCGAGGTAAGCTTCGAGAAAGGCTATTGCCGACCGGAATGCACGCGTTGTTCCGAAGTCTGCCCGACCTCTGCAATACGTCCCGTCACCATTGAACAAAGGACAGCAATACAGGTAGGACACGCTGTGTGGACGCGTGACCTCTGTGTTCCCGTCAAGGACGAGAAACCTTGCGGACTCTGTGCCCGCAAATGTCCTGCCGAAGCCATACAGATGGTACCCCTGCATGCTGGCGTGCATCAGGACGGTTGGCGCTGGCGCGATGCCGACGGCCAGGAAATCCCAAGAGATAAAGTCCTGCTCATTCCCGTCATCAACGAAGAGAAGTGCATCGGTTGCGGTGCTTGCGAGAACCTCTGCCCATCGAGTCCCATCAGCGCCATCTACGTCGAGGGACACGAAGTGCATAAAGAAATATAAAAGGAGACCAGGTTATGAAAGATATCACAAGACGAGACTTCCTGAAAGTCTCTGGCACAGCAGCCGCCACAACAGCTTTGGCATCGTGCGGCATAAAAGACGACAACGCCGACGGCGAAGTGGATTACATGGGACACCACGACGGCCCTGTCCCCACAGATAAGATGACATACCGCACCAATCCCAAGCAAGGCGACAAGGTCAGTCTGCTCGGTTATGGATGGATGCGCCTGCCCAACACAACGGACGAAGACGGTCGCGACATCATCGATCAGGAGCAGGTGAACCGCCTCTGCAAGTACGCGCTCGACCACGGCGTCAACTACTTCGACACATCGCCCGCCTATTGTCGCGGCAAGAGCGAGGAAAGCCTAGGCATTGCCCTCGAAGCAAGCGGCTACAAGCGCAGCGACTACTTCATCGCAACAAAGATGTCGAACTTCTCGCCCTCGCAGTACGAATTCGAGGAAGGCAAGGCGATGTTTGAACGCAGCCTTGAATATCTCAAGACAGACTACATAGACTATCTCCTGCTGCACAGCATCGGGGGAGGCGGCATGAACCCCGTCCACCAGCGATACCTCGACAACGGACTGCTCGACTGGCTCGTGGAACAGCGCGAGGCAGGACGTATCCGCAACCTCGGCTTCTCGTTCCACGGCGACGTCGCCGTCTTCGACTGGGCAATGGCTCATCATGAAGAATATCATTGGGACTTTGTACAAATACAGGCGAACTACGTCGATTGGAACAACGAAGAAGACAAGGGACGCTCGGGCAAATATCTGTATGACGAACTCGTGAAGCGCAAGATTCCCGTCGTCATCATGGAACCCTTGCTTGGCGGCAGGCTGTCCAAGGTGCCCGACCACGTCGTGGCGCACTTCAAGCAACGCAAACCCGAGGACAGCGTGGCATCGTGGGCATTCCGCTACATTGGCTCCAAGCCGGCAGTGCTCACCGTGCTGAGCGGCATGACCTACATGGAGCACCTCGAGGACAATCTGCGCACGTATTCCCCGCTTGAACCTCTCACCGAAGAGGAACAGCAATGGCTCGAGGGCGAAACGGCAACACTCATCAAGAGCTACCCGACGATTGACTGCAACGACTGCAACTATTGTATGCCTTGCCCGTATGGCCTCAACATCCCGGCCATATTTGTACATTATAATAAATGCGTGAACAAAGGCAACGTGCCAGAGAGTCAGCAGGCGGCGAACTACGCAAAGGCTCGTCGAGCATTCCTCATCGGCTACGACCGCAGTGTGCCCAAACTCCGCCAGGCCAACCACTGCATCCAGTGCCGCGAGTGCATACCGCACTGCCCACAGCAGATTGACATTCCTCGCGAGATGCAACGCATCGACAGCTTCGTCGAAAAGCTCAAGCAAGGAACGCTCTAAGTCAGGGCGGACACGAAAAAAGGCGCCTTCCCGCGTTGGGAAGGCGCCTTTCCTGTTGCCTCTTATTTCTTTTCGCTCATCGTGAAGTCGAGCGTGCCGCCTTCGACGAGCTGCTTGTGCGTGAGCTTCCAGTCTGTTATCTTCTTGCTGTTAAGCTTCACGCCCTTGACATAGATGGCTTTGTCTGACTTGCGCGGCGCATTGATAACCAAGTCCTTGCCGCTGGGCATGTGCAGCACAGCGCGACGGAAGAGCGGCGTTCCGATGACATACTCTGCAGCGCCGGCATTGAAGGGGTAGAAGCCGAGAGCCGAGAAGATGTACCAGGCGGACATCTGTCCACAGTCATCATTGCCTGCATAGCCGCAGGGCGTGGCGTTGTAGAACTGGCTTCGAACCTGTTCCACAAGCTCCTGCGTACGCCACGGCTGACCGGCGAAATTGTAGAGATACACGGTGTGGTGGCTCGGCTCATTGCCGTGAGCATACTGTCCGATGAAGCCGCTGGCGTTGCCATTCACTTCGCCGCTCGTTTCTGTCAGTGTGAAATTCTCGTCGAGCTTCTTGAGGAAAGGCTTCACGCCACCGAAGAGGTCGATGAGCCCTTGCGGATTCTGCGGCACGAACCACATGTATTGCCATGCGTTGCCCTCGACGAAGCAGGGATTCTCGTAGCTCAACGGGTCGAAGGGCTCAATCCAGTTGCCCTTGTCGTCCTTCGGCTGGAAGAAACCTGTGGCGGGGTTGAAGAGATTGCGGTAGAACTCGCTACGTTTGATGAAGCGCTCGTAGTCGGCTTGCCTGCCGAGCTTCTTGGCGACGGCTGCCACACACCAGTCGTCGAATGCCTGCTCCATCGTGATGCTGACGCTGACGTTCTGCTTGTTCTGCGGCATGTAGCCATACTCTTCCCAAACCTCGAAGGGACTGTTCGGATGAGTTCTCGTGCTACTCTCCACCATTGTCTGATATGCTTTCTCGACATCAAGCCCGGGCAGTTCGGACATGATGGCATCGGCAACGACGGGGATGGCGTGGTTGCCTATCATGCAATAGTTATCCTGTCCCCAAAGGTCCCAAATCGGCAGGTAGCCGTAGGTCTCGTGGTGTAGCACCATATCCCTGACGAACTGCACTGCGATCTTCGGATAGAGGAGCGTGTAAAGAGGATGAGCCGCGCGGAAGGTGTCCCAGAGGCTGAATGTGCTGTGATAGCTTTGGCCTGCAGGCATTTGCTTAATCTCGAAGTTCGTGTCCATGTAGCGGCCATCGACGTCGCTTATTGTATTGGGCTGCATGAGAACATGGTAGAGGCCGGTGTAGAAGATGGTCTTCTGTTCGTCGGTGCCCTCGATGTCAATCGTCGAAAGCTCCTTCTCCCATGCGTCATGGGCGGCCTTTGTGTAATAGTTGAAGTCGAAGGACTGTGCCTCTGCCTTCATGTTCTTGCGTGCTCCGTCGTTATCGACAGCCGAGATGGCGACCTTCGCCAATACATCTTTCTTATTATTAGGGAAGCGCAGGGCAGCCCTCAGTGTGCGTCCGTTGATGACATCGCTGCCGCCTGCGTTGCGTCCGCCGTCCATCAGCAGACGGCTCTCAAACGGACGCGAGAACTCTATCCTGAAATAGACCTTGCGGAGTTTTGCCCAACCGGTCACGACACGGAAGCCCTCGATGGTCGAATCATCGACGATGCGTATCTGGCTCTGGATGATCTGATAAGCGCGTCGTCCGGTATAATACGCGTCACCGCGGAAGGTCATGCGGTCGAGGTCGAGAATGACGGTCTGCTCCTTGCCTTCGGGGAACGTGTACTTATGGATGCCGGCATGAACGGTTGCCGAAAGTTCGACGTTGATGTTCTCGCCGCCAAGTAGGTCGACCATGTAGTAGCCGGGCACAGCCTTTTCCTGCGAATGCTTGAAGGGCAGCGCGAAGATGCCCTTGCGCAGTAGTTCGGGCGTAACATGCTTGGTGGTCGGCATCAGTGAGATGTCGATGAGGTCGGTGCAACCCGTCCCGCTGAGGTGCGTGTGGGTAAAGCCGAAGATGGAGTCACGGTTGTAGTCGTAGCCGCAGCAAGGGTCCCAGGTGACGTACTGCTCCGTCTCAGGAGCCAGCTGCACCATGCCCTGAGGCATTGTAGGGCCAGGGAAAGTGCTGCCACTGAGAGCGCCGGTATCGTCGGTCTGCGTGCCGATAAACGGGTTGACATACTTCGTATAGTCCGTCGCTACGCTGCTCAGAGCGGCACATGCGGAGAGACAAAGAATTGCTATGCGTTTTGTGTAATACATAATTAAAACATGTTAATAGTTTGCGCAAAGTTCGGGATTTCTTTTGTCATTCACAAAAAAAAGCCTAACTTTGTGGCGAAAAAGACGACGAAACGCATGAAACACTCTCTCTTCCTGCTGCTTACGGCACTGCCATTCTGCACTCTTTCCGCCCAATTACGCGACACGACACGCGTCGATACCCTACGTCAAGTTGAGGTTCAAGCCGACTCTGTCCTGCGCGTCAACGAAGCCATACGACGAGCAATAGGCAAAGAGAATGCCACACGCATCGGCTACCCCTCGGTGAGCGACGTGCTCGGGCCACGCATAACGGACAAAATCATGCACCCGTTCGCCGTGAAGGACCGCAAACGCGACAAGAAGCACGCACGCGACCGCAAGATTCTGCAGGAGTACGAAGAGCTGGGGCGCATCAAGACCTTCGAAGAGCTCCTTGACGAAGCCATCCGGCAGCAAGCCATCGAAGACGGCAAAGAGCCGCCCACTCGCTCAGGGAAAAAGAAGTAGCAGGCAAGTACTTCCGTAGCCCCCATTTTACCCATTCTGTCCATCAAACTCATCTTTCCCATTTACCCCCCCAAAAAACGCCGCACGCGGAAATTGCAATCGCCGCACGCGGGGATGGCCAACGCCGCACGCGGGGATTGAAACGCCGCCTGCGGGGATAATTTTTACCCCGAACGAAACAAGCAAACATAAACCCCCAAAAAATGAACTGGCACAAACTCTCTCCTGCCCTCCTGACCCTGCTCGTTTTCCTCTTGGCACAAGGGATTGGCACACTCTTGATTGTACTCATCGCCATGCTGGTCTCGCCAGAACTCCGCACAAGCATCGGAACCTACATGAGCGGCGCCGCCGACGGATTGCCCCTTTTCGAAACAATACCCGCCGCGTTCATGGCACTCACCCTCATTGCAGTGGACATCATCGCCGTGCTCCTTTGCTACTTCCCCCTGCGCTACATCCGACCCGTCACAGCCGCCGACATCGCCTCCATCCGCTGGCGGCCAGGCTTGATAGCCGTCGCAGCAGGCATCCTCGGAGCGCTCTGCATCTCTATACTTACCGAGAAAGTACAGCTGCCCGACGTCATGCTGCAAATGATGCTCGCAATGTCGCACAACCTCTGGGGCTTGCTCGCACTCATCATCATCGGCCCCATCGCCGAAGAACTCCTCTTCCGCGAAGCCATCGAAGGCGAAATGCTCCGCCGAGGCGCCAACCCCTGGCTGGCAATCATCGTCTCAGCCATCGCCTTCGGCGCAGTGCATCTCAACCTCGCCCAAGGCCTCTACGCCCTCCCGCTTGCAATCCTCTTTGGCATCATCTACTACAAGACCGGCAACATCGTGCTCACCTCCCTCCTGCACATCCTTAACAACGGCATCGCAGCACTGCAGCTATACACCCTCGGCGAAGGCATCGAAGACATCTCCTACGCCGAATGGTTCGGCGGATCCACCCGCGCCTACACATTCACGCTACTTTGCGGCATCCTGTCCCTCCTTCTCATCAAGATTTTCTGGAAATCCTATCCCACAAACGAAAAGCAACAAAAAAAGGCCCTTCCCGAACGGAAAGAGCCTTAAAGGTGTGTTAAATTTCTTAAACAGAGGCGCGTTTGTGTTAATTTTACTTAAACGCACCATATCACACATCGTTATTACTATATGAAATCGTACCTTTGTGGTGAATTTACACCTAAAAGGGGTAAACTATGTAAAGAAAAGAAAGTCACAACGGAACTACATTATTTATTAATTAATAAACGTTTTATTACAAATGAAAAAGAAACTCATTCAAATTCTCATGCTGATGGTAGCTACAGTCAGCGTGGGGTCGTTCGTATCTTGTAAGGATACTAACGAAGACCTGTACAACGAGTTGCGTACCCAAAATCTTGAGAATGCAACTGTTGCCGAGGCTCTTGAGGCTCGTATCAAAACGTTGGAGGATCTCATCGGTAAGATGAAAGCCTGCGAGTGTGATACAACCTTGATGCTTTCTTGGGTAAACGCAGAAGACCAGCATCTGCAGGATCAGATTGACGAGCTCAACAAGAAAATCGCAGACTTGGCAGAAGCCGACAACTACTACACAAAGGAAGAGATTGACAAGATGATCGCAGACTTGGCCAACGAGTATGCGAAACTCCTTGATTTCACACAGCTGAGAGATGACTTCCAGAAGCATGTCATTGCTTACACCGTGGCCGTAACACTCCTCCAAGAAAAGGTTAAGGATCTTGAGGAATGGAAGAAGGACGTCGTTTCCTGCAAGTGCGACCTCGAAAAGCTCGGCATACTCGAAGGACGCATCATCGAAGCTGAGGCCAACGCAAGCGCAGCACTGGAGCTTGCCCAAGCAGCAAAGAACCTGGCAGACATTAACAAGACTAACATCGAGAATCTCCAGAAGACCGTCGACGGACTCGAAACAAAGGTAACTGTCGCATCAACCAACGCTGCCAACGCACTGGAGGAAGCTGCCAAAGCTAAGGCTAAAGCCGATGCCAACGAGGCACTCATCAGCGCCCTCACAGCACGCGTTGCAGTAAACGAGACCAACATCACAAACCTCCAGGAGACTGTCAACAACCTGTCAAAACTTGCTGAGCAAGTAGGCGCCAACACAGAAGCCATCTCTACTCTCAAGACCAACGTTCAGGATTTGAGCGACAAGTACGACAAGATGAGCACAACCCTCGCAACTCTTCAGCAGCAAGTTGAGGACTGCCAGAAGATTTGCGCAGCAAACCTCGCAACAGCAAAGGCAGAGCTCAGAACTGAGATCCAGGAGCTGAAGACAGAGCTCTTGAAGGAAATCAGCGCAAACTCTCAGGCCATTGAAGACATCGTTAAGCAGCACGAGGCAGACGTAGAGTGGATTAAGGAAGCTCTCCGCCAGCTCGGCGAAAAGGCTGAAAGCCTCACATCTATCATCGAGCGCCTCGAAAAACTCGAGAAGACAGAAACTGGCCTCGACGAGCGTCTCAAAGATGCAGAGACAAAGCTCAAAGACCTCGAGCCCAGAGTGCAAAAGCTTGAAAACAACGTAAGAGCTCTGTGGGATCACATGAAGGTTGCAGAGGATCAGCTCAAGGCCATCATCCCCGTCGTTTGGGGCCTCACAGGAGAAGTTGACGCTATTCAGGAATACCTGCGCAGCCAGGTAACAGGGCTCATCGTTCAGGGCACATACAACCCCATGTTCGGTAGCTTCAGCATCCCCGCTAACATCCAGTCTAACGTCCTGGTTGCATACTATGGCAAGCCCAAGGTAAAGATTGAATTCCCCACAACTGACGACGCAAACTACGTTCGCAAGAAGGAAGTTCTCACTGCCAAGGATTGGGAAATGATTAGCGACGTGGAAAAATTCACACTAACTCCCCCCATGCTCCTCATTAACGAGGCTGAAGACGGCAATGCAAGTGCCGGCAAGGTATACGTAACAGTTAACCCAACCTCTTTCGACGCTACAGGCCTGCAGCTTGACATCGTCAACACACAGGACGTGGTATCACCCATCACACTCTCTCCCCTCCAGAAGAGCGACGCTACTCTGCAGTTCGGCTTTACCCGTGCAGACAACGGCTTCTACGAAGCTGAAGCTTCCATCAAGAAGAAAGATCTCGATAAGGTTGAGCTCGCTTTCAACGAAGAAACGATTAGAGGAATCATCGCAGAAGCTCAGGACAAGATGCACGAAGCTGCTGACAACTTCTTCAACACCACAGGTGCAAGCGGAGATCTCGGTTGGCTGGCTACCAGAGTTTACAACATCATCCACGAGCTCAGAATTGACCAGAGCGGCCTGAAGTGCCCGTATAAGGATTTCGAAGGAAAGGATCAGGCAATCTATTCTCAGTACAACATCGCTGCTACAGTGCTCAGGCCTCTCAGCCTGGCATCGTTCAAGGACCTCCACTTCTACACCATCCCCGGTTACGAAGATGTCAACGACTTCCTTGATAAGATTGCAGCAACCCTGAACGGCCACGTTCATGTAATCTTCCAGGACAACAACATCTGGAAGGTTCAGGATCTCTTCAACAACCTGCAGGTTGAAGGCATTGACCTCGCATCATACACCAACAACCTCATCGCTCGCTTCAACGCAAGAGTATCTCACTTCAACCTGAATGGTCTCAACTACACACTGACTATCCCCGGCACAGGTTATCTCGACGTTAAGTTCAACAAAAACCTGACAGATGGTGGCAGTGCAGTAACCATTCCTGAAGAAATCGCATACGACGAAAGCAATCCTACCATTAAGAAGTCTGCAATCGTTATTGGCGGCGACATTACCACAGGCTTGACAACAATGCTTGTTGTTCCCGCAGTAGATGGAGACGGCATCATCAGCGCTTATGCATGCATCGATCTGATTGATGTAACTGCAACCCTCGCCGACGGTGAATTCGTACTTACCTCAACAAATGAAGGTGCACGTGCGGTTGCTGTCTATGCAGGCGGTGCAATCAATGCTACAGGCTATCCTGAAATCCTCAAGTTCGACACCGTTGTTGGAGCTGATGGCGAAGTCAACATTCCTGTTGTAACAGAAATTGCAGGCGATGCAGCTAAGATTGTTGAAGAACTCACGAAGCTCCTCAATGAAGTAAATGACGCTTTGGCACAAATCAACAAGTACGAAGACATCATTGCAGGTGAGAACGGTTGGATTAACAAGTTTATCAACCAGTACATCAGAAAGTATCTGGACAAGATCAACCACACCTCTGTATACTTCTTCAACTCCATCAACCGCCGCTTCGGTCCGTTCTTAGTAGCAAGCAACGACTATAAGGGCTTCAAGAGACTAAGCACTAACGTTTATCTGCCCACCGAGCTGGAGAAGGAAGGTCTGCATCTCTATCCCACAACGAAGAACATGGAGCTCATCGTGCCCATCGCAAGAAAGCACATTGCAGTAACCAATGTTTACGACGGAACAGGTAAGAGCGCACAGAAGGACAATGACTACAATCTGGTTAAGGCTTTGAAGGATGTCAACGCATCTGACAAGTTCAACACCGTTATCGATGGTACAGAGCGCATGATTGCTGTTGACCCATCAACAGTGAAGAGCGGTTACACCTACGAGGTTGCATACTCTGTTCTCGACTTCGAAGGCAAGATTTCTACCCAGAAGTACTACATCAAGATTAAGTAAGGCAACAACCTCTTTCTGAACTAAACTCATTTAAATAAACGATTATGAAACTTAAGACAATATTCATGTCAGCTGCACTGCTTGCGGGATGCCTCACAGCTTCCGCACAGCAGCCGCAGGCTGCGGACGCAAAGCCTTGTAACGGTTTTGCTCCTCATTGGTATGTTCAAGCTCAGATTGGTGGACAGTACACTCTGGGCGAAGTAAAGTTCGGTGACCTCGTATCTGGCAACCTTCAGGTAGCTGGCGGTTACAACTTCACTCCCGTGTGGGGTCTGCGTCTTGCTCTTGACACATGGCAGAGCAAGGGTGGTACCGACCTCTCTTATCTTGGCCTCGGCGAACAGACCTGGAAGTGGAACTACATTGCACCCACAGTTGATGTTACCTGCGACCTAACGAATTGGATTCTGGGTTACAAGCCCAATCGTGTTTGCAACTTCGGCCTGTTGGCAGGTATTGGTGCCAACATTGGCTGGAACAATGACGAAGCAAACGACCTGAGAGCTCAAATTCTCGGTCAACCGTTCACAGATCCCGCACACCAGATGGTATATTGCTGGGACGGCACAAAGACTCGCTTCGTGGGCAAGGTTGGTGCTTATGTTGACTTCAACATCAGCCGTCGCGTTGCTCTCGGTCTCGAACTGAATGCTAATGCTACTTCTGACCGCTACAACTCAAAGAAGGCTGGTAACGCTGACTGGTACTTCAACGCATTGGCTGGTGTCAAAGTTCGTCTTGGCAAGCTTGCTCCGAAGGCAGCAGCTGCAGAGCCCGTCGTAGTAGAGAAGATCGTCGAGAAAATTGTTGAGAAGCCCGTTGAGAAGATCGTCTACAAGGAGCCCGAAGCACCCAAGCGTGAGACTCTGCGTCGTGACATTTTCTTCACTCTCCGCGGTTCACAGGTCAGCAGGACAGAAATGGCCAAGGTGGAGGATGTTGTGGCTTACATGAACAAGTATCCCGAATCCAAGGTTTCCGTTACAGGTTATGCTGACAAGGGTACAGGCAATCCCAGGCTTAATGTTGGCTATGCTCAGAAGCGTGCCGACGTTATCACCAACATGCTGGTTAACCAGTTTGGCATCAGCCGCAGCCGCATCATAAGCGACAGCAAGGGTGACACCGTTCAGCCTTACGAGCAGAACGACCTCAACCGTGTTACTATTTGCATTTGCGAGTAATCTTTGATTTACTTCAAATATTAACTTCCCCCCGTCATTCTGCTGCAAGCGTAGTGGCGGGGGGATGAATTATCATCTATGAGAAGACTCTACACATTATTCATTATGGCCTCGCTCAGTCTGGCGAGTGCTATTGCTCAGAGCCCCACAGGAATTGTTGGCGACAACTACTATCGTGTTCATAACCTTGCGTCGGAACGATACATTTATGTGACGGACAACAAGGACTACTACGACATGACTCACGACGCGGAAGACTTTCAGGCCATCCAGTTGTGGAAGGATGCCAGCAAGACCATATCGGATCCTGCCAGCGTTATTTTCATTGAGAAACATGGTTCGAAGTACGATCTTAAGGCGCAGGGTACTGGCATTTATGACCTTACCAGTACATATCAGGAGAACGGTGTAGGTTACTATGTTACGATTGAGCAGAAGGGTGAGGGCATTTACGAAGTTTCAGCAGAGAAACGCGGTGTCAAGAAATACCTTTCAGACGACAGGTCGAACAACGATCCGCAGGGACAGTTGGGCACGTCCAACAAGCTTAACTACCGTCGTTGGGTTGTAGATAAGATTGACGCGAATCATGCCACTAATTACTTTGGCATCACGCCCTCAATCACGCTGAACGACAAATACTTTCAGCCTTTCTATGCTGCTTTCCCGTTCAGGACAGCATCGCCCAACATGCATGTATATTACGTTTACAAGGTTGCGGGCAACATTGCGACCCTGAAGGAAATCAGCGGCGACATTCCGGGCAGTACTCCCGTTATCATTGAATGTGCTTCGGCCAATCCTTCCGACAATCGCTTAGAGCTTCTTGCTCCGTCGTCGGCCGAGCTTTCGGACAACAAGCTTGACGGTGTATACTTCCGCAACGGTGAACGTCCGCAGGAGTCAACGGATGCATATACTGAGTTCGATGCATCTACGATGCGTCTCCTCACGGTTGCCAACGGCAAACTCGTCTTCAGCGACAATGCTCCGGAGCGTTTGATTGAAACTGAGGCTATCGATTGGGAGGAATACGAGTACTTCTATCCGATGTGTCTTCCTGCCAACACAAGTTATCTGAAGGCAGACGCCGGCACACCTGCTGTGCTCGACGTACGCATTGACGGTTCCGGCATTGATGAGATACTTGCCGAGCGCGAGGACACTTCTGTAGAAGGAGTCTTTACGCTTAGCGGCATGCAATTGCGTGCGACGAATAGCGTACAGGGCCTGCCGGCTGGCGTGTACGTAGTAGGCGGCGTGAAGGTTGTCGTCAAATAAAGAGCCATAAAAGACCATCTACATTATTATAATATATACATAAGACTTTCGCATGATGAAGAAGTTTGGCATATGTCTATTTGCACTGTCGCTGACGACAGTTGCAGTTGCTCAGAACGAGGCAGGAGAGAGGTCTGCATTCTTTTCCCGCCTAGCAGAGAAGAATATCCTGAACCACATGGATGTCGGCGTGAACGTGGGCACCGTGGGCATTGGCATTGATGTGGCGATGCCTGTGGGCGACTATGTTCGCATCCGCGCAGGATACGAATATATGCCGAGCATCAAATTCACGTCCGATTTCAAGATCGAGACGCGCGGCGGCAGCATCCAGCGGTTCATCGACAAGATGAACACCATCGACGTCGACCAGAAGCTGCAAGAAGTGGGAGTTGACCTCTCCGACCCGAAGTTCAGCGAGTACAAAGCGCTGTTCGACAAGTTCCGAAACGTGGAACTCAAGGACAGGGTGACGATGAACATGAAGCCCAACGTGCATCAGTTCAAGTTCCTGGTGGACGTTCTGCCCTTCAAGAACAACAAGCACTGGAGCTTCACGGCCGGTTTCTTCGTAGGCCCTTCTACGAGCGGCAAGGCGCACAACCAGGACAAGGAGACGCTGCTGCTGGAAGGGGTGACGGCCTACAACGACCTCTACGTGCGCTACTGCCAGAATGGCATAGCGGGCAATTACCACGAGAAGCTCGACGATTTGTTCTACAACAACGGCGTAGCCGGTATTCCTCTGGGGCATTTTGCCGACGGCGACAAGGCCATCATGGTGCCCGCCGCAGGCGGTGTGGCAAAGGCCGAGATGCAGCTGGGCAACTTCCGCCCTTACCTGGGCCTTGGCTACAACACGCATCTGTCGAAGGACAAGCGTTGGAACCTGAACGTCGATGCCGGTGTGCTGTTCCTCTGCGGAAAGTCGCACGTATATGTGGACAATGTTTACAAGATTGACGAGAGCAAGATAGACATCGACAACTACGTGTTCGACATTCTTCGCCCGAATGCCGACTGGACGGACTACGTGGTCGACAAGCCCCTGCAGCAGGTCGATTTGCTCCACGACGTGGAGGACATCCCTGGTAAGGTTGGCGACATGGTGCACAAGGTGAAGAATTTCAAGGTCTATCCGAACGCTTCCGTAACGTTCTCCTACAGGCTCTTCTAAACAAGAAAAAGCCTCCCCGCCGACGGGGAGGCTTTTTTGTTCACAGCGGCCCGCATCCCATGCACGAGGTGGTGGTCAGGGCTGTGAGGAAAGCGGTGAGTGCGGCTACTAAAACCTTTGCCGCGAGCTCGATGAAGTTCAGTTTTTTCATGATTTGTTTCTTTAGTTTTCGGGTTTGTGGATTAATGATTAAGTACGTTAACTGTATCTTCTCAGTTAATAGAGTTTGTAAAGGCAGAATCCTCTGACGACAGTCTGGTCGCGGAGCACGACGCCGCATTCCTGGCGCGCCATAGCCTTGACGAGTTGTGGCCAGTCGTATTCGGTGAGGCGTTCGTTGCCGCCCAGTCCTGTCCAGAGGCAGACGTTGCGAATGTACTGCTCGGTGTTGTTCTCGGAAGTCGGTGCCCATCGGCGGACGATGTCTCTGATGCAGACAGCGCCATATCGGCGTGCGTATGTGCGGAAGATGCAGAAGGCGGCACGCAGTCCCCACTCTACGGCTTCGAACTGCACATACCTGCTGTCGGTCTGCAGCGGCGTTTGCCCTCGCCATCGGGTAGCAGCAACCCGCCGGATGTTCAGCGGGTTGCAGTTTCTCATTCCTCTTACCATAGGGGCTTCAAGATTTCTACTCGAGTCCGTGGATGGTGTCGGTATTTTTGATGACTTCGATGGCGTCGGCTGCCATCTTTCGGCTGGGCACGAGCTGGAAGGTTGCCTCGCCTCGGAGGTTCTCGAACTCCTTGCCGGGCGTCCATCCGACGTTGACGGCCTTGATGTTGCCGATGTTGAAGTCTTCGGTCGTCTCAGCGCCTTCGGTCTTGAGGCGTGGCTGGAAGTCGCCGAGGTCTCCGAGCTTGACGCGCTTGCCCTCAAGCATGAGTTCGCGCAGGCAGCCAACAGCGATGGTGAGCAGGCCGACTATGTCGCCCTTGCTATAAACGCAGCCATGATTGGCGATGTGCTTTGCAAAAGCGTTGATGTCGATAACTTCAGCGACCTGAGCGACGCCATATGCCTTTGTCTCAGTGATTTCAGCCTTCTTTGTGCCGGGCTTGGTGCTTTGGATTGCGATACTGTAGTTAATCATAGTAATAAACTTTTAAGGTTAAAGATTAAAGTTAATGATTAAGGGTTAAAGATTTGTGTTTTTCAGAAGCGCTTCTGTCTTTATATACTCGGCACCCCCCTTTTTGTTAACCCCTGAAGCCGACTTTTTTGCACTCGGGAGCAAAATTTTTTCTTACACATTATATATATTTTAGTGTGCGCAGGTGACGCGCACGCGCTCGCGCGTTTGGAAACGCCGCGTGGGGCGATGACCATTTCCGCGTGCGGCGATGGCAATCCCCGCACGCGGCGTTTGAAATCTCCCCACGCGACGTTCCTGTTGCAGCACAAAAAAGCCTTTCCTCCTGTTTTTGGAAAGGCACAAAAAAAGCCTCTCCGAATTGCGGAGAGGCTGTCTCAACTGTAAGTTGCTTCAATTTAGAAAGCGAGCTCCTTACCAGCTTTGAACTTAACCACCTTCTTAGCAGGAATGGTGATAGCCTTCTTTGTAGCGGGGTTGATGCCCTTACGAGCCTTACGCTTTGTTACGTCAAATGTACCGAAGCCAACGAGAGCAACCTTTTCACTCTTCTTAACGGCCTTCTTGATAGCCTCCAGAGTTGCGTCCAGAGCCTTCTTTGCGTCAACCTTGCTCAAGCCAGCGCCCTCAGCGATCTTGGCTACTAATTCAGTCTTGTTCATAAGATAAATGTTAAGTTGTTTGTAATTAGGTTATTTAATACACTGTTTATTGCACATTTGCATGACAAATTTAGCGAAAGTTAGCCTAACCGCAAAGCTTTTCCGCAAAAAAATGCAATAAATAGTGAAAAAACTTTATATAATGCCCGTTTTGCCCCAATATTCAGCCTATTTTTCGTACCTTTGCACGCAAATTAATAAATATTCGACGTAATACGATGAACTCAATACCTCCTGTAACGAAAAACCTGCTCATCATCAACGTGCTATGCTTCTTCGCAAGCCTCGCTTTCCGCTCGCACGGCATCGACTTCGATGAGCTCTTCGGCTTGCATTTCCTGCTGGCCAGCAACTTCCGCCCCTGGCAACTCTTCACCTACATGTTCATGCACGCCAGCTGGCAGCACCTCTTCTTCAACATGTTCGCCGTCTGGATGTTCGGACGCATCATCGAGCAAACGATGGGCCGTAACCGCTTCCTCTTCTACTACCTTACCTGCGGACTCGGAGCAGGACTCATGCAGGAGATAGTGCAGATGGCTGAGTACTGGTACTACGGCTATGCCGCCTACGAACAAGCCAACCTTGGCGGAGTCCTCGTTCCGATGGCTGATTATCTCAACCGCTGGAACACCGTCGGCGCATCCGGTGCTGTCTATGGCATCCTGCTTGCCTTCGGTGTCACCTTCCCCAACGAACGACTGTTCATCTTCCCCATTCCCGTGCCCATCAAGGCGAAATACTTCGTCGTAGGCTATGCCATCATCGAACTCCTCTCCGCCCTCTCACAGAGCAGCGACGGCGTGGCACATATGGCACACCTCGGCGGTATGCTCGTCGGACTGCTGCTCATCATCTACTGGCGCAGAGGCGGAGGCAACGGTAGCAACGGCGGCTACAGAAGCTACGGGCCAAGGGACGATTCGTGGAACGGCTTCCGCAACTGGTTCTCATCCCTCTTTAAGAAAAAAGAACCGCACATCGACGTCACCTACGGCGGCCGATACGGGCAAGAAGCAGCCTACCGGCAACAGAAGAAAGAACAGGAGGAAGAGCTCAACCGCATCCTCGACAAAGTGAAAAAGAACGGCTACGAAGGCCTCACAGCAGAAGAGAAACGGCGCCTCTTCGACATCACAAGGAAATAGTCATGCTGAAGCGCTTCTCAATCAGCCTCTTCCTCGGCGCCAACCTCTGCACCATCGTGCTGATGTGGCTCTGCGTCGCCCTGACATTCGTCTCGCCCAACGTCTTCCCGCGCCTCTCGCTGCTGACACTCGCCTTCCCCGTCTTCCTCGCCGTCGACCTCCTCTTCGTCATCTTCTGGCTCCTCTTCAAGGCCCGGTTCGCCTGGGTGCCCATCGCAGGAGCGCTCGTCATAGGCGGCTACATCCTCGACTACTGCCCCATCCACTTCAGCAGCAATCCGGACACCGACAGCACCATCACCATCATCACATACAATGCCGGGAAAGCCACAACAGAAGAGCAAGAAGACCACCTCATTCAATTTCTCAATACAGCCGACGCCGACATCATCTGCCTGCAAGAGATCGGACTACGCGTCCTCAGCAAACCAAAGGCTAAGGCCTGGCTCGACTCCACACCCTACCACACACTACAGGCCAGCAACAACGCCATACTCTCCAAGTTCCCATTCCTCAGCGACACCATACACATCGACTTCCCTTCGCGCTCCAACCACAGCTTCGCCTGCTGGATTGACTGCAACGGCGACAGCCTGTTCATCGTCAACAACCACCTCGAAAGCAATCACCTCAGCCCAGAAGAGAAAGACGAATACACCAACACCATCATCGACCCGAACCGCGAGTCCATCCGCAATAGTTCGCAAATGCTCATGGGCAAACTGAGCGAAGCCGCAGCCTACCGAGGCGCACAGGCAGACAGCATCTGCGCCCACATCAAACGCAACGCCGACTACCCCACAATCGTATGCGGCGACCTCAACGACACACCCATCTCCTACGTCTATCAACGCTTCGCCCACCATCTCACATCAGCCTACAGGGAAGCAGGCAACGGGCCGGGCTTCACATACTCCAGGCGCTCCTTCCCTGTGCGCATTGATCACCTCTTTTATTCCGACGACTGGAACTGCACCTCGTGTCGCATCGATCGCGCCGTTTCGTCCTCCGACCACTACCCTCTCATTGTCCGATTGAGCAAAAAAGAACGCTAAAAGTCACGTTAAGCAGAAAAAAATGCCTCTTTTGCTCGCTGTTTAAGGAAAAAGTCGTATCTTTGCACGCTATTATGCCAAAAACGGAAAATAATTAAACAAAACATTAAATAATTACTAACAATGCAAAACAAAGGATTTGTAAAGGTTTTCGCGGTTCTGCTGACACTCGTCTGCCTCTTCTATCTGAGCTTCTCCGTCGTGACCAATCACTTCGAGAACAAAGTTGCGGCACTCGCAGAGACAGAAGGCCAGGCTGCTGCCGACCGCTACATGGACTCACTGCTCAACAACAAGGTGTACTGCAATGTCTGGACATTGAAGGAATGCCGCGAGATGGGCATTGGCCTGGGTCTTGATCTCAAGGGCGGCATGAACGTCATCCTCGAAGTCAGCGTGCCCGACGTCGTCAAGGCACTCGCCGACCACAAGGAGGAGACCGACGAAAACTTCCGCAAGGCCGTAGAACAGGCCACAAAGGAGGCTGCAAACAGCCAAAGTGACTTCATCACATTATTCATCAAGGACTACAAGGCACTGGAGCCCAACAAGGCTCTCGCCGAACTCTTCGCCACACAGCAACTGCGCGACAAGGTGACAACAAAGAGCACCGACAAAGAAGTCGAAAGCGTGCTGCGCGCAGAGGTAAAGAGCGCCATCGACAACTCCTACAACGTGCTCCGCACACGTATCGACCGATTCGGTGTCGTACAGCCTAACATCCAGGCCCTCGAAGGACAGGAAGGCCGCATCATGGTCGAAATGCCCGGCGTCAAGGAACCCGAACGTGTACGTAAGCTCTTGCAGGGCAGCGCTAACCTCGAGTTCTGGGAGACCTACAACACTCAGGAAATCGTGCCTTTCCTCGTTAACCTCGACACAAAACTTGCTGCTGCACTGAGTGGCATCAAGGACGAGGCTTCTGCAGACTCTACAGAAGAGGCTGTAGCTCATACCGACGAACAGAAAGTTGAAGTTCCTGCCGACACCACAAAAGCTGCTGCCGACCTCGCTTCTGCCGTTGCCGAGAACAACGACGAGACAGTTGCCGACGCCAATGCTTCTGCAGCCGACATCGAAAAGCTCCACAAGCAACACCCCTTGCTGAGCCGCTTGCAGCTACAGGGCGCTTACGGTTGCGTAGTTGGCTTTGCCAGCAAGCGCGATATGGCAGACATCGACGAGCTCCTCGCTTCTCCCGAGGCTAAGGAAGTGCTCCCCTCTGACCTTCGCCTCAAGTGGGGCGTGAAGGGCATGGGCGAAGGTGCCAGCGCAAACGTTTATGAATTATACGCTATCAAGGTTACCGAGCGCAACGGTCGTGCTCCTCTCGAGGGCGATGTAGTGACCGACGCCAGCGACTCTTACGACCAGCGCGGCATGCCTTGCGTCAGCATGAAGATGAATGTCGACGGTGCACGTCGTTGGGCTGCCCTCACAAAGGCTAACCTCAAGCGCAGCGTTGCCATCGTCCTCGATGATAACGTTTACAGTGCTCCCACCGTACAGAGCGAGATTACCGGCGGCAACTCCGAGATTACCGGTCACTTTACAGCAGAAGACACTCGCGACCTTGCAAACGTGCTGAAGTCAGGTAAGATGCCTGCTCCCGCAAAGATCGTCAGCGAGGAAATCGTTGGTCCTTCTCTCGGTGCAGAGTCTATCCGCCAGGGTATCTGGAGCTGCGTCATCGCCTTTGTCATCCTGATGATCTACATGATCATAATGTATGGCTTCATTCCTGGC
>Ga0247609_10000547_pt1 | contig 51521 bp, 50 predicted proteins | sample 172DNAGHGlowgp2_FD_193487 | JGI IMG/M metagenome (GOLD analysis project Ga0247609, IMG submission 193487) | Sheep rumen microbial communities from Palmerston North, Manawatu-Wanganui, New Zealand - 1728 DNA GHGlow gp2 | ecosystem: Host-associated > Mammals > Digestive system > Stomach > Rumen ... | reverse complement strand
GCGTAAAAATCAAAAGCAGGGTCTGCCCGCCCATAATCAGGGCCAAAAACGCCATCTGGATAGCGTTCGCCACCGCATGAATCCGCCCCGCCGTATCGGGCCTGGTAAAGCCCTGGATGACCGTCCGCAAAATCACATAGGCAGAACCCGCGCTCCAGCCAATCACGCCATACAGCACAGCCTCAAGCCAGTCGTTATTCACAAAGGGCAGCGAGAACATGGTCACGGCAGATACCGCCGCCGAAAAAGGAATCAGCCCGGTCTCCACGAACCCCTTTGACGCACGTCCGGCGCTCAGGGCGCCCACCACGTAGCCCACGGTGGCGCTGAACATGGACACGGGAATCACCGCCGTATTCAGCATATCGTTCATGCGCTGGATAAGGATCAAGAAAATCTGGGTCACGCCCCAGAACGCCGAAAGCCCGAGAATCGAAAGCCGCACGATAGGGTGGCTCCAGGTGGCCGAAAATTCCCGCACCGGGGACCGCATCTTCAGGGAATCGTGGGACTCCCCCACCCGAATGCAGAACGCCGCCACAGTGGTCACCACCGAAAGCCCGAGATAAATCCAGAGGGTCAAATCGATACTCACCGGAGAATTCTCGTGACCCGAAAGCCCCATGGCAAAAAATGCCGCTCCCGCAGTCCCCAGCACCGACAGTGCCATGTACCAGGAATTGATTTTCACCAGGTCCTCGCCCGCCACCATCTCCTTCATGATACCCAATTTGGCGGGGCTCAGAATCGAAAGGAAAATCCCGTAAAGCAGCAACAGGCCGTAGGCCACCCACTCGGCCCCTGCCACGTAGCACACCACCACCGCAATCACGGAGGCCAGCATGCCCACCGACGACCAGGCCATCACGCGGCCCTTGCGGAAGTGCCCCGCAAAATAACTCGCCGCAGGCATCATGAAAATGCTGGGCACGAAAATGGCGAACTGCAAAAGCATGCTGCGCCACCAGAAAGCCGACCCCTCGAAGGAAAACGAAAGCCACCGTTGAAAGTGGACGAACAGCCCCATCTGCACAAAAATACTGCAAAAAACCAGAATGAAATAGGGTACCACGCTAGGGTAACGGCAAAGCTTCATAAATCCTCAAATTTCGGCAAATGTAGCATTATTGAGGATTTAGGCCTAGGCCATGAAATGGAGCAAAAAACTTACAATTTTACTACATCAGAAAACAATTGCAACCCATACTGTTTCCCGAAAAAAAATGTATATCTATAATGGAGTGTGTTTATGGGTAAATTTTTTCCACTTTGCGTTGTAGCAGCGGCGTTGGAGGCTTTTGCGGCAAGTCCTGTAGTGCAGCCGCTGGACTACACCGACCAGCTGCAAAGTTTCTACAATCCGGACCGGGGCTTTTACAGGCCTCAGCTTATACACTTTAAGCCGGAAGGCGTTGATGCGAAACCTCTTTACAAAAACAGACTCATGCAACTACGGGGAGAAATTTCCGCATTCTCCAGCAACGCCGTCTGGGATGAAAGCGACCCGAATGCCCACGGCACCACCCAGAACCTAACCGAGGCCATGCTGAATTCTTTCCGCGCCTACCTGGATAAGATTCGCGCCACAAACTCCACCGTTATTGTCCGCTTTTCCTACGACCCCTGGTACAATGGCAAGGGCAACATGGAGCCCCCGCAGGAATGGATCCTGAAACACGTCAAGCAACTGAGCGCCGTTTTCAACGAATACAAAGACGTGATTACCTTCGTGGAGCAGGGCATGTACGGCCCCTTCGGAGAGCAACACACCAGCGCCATCAGCAACCCGCTTTACGTAGGCGAAGGCCTTGCCACCCTCCTGCAGAATACCGACGACGACGTAGATGTAGGTCCGAGAAACCCCGGCGTACTCGCCCGCGGGCTCGGTTTCAGCCCGACAACAGAAGTCAACGCCGCAGGCGACACCACCGCCTGGAACTACAACGTCTCCTTCAATGTAAATCACCCCTATTTCAAGATGAAGGCAGACTCCCTGGGCAAAGACATCTACCGGGCGGGATTCTACAACGACTGCTATGTAGGCACCGAATACGACTACGGCACCTGGGGCGGTAACTGCAACAGCAGCGTCTGTCGCGAAGAAGGGGTGGCGTTTATGGAGAACTACGCCCATCACGTTCCCTACGGCGGCGAGGCCTGCTCCCCTCCTAACGGGTACGCCAAAATCAATACCGCAAAATTCATTTCTTACGAAGCTTTCCGCACCCACACTTCTTACCTGAACTACGAACATACCTGGGCCCTGACAAAACCCGACGGTGGAGAATGGCGGCTAGAGGAATTCCACCCCCGGGACACCATCGACAAGGCCTACGAATCCTACACCGACGGTAATGGCGTATTGCAGAATTCCGCCTTCAAGTACATCGACGACCATCTAGGCTACCGCTATGTGCTGCGCCGGTCATCCATGATGGATTCCCTGGGGCCCGGCAGCCTGCTGCAGCTGGACTTGAAAATCCAGAACGTGGGCTTTGGCAACATGACCAAGAAACGGCCCGTCACCGTCGTGCTTAGGAGCGTCACCGAATCCGCAGGCGACACCGTCTACGGCACTCCGCTGGAACTCAAGCAGGCAGGGAACTTCGACCCGCAGGACATTCTGTGCCGGAAAGTTGTGCTGAAGTCGGCGTTTGACGCCAACGGGAACATCGCCGACTACAGCAACGTGCAGTCCGAAACTGTTTCCGACGGCATCAACGACGTGAAGGTGGCAGCCCAGCTCCCCGACACGCTCCCCGAAGGAAAGTACGCCGTCTACCTAAGAATTTCCCAATACGGGAACTGGCCCGCTGACTCTAACTACTCCGTAGTCCGCTTCGCCAACGACTCCGCCTACTACGACAAGGAGACAGGCGCAAACCTGGTAGGCAGTTTCGTACTGAGCAAAAAGGCTCCTGTGGTAACGGCAATCCCGGCATCAAAGATTGCAAAAGGTGGCAAGACCATCCGCCTGGAAAATCACGGCCAGACCCTTACGGTCCAGAACGCCCGCCGTGTGGAAATTTTCGACCTGATGGGACACAGGCTTATGGCACAGGATTTGCAGGGAACGACAACCATTTCCCTGAAAAACTTGCCAAGGACCTCGCTAATTATCAGGACACGCTAGCCCCTAGATCCTAACCCCTAATCTCCCAGGTCGTGCCTTCCTTGCTGTCCTTGATGACCACGTTCATCGCGGCGAGCTCGTCGCGGATATGGTCACTTTCGGCCCAGTTCTTGGCTGCACGGGCTTCTTTACGAGCGGCAATCAGCGCTTCGATCTTTGCTACATCCACGCCGTCGTTCGCACCCTTCTTGGCGTATTCTTCACGAGGTTCGTCCAGCTTCAAACCGAAAATCTGGTCGAAGTCGGCCACCAGGGCCGCCTTTTCGCCGTCATCGATATCGCTCTTGAGCATCGTGTTCATGATACCGAGGGCGCGCGGCATGTTCAAGTCGTCGCCGATAGCGTCCTTGAATTCAGCCTGGAATGCCTTGGCGGCATCGCTTTCAATCGCGGTTGCCTTGCCGATCAGCGGATCCGTCTTCTTGTGCAAGCTCTTGAGGCCTTCCTTCGCACCTTCCAGGGCTTCCCACGTGAAGTTCAGGTAGTTGCGGTAGTGGCTGCCAATGGCGAAGAAGCGGTAGTCAAGCGGGTTGAAGCCGCGGTCCATGAGGAGCGAAACCGTCAGGAATTCGCCGCTGGACTTGCTCATCTTGCCGAACTTCTGCTCGGTAGTGCCGTCTTCCAGCTTTTCTTCGCTTGCTGTGCGGAGGAACTCACCGTGCATCCAGAAACGTGCAAACGGGACGCCGTTGGCGCATTCACTCTGAGCGATTTCGTTGGTGTGGTGTACGCGGATGTGGTCCGTACCGCCGCAGTGGATGTCGAGCGTCGGGCCGTTGTACTTCATGGCCATGGCAGAGCATTCGATGTGCCAGCCGGGGAATCCAACGCCCCACGGGCTGTCCCATTCCATGGCGCGCTTCTTATCCTTCGGGCTGAACTTCCACAGAGCAAAGTCGGTGGCGTTCTTCTTTTCGCCCATGTCGATGCGGCTACCCTTGCGCAGGTTTTCCACGTCCAGGCGAGCGAAGTCGGCGTAACGCGGGAACTTGAGGCTGTCGAAGTAGATGCCGTCGCTGGTGCGGTAGGTGTAGCCCTTTTCTTCCAGGGTCTTCACCAGTTCAATCTGTTCCTGGATGTGCTGCGTGGCAGGAGTCCAGCGGGTCGGTTCCTGGATGTTGAGGCGGTGCCAGTCGGCCATGAACGCGTCGGTGTAGAACTTCGCGATGTCCCAGACGGACTTGCCTTCGCGGGCGGCGCCCTTTTCCATCTTGTCGTCGCCGGAGTCGGCATCGCTGGTGAGGTGGCCCACGTCGGTGATGTTCACGATGTGGTTCACCTTGTAGCCGTAGTACTTCAGCGTACGCACCAAAAAGTCTTCGAAAATGTAGGTGCGGAGGTTGCCGATGTGGGCGAAATGGTACACCGTCGGGCCACAACAGTACATGCGCACGGCGGGAACGCCTTCCGGGAGAGTGAATACTTCTTTCTTGCGCGATGCGGTGTTGTAGAACTGTAGAGCCATTTTTGCCTCCGGTTAGTGAATGCGGCGCAACTTGCGTCAAGCGGGGGCAAATATAGAAAAAATCCTCCCTTATCAATACGAACACCTGCGCAGAGAACGTTTCCACGCCATTCTTCGTCATCCCGGCCCCTCCCGCTGTCATGCCCGGCTTGCACAAAAGTGCGATGCTCTTCGGCTCAGATATGCAAAAACAAGTTTTTGCATATCGTTCGCCTCATTCGCATCTGACCGGGCATCCCCCTTCATTTGTAAAATCCGCACGTAAACAAAATTTTCAGGCATATTTCGCCCCAAAAAAACGTCTTATACATAGACGGGGCTCTCCCTGTCCGCGATACGGGCGCGTTCCCGGAAAAAAGACGACAAATGGAAAACAAATGCACACCTTGTCAATGTGAAGTGACAAATGTGAAATGTGTGATGAAAATCTAGGAGCGCAAAATGAAAGAAAACGACGCCAAACAGAATAGCGTACTATCGTTAAGCAAAGGTTTCGCTTTGCGAATCGTGCAACTGCACCAATATTTAAAATCAAACAAAAGGGAATTTGTTCTCAGCCAACAAATGTTGCGAAGTGGAACAAGCATAGGTGCAAATATAAAGGAGGCGCAGTTTGCTCAAAGTAAGGCCGATTTTACAGCAAAGATGTATATCGCTTTGAAAGAGGCCGGTGAAACGGAGTATTGGTTAGATTTGCTGTATGAATCCCGATATTTAGAAGCAAAGGAATATGAAAGCATTATCACACCCTGCAGAATCATTATTCGAATACTTAACGCCATAACCAAAACCGTAAGAGGGAAATAATTCATTTCACATTTCACATCACACATTTCACATTATTATATTTTGTGGTATCAGACCGACAACAACACGAGGATACGCTATATGACTTGGCAAGAAGAAATAGACATCGCCGTTGACCAGGAACGCCAGCGTGCCGACGAAGAAAAAGCCCGTGCCGACGAAGAAAAAGCCCGTGCCGACAGGTACGAGAAGATGCTCAGGGACCTCGGAAAACTGTAGCCGCCTAACAGCAGATATCCAGCCAGCCCGTTCACCGAACGGGCTTTTTTGTCGGCTTTTTGGTCATCGTCCCTCCCCCGAGCCTGCCCCGGGCCTGTCCCGGGGTCATCCTCGCTCCTCCATTGTCATCCCGGCCACCGTGCCGGGATCACCAATCCCTACCATCGTCATCCTCGCGCACCTTCCTTGTCATGCCCGGCTTGACCGGGCATCCCCTTTCATTTGCAAAATCCGCATTGTAAACAAAATTTTCAGGCATATTTCGCCCCAAAAAAACGTCTTATACGTAGACGGGAGCCTTTCCTGTCTGCGATTCGGGCGCGTTCCCGCTATAAAACGGAATAAAATGACAAGAGAGGAATTCCTCGCCATGGTCAAGGACGTACACGAGCATCCCGAGCACCTGGCGAAATACCGCAAGAAGTACAAGAATGTCTACCCGTTCAGCGACGGCATTTTCAAGATGCTCATGGCGAACGAGGCAAAGCCGCAGCGCACCGTGAAATTCTTAAACGCCATGCTCGGGCTCAACGGCCGCAAGGCTATCAAGACTTACACGCTGGGCGTACCTGAGAACCCGGGTGTGCTCAACGACAAGACCGCCATCTTCGACATCTACGGCACCACGCAATCCGGCGAGCCTGTGCTTATCGAGGTGCAACAGACATTCAACAAGCTTTTTGTTGACAGACTCATCTACTACACCGGCCGTGTGGTCTCGCGCACTGTCAAGAAGTCGCAGGATTACAATTTGCCACACATCTACGTGCTCTCGCTTTTGACCGTGAACCAGTTCCCGAAAGAACCGAACACCTACCTGCACCATGTGCAAATAGTGCGCAATCGGTGTATTTTCTACAATAAACTGGATATCTATCTAGTCGAGATCGAGAAGTTCTTTGCCATCGACAAGCGCACCCCGCCGAGCAAGCGTGAAACGACCGACAGGGCCGAAATGCTGCGCCTGTTCCGCGACGTGCTCGAGGAAAACGAAATCCCAGAAGAAAAGCTGAAGAAACTGCTTGACAAGGACTTTATGAAAGATGTATCTTTAGTAGGGTACACTGACGAAACACTCCTGAACGAGGTTGACGGGATGACGAATATTATTTATGAGAAGCAGGGCTCCTACTTGCAGGCTAAAGAAGATGTCGCCCTTGCGATGCTTGCCCGAAATTATTCCGTTGATGATATCGTGGCAATCACCAAGCTCCCGAAGCAGGAAGTGGTCGAACTGGAACGGCGGGCAGCGAAAAAATCGGCTACGGCGTAACCCCCCAATTATTCCAACTTGGACTATGGAAATCCGGGAAAATCTCCCTTTTCCGCGGCATTTTAACATTTCATATTGATATATAATATAAAATTTTATATATTATGTGTAAATATAAAAACATACTGGACAAATGAAAAACCCACTAGGCAAAACCAGCCTGCTATTGCGATTTGCCCCCGAGGTCGGAGGGGTATTCTCCCTGTCGGAACTGAGTTCCCTCTTCGACATCGCAAACCAACAAACACTGTGGATTGCCGTCAGGCAATTCGAGACAGCCGGTCTCCTCAGCCGCTACTGCCGGGGAATATATGTCGCACGGGAATTCGATTCCCAAATCCTCTCTGCAAAGGTTCGCACGGATTCATACATTTCCTTCGGCTCGGCACTTGCATACCGTAGGCTAATCGGCACCGAAAGCCCGCGACTCGTCACCTGCGTCACTCCGGCAAGGGCAGCGGAATATTCCGGCGACGTAAACCTGTCCTACGCAAGGATTTCCAAGGACCTGTTCTTTGGATACGAAACCCTGCAGAACGGGGTCAAGATGGCCGACGCGGAAAAAGCCGTGCTGGACACGCTCTACTTTTACCAGCATAAAAAAAAATTCTATTTCAACATATTCCAGGACATCGATTTTTCTACTTTGTCCAGAAAAAAACTGGACGCCTACCTGAAGCAATACAAGAACCCGAAATTTCAGACCTTCGCAAGGAACACGATTGATGAAAAAATCATTCGCAAAAGCAACCCATGATGTTGGTCCTGGTTGTGATGGAATCTTGTCCAAACCTGTCTAAATCGTGGAAGAGCCTGAACGTATACTTGTTTTTCTAGCAAATAAATGCTATATTATGGCCATGGCTTTAGCAATAAGTACAGTACCAGTATTGACGGACGATGTTGCAGAAGATTTCGTCCGACAAGCTGACTATAATTCGGAACATCTTGCTGGTTCCGAGTATAGCGCCGACAAAGAGGCGTGGTGTCTCCGCATTATCGAGAATTCAAGACTTGACCAGTTAAAGCGTTCTAGTTCAAAATGAACCTTTCCGATTTTTCGTTCAGCACTCTGGGGGAACACATCAGTGACCTCTCCACATTTGATTGTGGCAGGAAAGACATCAACGATTTTTTCAAAGACGAGGCGATGGACTACCAGAACGAATTGTTCGGCAAAACCTACCTTTTCAGCCCGCGTGATAATTTGGAATGCGTAGCGGCTGCTTTCACGGTGGCGAACGCAAGTATTTTCACCCGAATGCTCCCGAACTCAAGACAAAAAAAAGTCGGCTACGAAGTACGGCATTCGAAAGGGCAAATCAACTATCCGGCAGTACTGCTTGGTCGATTGGGTGTTGACGTTCGTTTTGCCGGTCATGGTCTTGGACCGCAGATTATAGAATTTGTCGCGCAATGGTTTGCCGGTTCTGAAAATAAATCCGGCTGCAGGCACTTGATTGTTGACGCGTACAATGAAGATTGGCTTCTGAAATTCTATGAACGGTGTGGCTTAATTCCAATATTCAACAGCATAGAACAGGAGCGAACATATCGGCAAATTGAAGACGAAAGTAAGCCGTTGGAAACGAGGCTGCTTTACAGGGATCTCATTTTGCTGAGACGAGATTCAATTCGAAAATAAAAAAAAGGACGATCGGTTAAGCTCGTCCTTTTGCTTTTTACAAGAATGTAGGTTACATTGAAGAGTGCGTCAGCGATTCTTCGACGCTAAAGTCATAAAACTGTTGGACGAGCCGAAAGAGCATCGGCCAGTTTACCTAGTTCAATAATCCCACACCCCACATTCCACACCTCACACCCGATATATATTCCAACTTGGACTATAGATTTCCGGGAAAATCTCCCTTTCTGTAAAAAAAAATCTATGTTTACAGTCATCGAAAGCGTCTGGGATATGGCGATTTTTCGCGAAAAACGGCATTTTTGTCAAAACTCCATGTTGTCGTGACACAAATATGACAAAACTTTGACAAAACTATTGCTTTTTCGTGAAAAAGATTGTATATTACAGAACGTAAACGGGCAATTCCGCCCAAAAGAATGTGTCACTAACAACAAGGAGAACACACATGAAAAAGCAAGGTTTTACCCTTATCGAATTGATGGTCGTGATCGTGATCATGGGCATCCTCGCCGCCGTGGCAGTACCGAAACTGTTCGGCATGATCGCCAAGTCCAAGGCCTCTGAAGTTCCGACCGCCGCCGGTACCTACGTCAACCTCCAGGATGCTTACGTGGTGGAAGCCAACGCTATTGGAACTTGGAGCCAGGTTGGCTATACTGGCCCGGGCACTAGCAGTGCTGGCGGAACCGATGGCGGCGTCTTCGCTTATAAGGAAACAGCACCGGCCAGCGGTAGCCAGGCCGGCACCACATGGAAAGCTGAGGCAAAGCAGAAGTTGAACGATTGCGACAAGGGTGGCCAGTGGGGTCTTGCTGTCGGCATTCAGGGCGGCGAAGCAGAAGGTCAGTCCAACGCCGTGTATGCAACCGGTGCTTCCAGTGGTTGCGGCGACCTGACCCCCTCCTTTAACAAACTGACCTCGGGACGTTATTCTTCGATGAGCGTTACTGTTTCCGGCTCCTAATTCTCTAGTTGAGCAAAAGTCTAAAGGCCGTCAGTTCTTTGCTGACGGCCTTTCTTTTTCTATACTTTGCTTAATGATTCATATACATCTCCGAAATAGTCCTCTATTTATCGCCTTGCTCATAAATGCCATAACATTGGTAGCAAGTCTTTTTTTTAACGGAGTAAGGTACGAGTCCCTAGATGACTACTTTATGCATTCGGTTCTAACCGGCGCCTATGGTGGAGAATACGACGTCCATCTGTATTTCATCAATGCCATTTATGGCTATTTCCTGAAACCATTCTACGCTATTTTTCCCAGTGTTGGTTGGTTCTCCATATTTGAAATTTTAGCCGTTTTCTGTTCTTTTGTCGCTATATCATACGTTATTCTACAGCGATTCAGGAATAGGATAGGCAAATGGCTTGCCCTACTGGTAATCGCCTGCGTTTCTCCTGATTTTTACCTACACATTGCCTTTACACAATGTGCAGCCATCACAACTGCCGCGGGCATCTTGCTATTTGCCGCAGGCTGTTTGGAAAGAAATTTTCGCTATCTAGTTCTCGCCTGTCCGTTCCTGATAGCAGGCTTCGTATTCCGCATAAATATGTTCCAGTTGGGCTTGCCCACGCTCGGTGTCATTGTCATCTACAATATTATCCGCGACAGAAAGGTATGGCTGTCTTCGCTTGTTGTCTTGACAGTCCTAACGGGAGTACTTGAAGGCGTCAAAGCCTTTGATTCTAGCCTTTACAAAGATAATGGCTACGACTATTACGCAGCCTATCAAGGAGTCCGTGCATATTTTGGCGATGGTGCCTTTTACGATCAAGAAGCCTTGGCTTCAGAACTGGAGGAACGGGGAATAGGCAGCCGGGATCTTCGCTACCTGAACGCATGGTATTTCTACGACAACCATGTTTTTTCGCAAGACAGCCTAATCAACCTGATAAAATATGCCGAAAGGTATCGTTTTGAGCCGAACTATGCCAAGATGCCCTTTGCAGTTGTACGGACCATATCTAACACCCTGATGCGGGGAAGTGTCTGGTGTTGGGCGTTACTCTGCCTTTCGCTGATATTCTTTTCGAACAAAAAAAGTTGGTGGATTCCATGGACATCTGTATTACTTTTATGCATCCCCTATACGTACCTACTCATGGTCAACAGGATAGTAAATCATGTGGAGTCGGGTATATGGGCGTATGCAGTCATTTTCGTACTTTCGTTTTTGCGAAAAGAAGATATTCCTGAGGATTCAAGGGCGAAGACCTATCTCCAGGCAATCGCATTTGTATGCTTTGCTGGAGTGCTACTTGCGAGTGGACAAATCGCCCTTGGAAGCAGTTTCAAAAACGCAAGGGCGGATAAGCAGTATGATGTCAATTGGGATGCCTTCTTACAATATGCGGCAAAACAGAATGATGATGTATTCCTACTCTCTTTTGATCGCTATCAGGCATTGGCAACCTACCGAGGAAATATCTACAAAGCCGTTACTCCACGGAGCCTTGACAATATTTACTCAACGGGTTATTGGAACATCCACCTGCCCGCCATGAACTGTGAACTTAAAAAACGCGGTGTTTCCAACATTTTTAAAGACATCAAGAACAAAAACGTTTACATGATGGACGACGTGGTTTCCCTTTCCTTTGTTCCCTATTATAACGAACATTACCACGAAAAGTTAGAAATTGACACCCTGCGTACCTTCGGGACAATGAGAATGCTGAAATACCACTTAGCAAAGGACTACGGTGATGGCGAGAAAGATTAATTTACTGGCGTTCTCCCTGTTCCTTGTTTTGCTCATCGCCTTGCCGATGTTGTTTGTGGATCGATTTCTTTCGAATACACAGAGACCATGGCAACTGTTGCCGTTTGGAGCAGATTCCCTTTCTGGCTTTTACAAGGAACATTATAGTATCATAGAAGAGGGGTCCCTTTTCTCTCGTTTGGCAGACACCGCAAAGCCCACAGTTATAGTCATGGTAGATGGTTGGGGTGTCCCCTATAATGAGAGAATGCTTTCCAAAGATTTTGACATTTTTGCTAACAATGCCGCCCAGTATGCCCTTCACAAAAGGATGTTTGGCATCACCGCCCTTGCAGAAAGCGAAGAACTGTCAAAAGGCTTTTCTGACGGGTTGTTTATCTTTGGGGGAGACTCGTCCACTTGTGAAAAAAAACAGAAGTCGCTCAAGCGGGATTTTGTGCAAATAGAGTGTTGCGTAAATTGTGGAGATGCAAAAATGATTTCCGTTATGGATTCCCTAATCCTAGAGCGCTCTTGGAACAGGGTCGCATGGACAACATCTCAAACTCGCGAAGGGGATAGGGACTCTCTACATTTGTGCTTGCGAGGACTTGCAGAACAGGCAAAGAAACACCCTGATTATCAATTTATTATCCAAGGAACACACTGGCCCATCTTGGGGACACCCGAAACAAGACGCAAATATCTTAAACCATGGGTGCCTGCGGTGTTTATAAATGGAGAAAGATAGAATCCACGCTATATTTCCATTATGATTGCTTTGCTTGAAAAAAAATGGTTTATCTATATAGCGGGTTTAGCCTTCTTTTTTGTCCTTTTTAGGTACTACGGCTATTATGAAGACGCGGGGCGCTATTTATTACAAGCAATCCACTTTTTATATCCAGAAAGATTTGTCGACGATGTTCCCTTTATGTTTGGGAACCAGGATAATTTCACTATTTTTTCCCCTTTTCTAGCACTCTTTTTCAAAATCTTCGGTGTCAACCACGGGGGGATTGCCGCATATTTGCTGATAGCTATTTTATGGGGGCTTTCTGCAATTACCCTGTTCATTCGTTGGACCAGGCAATGGGGTTACCCAGCCTGGGCCTTGCCAACCTTTATCGCATGCCTTGTAACGCTCACAAACAGGGGGTATGGAAGCGGGGAATATTTCGGAATATTTGATCTTTTTTTGGTGGCCAGGTTTGCCGCCCAAGCACTTGTCCTTTGTGGATTGGCATTTTTATGGTCCAAAAACCGCTATGTTTCTCTAGTGAGCTTCATGGGGGCTTTTGCTCTACACCCACTAATAGGAGGGTGGGGGCTGCCTCTATGGTTCCTGTACCATTACCCTAAACTCCAACAACCTCTTACTGTTGCAGTATTGTTAGCCCCTTTGACAGGATTTCTGCATATTGGTCGGTTTGATTTTTTCCCAAACGATTGGTACAGTACCACACTACCCTTTACCCCTACAGGGGAAGACGCTTTGGTGTATGCAGAAATTCTTGTTTTTTGGTGGGTTGCATGGAAATTCTGCAAAAACTTCGCGGTATCTAGGCTTGCATCTGTGTTTTTCTGGCTTTCCCTAGCAGGCATCTTTTGGCAGTATGCCGGCATCATTTTGCGCCATGAATTATTGGTACAGGTTCAACCATATCGTGCACTGTGGATAAGTTTCGTCCCCATGTTCCCTGTAGCTGCCCTTTGCCTGCGGAATTTTTTTCACAATTCATCACCCCTTACCTTGTGGTTTGATTCAAAACCGAAATTTGTTCGCGGGGTATTTATCCTCGCCCTTCTTCTCCTTGTACTATCGGGTGTCATTGACAATTTTGTCAAGTTATCATTGGAGCAAGGCCTCGGGAGTATGGAGAGTTTCTTTTTCTTTGCGAATCTACCGCTAGATTTACACTCTCTTCGCAAAGTTATTTTGGGCGTCTTGGCTCTTATTTGTCTTGTCGAGCATAGATATTGGCCTGCAATCGCCTTTGGTTTTTCCGCGTTCAACGGATTCTTCACCATTCTTCCTATAACCGTCTGTCTTTTTCTTCTATTTCCTTCAATAAAGGGATTATTGCGTAAACTATTACTCGCCTTTACGCTCGTTTTCTCGTTTGCAGAATACCTGTTGATAATACCTGTTTCACCATTTTCAGGACCTGGTATACAAAGTTCCATTTTTCTTGTCACTATGTTTGTCTTGGTACTGTGGGTTATTTTCGTGATCGAAACTACTCGACAAGAGTATTTGAAAGCCCCTTTGCTGATTATGGTCGCAATTTTATTTATTTGGGATGTTTTCAACTGGGATGCACGAGGAGATGTGTATATTTTAGATGAACGACAGATGGATGCATTCCTAGAAAGCCCTATCTTCCCTCAGGTGCCTGACCGCGGCAGGATCCTGTTTGTAGAAAACAATGAATCGCCCCTGCAATCCCGCTTCAAATTCTTGACAGGGTCCTATGCAGATGCGACTATTCATATTGGCTCCCTGTTCTATAAAGAACATCATTTAGAGGCCATACATCGTCAAAACGCCTTACTTCGGGGCGACACCACCCTAGGTAATCTAGGTGGATTACTTTATAGAGTTGCAAATGTTTATGACAATCCTGACACACTTCTTGCCAGAGTTCACTTTTTGTGCGAACTAGGAGAAATAACGCACCTCGTCACGGATTACAGGAATATGCCTCTTCCACTTCAGGATTCCCTGTTCTTGAATGTAAAGCAGAAATACATGTGGCTGTATGAATGTAAAAAATGACATATTTTGCTACTTTTCTCTTATGCTCCGTCGCTCTCCCCTATTTTTGGCGTTATTGCTAAACCTATTCTTTTTGGCCCTATACTTTGCCTTTGGTATAGTGCGGCACGGATCACTGGACGACTACTTTATGTCCACCGTACTAACAGGCGCGTACGGAGGAGAATACGATGTGCACATGTACTTTGTCAATGCCGCCTACGGGTATTTTTTAAAACCGTTTTACACCCATTTCCCTAAAATAGGCTGGTATTTCATTTTTGAACTGGCCGGAACTTTTGCTGCCTTCACAACCTTTACCTATTTCCTAATCCAACGGACAGGAATAAAATTGGGAGTAGCACTATCTGTCCTATTGCTAGCGTCACTCACACCAGATTTCTACTTTCAGCTGAGTTTTACCCAATGCGCCACCATTTATACGGCATCGGGAATACTAACCATCTTTTCTGCCCAAGGCAAAAAAAGATTTCTTATTCTCGGCAGTCTGTTCTTGGTTGCAGGGAGTATTATGCGTTGGGATGGTTTTTTGCTAGGAGCGCCATATTTAGCAGTATTCCTTGCCATATACGCAATTTTACAAAGAAATCCTCAAAAAAAAGAACTCGTCGCCATTTTCCTATGTATCGCAGCTATCTACTCCATTCACACTCTTGACAGAAACTTGTATACCCAAGGCGAGTACAAGCAATACGCCGCCTATCAAGGCCCCCGATCATTCTTTGGAGATGGCGCCCACTATGATAAGGAATCCGCCTTTGATGAACTACAAGAACGGGGGTTCAATGGAGCTGATTTGTGGATGTTGAAAAAATGGGTATTCTATGATACCCGGGTCTTTTCCATCGACAGTTTACGCCCCATTATTGACATCGCCAGCAACAACCAATACGCCCTTAATCCAGGAAGAACAATAGTAGCATTCTTCTTAGCCCTATCAGGAACATTAACATCCGGCATCGGTTGGTGTTGGGCGCTATTCTGTCTAATCCTATTATTTTCAAAATCAAAGGAATCTAATTTCTATCCATGGCTGTCCCTGGGCATCATCGCAATCTCCATTGGGTACCTATTGTTAGTGAATCGCTTAGCACACCATGTGGTATCAGGAATCTGGCTCTACGCTATAGTAAGCTCTATTCCCTTTATGCAAAAGGATTTTCTAGAAGGATTCGGATTAGCAGACAAAAAGCGCAGGATAATTTTCACACTACCAATCGTTTTGTCCATTCTTTTTGCATTCCTCGGCATATCTGGGCAAAGTTCTCTAAAAAAACAATGGCATATAATAGAGCACGCCGATACGCCTACAGAATGGCAGTTTTTTCTGGACTACGCGAAAAAACACGTTGATGACGTCTTTTTACTTTCATTCGAAAGATACAAGGACCTTGGGACCTACAGGAATCCACCGTACAAAGCCATCACACCCCAGAGTTGGCAAAACATTTTCTCATGGGGCTATTGGAACATTTACCTGCCAGCAATGACGCATGAACTTTCGAAGAGAGGCGTCACCAACCCTATTAGGGATATCGTTCATGACAATGTATACACAATAGAAGACGACAACAAACCCTCTTTGCTAGAATTCTACCAAAAACACTACCACGATTCCCTATGGGTAGATACTGTAGAGACCTTTGGAAAACTAATGCTGCTGAAATACCATTCAACCGCCACTCCACGTGTAGAAGAGAACTAGTTATGAAGATGTGGCAAAAAATCAATTTGTTCCTGTTCCTTGGTGTGATTATCACCTGCATTCTCTTTGTCTATTTTTTCGGGTCAATAAACATAGCCAATCCATTTGGAAAACCTTGGCATATGCAGCCATCGATACACGAGGACTCCCTTTCGCAGTTATACAAAGATCAATACCTGTTGCTGGATAAGGCTCCCTTACGCCATGCTTATTTTGACAGCTCCCGCACAAATGTCTTTATTATGCTTAACGCCTGGGGAGTTCCCGTACAAGAAAGCGTACTAAAAGATGACCTAAAACCCCTTGAAGTCCTACCCCACCAATTCGCCCTGCACCGGCGACTTTCCAACAACACTCAACACGCAGAACGGGTTGAATTCAGAAATAAGTACGAGAACAGCATATTTGTTACAACAGGAGATTTAACCCTGTATAAGCGCTTTGATTATGTTCACTCACTAGGTTTTGGCAACATCATTTTCCTTGATAGAAACGACATTGACTCCGCTATTCAAAAAATCGATTCCCTGTTAGCCCAACCACCCTCATTTATCGCTTGGACCATAGAAGTCTCGCCTACAGGGGATCATGAGAAAATACAACAAACAATGCAGAAAATTGCCGAATTTGAAAAAAAACACCCCGATGTTCGATTTGTAATTCAGGGAACCCACAGACCGGTACTATGCAGACCAGAGATAAGAAACAATTATAAATCACATTGGGTGCCTGCCGCCATATTGAACTAAATTTTATGTATATTCCCTATGGTAGGTGTATATAATGATCTTTAAAGAAAAAGACTTGCTCGATTTTAGTGTTCGCTGCCTTCAGAAGTACGGCATGTGTCAGTCTGATGCCGAAATTACAGCCCGTCATCTGATTCAGACGGATAAGTGGAAGGTTCATTCTCACGGTTTGCAGAATTTGTTCAACTACATTCGCAAGGCTCTGGCTGGCGGCGTGTCGTTTACCAATAGGCCCGAGTTAATCAACCGCACCTCGTCTGTTGCCCTTGTCGATGGCAAGAACTGTATGGGTTATGTTTCATCGACTGAAGCGATGAAGATGTCTTGCGATATGGCAGCAGAATCGGGTTTTGCGCTGGTGGTGGTGAAGAATAGTTGCCATTTTGGTGCGGCAGGTTGCTATGCAAATATTGCCGCCGAAAGGGGAATGCTCGGAGCCGTGTTCAGCAATGTGGACAGGTTTATGGCAGCACCAGGGGCCAAACATGCTGCAATGGGGCAAAACCCCTTTGCTTGGGCCGCTCCGTCTAGTTTGCTTCCGTCGGTCTTTTTGGACATTTGCACAAGCCAGGTGGCGTCGCTTCGCGTTATCAATGAAAAAATTGCGGGGAACAAAATTCCTGAAAACTGGATTATCGATAAAGAAGGCAAACCGACGAATGATCCCTCCGCCTTTCCGCAAGAGGGGGCGCTTCAGCCGATGGCGGCTCATAAGGGTTATGGCTTTGCGATGTTCATAGAGATGATGACCAGCATTATTTCTGGCGGTTTGTTGAGCATGAGCGGCAAAATTCCGAGCTGGAATTTGAAGTTGGATCAACCGAATGGAGTGAGCCACTCTTTTATGGCTGTTGATGCGGATAAGTTGTTCTATAAGGGATACTTGAAGGAACGAGTTGATATGATGGTTCGTGAAATTCATAATGCGGAACCTGTCAATCCGGCTGTTCCTGTTACGGTTCCTGGTGAACTTGCATGGAAGCATTCGCACGAAGCTGATTTGCGTGGCATTGATTTGCCCGAAAACACGGTTGCCCAGTTGACTAAGCTTTTCGAGATGTCGGGTTTTCCGTTGCCGAAAGAGGTTTGCTAGAAATGAAAAAGATGCTTCTCTTGAATGGGTCGTTTAACGAGCTTCGCTTGATTCATTCTGCGCACAGGCTCGGCTATTACGTGATTACTTCGGGTAATGACTGTTCGGGAGAGGGACACAAGTATGCGAACGAATATTGCCCCTGCGATTATTCCGACAAAGAAGCTGTATATCAATTGGCAAAACAGAAAAAAGTTGATGTCATTTGCGCTTGTAGCAATGATTTCGGTGCGCTATCCGCTGCATACGCCTGTGAAAAACTTGGGATTCCGGGCCATGACAAGTATGAAACATGTCGTTTTTTCCATGAGAAGGACTGCTTTAAAAAACTGGCTAAGGAATTGGGGCTTTCTACACCCACTGCAGCTTGGTTTGATTGTGTGGAAGATGCTATTGCTTACATTGACAATCTTTCTTACTTTCCGCAGATTGTCAAGCCTGCGGACTTGAGTGGCGGAAAGGGCATCAAGAAAGTTTGCAATAAAGCGGAAGCGAAAGACGCCGTTAGAGAAGCTTTCTCCCGTTCCAAAATAAAGCGGGTCTTGATTGAAGAATATATTGAAGGTCAGCAGCAGGGGATTACCGTTTTTGTTCAAAACAAGAAGGTTGTCCTGGAATATGCAACCAACGATTATTCTTACATTAATCCTTATATGGTCTGGATGGCATGCCCTCCGGCGGATAATTACCAAGGTATCCGAAATATCATTGTTGGCGATATTGAAAAGATTGCAGAAAAAAAAGATATTGCGGATGGTTTTTTCACGATACAGTATATTGTCCGAGATGGAAAGCCCTATTATGTAGAAACCATGCGCCGCGCGCTCGGAAACCAACATTACCTTTGTATGTCGAAAGATACCGGCGTAGATTATTACGAGCTCTACATTCGTTCGCAGTGTGGCGAAGATTACTCCGAAGTGTTAAATTCAGCACATGTTCCCGAATGCTACAGTGGATTCATGGCAATATTTGCCCCATCGAACGGGACCATTAAGAGTATAGAAATTGATCCTGAGTTCCAGACAAAATTGTTTGACATTAAGATGCTGAATGGCCCTGGATATTCCGTGACAGATTATCTGAATGATAAAATTGGGACATTGTATTTTACTTTGAAGAAAGAAGATATGAGCTGGTTCCGGAAGAATAAAAAGAACTTGTTCCGTGTGACGATGGCGTAGAAGGATTATGTATTATGAAAACAGCGATTCAATTGCTTGATTGCACCTTGAGAGATGGGGCCTATATAACTGGAGGCGATTTTGGCGCTCCGTGTATTCAAGGCATTATCAAAAAATGCGAAAAGGCGAACATTGACGTAATTGAATGTGGCTGGCTAAAGAATGATTCTCACCAGGAAGGGTCGTCCTATTATCATGTGCCTGACGATATGCGAAAGTATTGCGACGAAAAGGATCCTGGAAAAACATACGTAGTCATGATTGACTGGGATAGATATGATTTGAGCAATCTCCCAATTTTCGATGGCAAATCGATTGATGCCATTAGGGTTGTTTTTCCACATGGCAAATTCCGCGAAGGAGTTGCTGTCGCTGCCGAAATCAAGCAAAAGGGGTACAAGGTTTTTCTCCAGGCGGCAAATACGCTGGCATATAGCGATGAGGACTTGGTTAATCTTGCTCAAGAAGTCAACTCGTTGTCGCCAGTAGCGCTTTCTGTGGTGGATACATTCGGGGCAATGTATCCTGAAGATTTAGACCGTATTATAAACATTCTTGACCGTGAATTGGACTCTCAGATTGCTCTTGGCTTCCATTCTCATAATAACCTTCAGCTTTCGTTCTCTCTGTGCATCCATTTTGCTACTGCACTATACGGCAAACGGAATATTATGATTGATTCGTCCCTTTGCGGTATGGGCCGTGGGGCAGGGAATGCGCCAACCGAACTGGTGGCTAACTTTCTCAACCAAAAGTATCATAAGAACTATGATATGAATGAGATTTTTGACGCTATAGACATGTATATGCCGCCATTCCAGGAAAAGTATACTTGGGGCTATTCTACGCCAAATTGTATTGCTGGAATATATCAGTGTCATGTGAACAATATTGCGTATCTCCTGAAAAATCATAGGACGAATAGTCGTGATATGCACAACATCATCGACTCGCTTTCGGTCGAAGATAGGCGAAAATACGATTATGACCTTTTGGAGACTAAGTATCTCGACAATCAGGCGTGGAAATACGACGATAGCGCAAGTATAGAGGCTCTTAAGAAAGAAATTGCGGGTAAAAACGTTCTTTTGATTGGTCCAGGAAAAACGACTAGAGATGAATACGATAAAATTACAGAATACATCAGGAAAAATGACCCTGTCATCATCTTTGTAAACGCGTTAAATCCGCTTTATGAGGGAGACTATCTTTTCCTCATTAGCACCATTCGCTATGACTACGCAGAAGAAGTTCATGGAGAGCAGTTTAAAACTCTTAAAAAGATTCTTCTTTCAAATATCAAGCGAAATCCGTCAAAGGACGAATACATTGTCAATTACGAAAGCGTCATCAAACGCGGGTGGATGTATTTCGACAATGCCATCATCACCTGCATGCGATTGATGAACCGTTTGTCCGTGAAGAATGTTGGTGTGGCAGGACTAGACCAGTTCCTAAGCGACTATAACGAAAGCTATGCGGATCCCTATTTGCCAACACTGACAAAGAGTCACGATTACAAGCTGCTGAACAAGGAAATTCAGAGTATTTTAGACGATTTTGTTGCGACTGTTGGCGATTCCATGAATATTGAATTTGTCACAACTACGGTGTTCAAAAAATAATGAACGTAAAGGCGATTATATTTGATTTAGACGGGACCTTGCTTGATACAGGCAGGGGCATTGCAAAATGCGTTGCATCGACGTTAGACAAGATGGGACTTGACGTCCCAGATGAGGGAACGTGCAAGACCTTCATTGGCCCGCCATTAAAAAAACATTTTTTAGAGCTTTTCAAAGCAGACGAAGAGACTGCAGATGATTTCGTAAGACTTTTTCGGGAAGAGTATGCAAACGGCGATATTTTTTTAGCTGAACGCTATCCAGGAATGGACGAATGCCTCGCTGGACTTCATAAACGCTTTCCTTTGGCGGTCGCAACGAATAAACGCGAGGATCTAGCCATTCAAATTCTTAAAAAATTTGAAATAATCCATTATTTTGATGCTATATGCGGTTCTGATGCTTTATCGACCGCAACAAAGGTGCAAATCGTTGCAAATGTCACCAAACGACTGGATGTTGCTTATGAGAATTGCTTAATGGTTGGCGATAGTGCAAACGATGCAGAAACTGCAGAAAAGTTGGGAATGCCGTTTATTGGTGTAACCTATGGGTATGGATTCAAAAGTGAAGTTGATATTGAACTATTTCCTCATATTGGTTACGCAAGTACCCCCCTTCAGATTCTAAACATTGCAGACAAATAACATCTTTTCTTGTTTCATTAGGAAGTTTTGCATGAATTGATTAACGTGTTTTTTTGAAAAGTTTCGCAAGAAGATTAGATTTCCATTGTTGAGTGTTATTAGGGAAAGACGGATGATTTTAGACTTTACTATTGAATACGTTGGCCGTTTTTTGCGTGTATTGCATCATTGCAATATCCAGAATATGTATTTTAAGATGTGGTGTTTTTTTATATTTTCCAATACGATTCGCAGATTAAACGATACTCATAGAGGCTGTTTGTTTTTTTATCCGTAATGAAATGAGTTTTGTTCATTTGATTCAAAAAAAGGATATTTTTATGGGAAAAAAAATCTTGTTAATTGGTGCTGGAGGAATAGGTTTTAGACACTTTCAAGCTCTTTTTAATTGTGAAAAAGAAATCGAAGTATATGTTGTGGATGTAAATGATGATGCTCTTAAAAAAGCTCAAGAGTACGAATTATCGTTGAATTGTAATATGAAGGTTTTTTATTCAAAAGATTTTTCGAATGTCCCTGAGTATATAGACGTTGCAATAATTGCTACATCATCTCGTCCTAGAAGAGATGTCTTTGACAGCCTTGTGAGGAACCATACCGTTTTTAAAATCATTTTTGAAAAATTCTTATTTCCTAGAAAAGAAGATTATAAACATGTTGCCGAGATCATAAGTAACAAACGGATAGAGGCCTACGTAGATTGCGTTGCAAGAATGTACGATTTTTTTAATCAAATCAAGGCGCAAATTAGTGGTTGCAAATATTTCGTTGCTTCAATAAAAGGGTCTAATTGGGGCCTTGCGTGCAATGCGATTCATATGCTACATTTGATTGCTTATTTGTCTGAAAGCGATACAAAAAAAATAGCATGCTCTGGGCAACTAGAAAACAAAGTGTATAAAAGTAAAAGAACTGGTTATATAGAATTTTTTGGAAGAATTGTTGGTGATTTTGGCAATCGTGTGTCATTTTCTATAGAATGTAATCACGCAGAAGATCCCTTTACCTACGAGTTTTTTACAGATAAATTTTATTACTACATAAACGAAAATGAGCAGCGGTATTCGAGAATCGCTATGGGAAAAACAAATGAGGTTGATACAAAAGAGGCACGCTTCCCATATGTCAGCCAAATAACAAACCTAAACGTTGATCGTTTGTTGCGTGGCGAACGTGCTCTCCTTCCGACATATGATGAATCAAAGCCTTTGCATGAAGCTTTGTTAAATGTATTTCACGAATGTTATGAAATGGTTGAATGTAAAAAAATGGACTTGTGCCCAATAACATAACAAATCATAAAGAGAGGAATCCTTCTATGAGTCAGAAAATTCTACTTGTTGGTGCAGGTTATATGGCGACAGAATATGCCAAAGTTCTTTCTGCAATGGGGAAAAATTTTGTTATTGTGGGAAGGGGAGGCGATTCTGCAAAAATATGTGAAAAAATGTCAGGATGTCCTGTTTATAGAGGAGGTATAGAAAAATATTTGTCAGAAACGACTGATTGTCCGCAAATGGCTATTGTTGCAGTCCCTTTTGTATCATTAAAAATGATTGCGAAGTGTTTGATGCGGTTTGGAATCAGGAAAATTCTCCTTGAAAAACCTGGTGGTGTGAATTATGAGGAAATATCAGAATTGAGTGATGCAGCTTATAATACTAAAACGAAATTGTATGTTGCGTATAATAGACGTTTTTATGCATCTGTTGAAAAAGCGATGGAAATAATAAAAGAGGATGGTGGTGTTACTAGTTTTAATTTTGAATTTACTGAATGGTCTCATATTGTAAATTCTCTACAGAAACCAAGGGCTGAATTAGAAAACTGGTTCATGGCGAATTCTTCTCATGTTGTTGATTTGGCTCTGTTCCTTGGTGGGGAACCTAAGATGCTGAACTCGTATGTTGCGGGAAGTTTACCTTGGTATTCGAAAGCCTCTGCGTTTGCGGGTTCTGGTATAACTAAGGAGGGAGCTCTGTTTTCATATAAGGCGAATTGGAAAAGTGCCGGTCGTTGGTCTGTTGAAATTCTTACTGAAAAGCGAAAGTTGTTGTTCGAACCATTAGAACAATTAAAAATTCAAGAGCGTGGCGAAACCAATGTGAAACAGGTGGAAATAGATGACAAGTTAGATATAGATTTTAAACCGGGTTTGTTCAAACAGGTTGAATCTTTCCTCTCTGGAAATACCGAAAAATTAATCAATATTTACGAGCAAAAAAAACGCGCCAAAATCTACCAATTTATGGAGAAAATAGGAAGTTTTTCTTTTTAATTACGACATGGTGAAATGTATTGTTGATGGCTTGCGATTTATTTGAATTTCTGCATCCATTCAATACCCATAGAGATTTTTTCGTCTGCACAGGAAATTGTGTCTATTGCGGCGGAAAATACAGTAATAGCTCGCCTAAATCTGATTTTTTCTGTTAGTAGGTAAACTTCAAATGGAACCAAATTGTTTCCTAAAATGATTGCGTTAGGAAACAATGTTGAATAGTTTTCTTTCTCTCTTGGATGAACTTTTATGTACAGTTTGCCCACGGCGTATGTATCGACAAGATGTTTGTATATTCTTATTTTTTTTTCATGGCTAACGATTTTGTCTTCAGATAATGGTTGAGTGAATAATAACGACGCTTCCTGCTCTTGTGGAATATTTAATTTTTTTATATCAAAAACATTTGCTATTAATTCTACATCCTCTTTTTTGAGGAGACAAAACAATTGTTCTCTATTGACTTCAACGGCATTTGAATACTTGATGCGCATTTTGCTAATATCATTCACTTCAATTGAACTTGTATATTTAGATTTACCGAAACATTCCCAGGAAAAGCCGAGTAGAGAATACAATCTATGACGTTTTTTTTGATCGACTTCTGCTAAGCTTGAAGAAAAGCTGTTTAACCCATCCTCGATAATAGTGTATGTTTTCTTTAGATGATTGAGCAAACATCCGTAGTAATTGCCGTCGTTGAAAATGTAGACATCTTTGTCTTGAAGCCATATTTCGTCAATGTTATGATTTTGTTTTGCAAAACGGGATAGAATGGGGATTTTTTTTTGTCGTATTTTAAGGTTTAGCAGATTAACAATGTTGTCAACAGTGTTGAAGCATAGGACATTCTTGAATATGTTTCTTAAACGTTCGATAGTAGAGATGCAAAAGTTTTTTTTGTAGATTATGATAACGTCTTTTCCTAATCTCTTTTCAAGGATTGTCTTAACAAGGCTTATTAACAGGTGGTATGGTGTTTCAACTATATATACTTTAGTCATCTTGAGAAATCCTTGTTTCAAAAGCGAGCTGTTAAAACCATCTTAATTTTAGGTCTAAATTTTCTTCGAGAACCTTGATTGCATTTTTTCGAACGAAAAATACAACTCCCAACTGGGTTATAACGTATATTAGGCATGTATAGGAGACGGAAAAACGAGTTAGTGCTAATGATGAGAGCAAATGTATAATAGCAAAAGAAAAGGTTGTAGTCATTAATAGTTCCGTTCTTTTGAAAAAAAATAGGAAGTTTGTATATAGAAAATAAATGCACTGCAAAAAAGCGAAAATAGCAAGAATCGCAAAATAATTTATCGAGGTGGCGTATTTAGGTAAGAAAATGGGAGCTAGTAGATAGCAGAGAATAGTGACAACAATGGCACTAAATAAATAGACTAAAAAAATAGTCTTTTTTTGTTTGTTCAAAAGAGCAATCTTTTTTTCTGACCCAAGGTTCTTGTTTCCTAGTACTTCATATATATTCACGCTATTGGCGTCATTAAAACCGGAACCGATCATTGAAATCGCCGCAGCGAGGGTGACTGCAAAACTAAACAGGCCGACTTCTTCTACAGAATGGTAATAATTGATTATATACCGGTCGCAACCAAAACGTATAAAGGATGTTGCCAAATGTGGAATTAACGGAATTCCCCAAGCGAGCATCACCGCCCAGTGTTCTTTATTGGGCTTGTCGATTTTCTTACTGAACAGAAAATAGCATAATCCAATAGAGCCAAACAGAAATATGCTGACAAATTGGGCTTGGGCGCATCCTTGCCAACCCATTAAATAGTATTTAACAAAAAAAATTGACAAACCAAATACGAGTAATGCACTGCTGCAAGAGAATATCCCATATAATGCAATTTTTTTCTTTATTCGTAAAAAATCTAAACAGATGTTGGAATAAACCGTAAAGAATGCTATTCCGATAGTCAGGAAAAGATATTGCCATGGAAGATTTAGCATCTGTTGTAGATGCTCTTTTGATAAGGCTGTGACCAAAAAAAGAAATCCTGACACGATAAGTGTAGTTAGTAGAACGCAGGAAAAGGATTTTTTTACGCCCGTCATGCCATCTTGAAAATAGGCTATAGAAATATAGCCTTCCGTAGTCATTGCGATAAAATATCCGATGAACATAACTATTGTGCCGAACAAGCTCCAATAACCATATTCTGTGGGCGTGATGTACCTGGCTAATAGGAGTAATAGAACAAAATTCACGCCTTTGTTGATAAAAGAGAAAATCGTGAAAAAAACTCCGTTACGGAGAGTCTCGTTATTGGCAATAGATTTTATTTTTTCAAAAAGCAATTTCTAACCAAAATTTGATTAATAATCTAAAAAAAAAAGATACGGCCCTTTATCCACGAGTGCTAGTTCGGGTAAAAAAAAGAGGAAAGGAATTCAAAAGCATCTTGTTTTTGTTAAAATTGTTGATGAAGAGGTTTTTTCATGATTATTTTGTTGATTCTATCTAGTGTATTCCTGAATTGTGGTGCTCAATTACTGATTCGCAAGGGTATGTTGCAGCTTGGTGAGATGCCTGTATCTTCGATTTTTCAAAATGCGGGGGCATTAATCACGAATGTTTGGTTATGGCTTGCCATGTTATGCTATGGGGTGTCCATACTTTTGTGGATGAGCGTTCTTTCTAAAGCCGAAGTTAGTTTTGCGTATCCATTTTTAAGTGTCGGCTATGTGCTTTCGGCCGTTTTGGGCTATGTTTTTTTCTCGGAATCAATTACGGCTACCCGAATTGCCGGCATTGTTGTTATTTGTATAGGCGTGATCTTGATTTCTCGGAGCTAAAATGATATACGTGTTTGGTGGCAATGGTTTTGTGGGCTCATTCTTGGCGAATAAACTTGCAGAGTTAAATTACGATGTAACGTGTTGCGATCTGCATGATTCTTTGAATGGGCACATCTCGAATGTTGTTAATTATCAAAAATGCGACATTCGAGATCTTTCCCAAATTGAACAACTTCAATTTCACGAACAAGACATTATTGTAAATCTTGCAGCAAATCAATATCATTTGAACGTCCCTAAAAACAGACATGATTTTTTCTTCGAAACGAATGTTGGTGGAGCGGAAAACATTTTGAAAGTCGCTTTTAAGAAGGGCGTACTTAAGGGAGTGTTTTTTTCAAGTGATATGGTTTATGGTCCTCCACTTTATCTTCCGGTTGATACGAAACACTCTTTGAATCCTGTTGGACCTTATGGGGCAAGTAAAAAACAATGCGAAAACATTTGTCAAGAATATAGAAAAAAGGGAATGAAAATAACGATTTTCCGTCCTCGGATGATAAATGGGCCGGGAAGATTGGGCATATTGAAAAAATTATTTTTTTGTATAAAAAAGAATCTCCCCGTACCGACGATTGGAAATGGAAAAAATCATTACCAAATGATATCTGTGTTTGATTGTGTTTCTGCAGTGATTTGTGCGATTGAAAAAGATTTTCCGAATAAAGAATATAATTTGGGTTCTCTGCTATCGCCTGATATTACTACATTGTTAAAGAAAACGATTCTTGAAGCAAAATCTCGTTCTCCTGTAATTCACTTGCCAGGAACAATGACGAAAATGATTTTGTCGTTCTTTGATAAGATTGGGTTCACTATTATGTACCCAGAGCAATATGTGATTGCGGATTTAGAATATGTACTTGATATAGCTGAAACCGAAAAGGACTTAAGTTGGAAACCGCGTTATAATGATTGTGACATGCTTATTGAAGCATACCGAAATTTTTCTAAAAACACAAAATGAAAAAAAATGTTTACATAATTCGTCTGCTGCGGGTTAAACATTATATCAAAAACACGTTGATTTTTGTTCCTCTCGCCTTTACGGGTGATTTTCTTAATCCACAAAAACTGACTGTTTGCTCCTTGGGAACGATTGCCTTTTGCTTGTTGGCATCCGCCATTTACATTATTAATGATATCAAAGATGCTGAAAATGACGCCAATCACCCTGTAAAAAGGTATCGTCCAATAGCGAGCGGAGCTGTTTCCCGAAAGAAGGCTTCTTGTTATGTGGTGATTTGTGCTTTTGCGTCAATAGTAGTTTTAGGTTATATGGGTTTTTCTTTCGGTATCTCGCCAACATCCTATGTGTATGTTGCATTATATTTCTTACTTAGTGTTTTATATAGTCTCGGGCTAAAAAATATTCCGATACTCGATATTGTGATTCTTATGTCAGGTTTTTTGTTCCGTATAATGTTCGGCGCTGATATTGCAGGAACATATGTTTCATCATGGTTGTACCTGACTGTAATATCGGGTTCTTTTTATTTTGGGCTCGGGAAAAGACGAGGAGAATTGAAATCTGTTGAAACTGAAAAAACTAGAAAGGTCTTAAAATCTTATAATATGAGATTTCTCGATAAATTTATGTATTTATGCTTAACAATGGCCTTGGTTTTTTACGCTCTTTGGGCAAAAGAATACCCAAAGGAAGAAGTCGTTTGGACCGTGCCCATCGTTATGTTGATTTGCATGCGTTATAGTCTGGATGTAGAAGGGGCTTCAGATGGCGATCCCGTAGAAGTTGTGTGGAAAGACAAGGTGCTGATAGGCTTGTGCGTATTGTTTTTAGCGACCCTTTTTGGAATACTATATGTTCTATGAATGTTTTTGATTTTGATGGGACTATATATAAGGGGGATTCCAGCATAGACTTCTGGGTGTTTTGCCTAAAAAAAAAGAAGTCTCTCATTCGGTTTTTGCCGATACAATTATTAGCGTTTGTTCTTTATAAACTGGGACTAGTAAATAAAAAACAATTGAAAAGTTATTTCTTTTCATTTCTTAGAGGCCTTTCGTTTATTGATGAAATGGTGGGCCTTTTTTGGGATGAAAATGAAAAAAAGATTACAACCTGGTATCAAGAAGTGAAAAACGAAAATGATTGTGTAATAAGCGCTTCTCCAGAGTTTCTTTTGCGTGAAATATGCAATCGCTTGAAAATTAAAATCTTATTGCAACGGATGTTGATAAAACAACAGGGGGATTGAAAGGCGAAAATTGCTATGGCCTTCGCAAGGTTGAACTTTGGAAACAAAAATATCCAAAAGAAGTATTGAATTTTTTCTATTCGGATTCAAAATCCGACGTTCCTATGGCGCGTTTAGCGAAAGAAGCTTTTTTTGTTTATAAAAATGACATTCGGGATTGGAAGTTCGATGTATAGAAACATTCGCATTCTTATAATTGTTGCTATGATGATTGTGGGCGGCCTTTTGTGGTTGCCAAGGATACAAGAGTTTTTGGTAAGCAATATAATGTTGCTGTTGAGTACTCTTACTTCAGACAATATTTTCTTTCCTGATTTTTGGCGAAATATACTGTTTGATACTTCTATTATTCTTTTTTGTTGCGGTCTTATGCTTTTGGCGACGATATTATGTGAAACTAAAATGTTCCAGAAATGGTATTCCCCCAAAAAAGAGAAGGTGGATTTATACTTCTGCGTTTTTGCTTCGATTTTTTTCTTGTGTCTGTTTGTTTTGCCATTCGTTCTTTTTGGTGAAAATTCCGTCATTACGATACATGATAATTTAGACGATTCCGTTCCTCGTTTTAGTTACATCCATAAACACCAGTTACTTTGGAAATTCAACGAAACAATTCCTGTAATGAATGGAATTTCGACGGTTTTCTTTAACAGAGAAGGCTTTTCTTTATATAATTTTATCTATTGCCTATTTCCGACTTATATTGGCTACGTTGTTAATTATGCCGTTTGTATTCTGTTGGGCTTCTTCTCAATGTTTTATCTTCAAAAAACATTGTTCAAGAATGGGAATACGATTATATTGGTACTGACATCTTGGGCTTATGCTCTTTTGCCTTCAATCTGTTCGTATAAAATGGCTCTAGCTTCTTTACCACTTGCTGCATTAATCTTCTATAATTTGACAACAAAAAAAGAAAAGAAATGGCTTGTTTTGTCGTTTGTATTCCCGTTTTTTAGCGAATTATCTGGGGTTGGTATATTTATTTGTTGTTTATGGTTACTAGCGAGTGTTGTCGCAAGCATAAAAGAACGTAAAATTAACTTTTATTTATTTGCTGCATGGTTATTATTGATTGCTGGTTATGGTTTGGTGAATTTTCATCTTATTTATATACGATTTGTGATTGCAGAACCTCTTAACAGAGATTTTTTCACGATTCCCCCGGACCCTTTTTTGTACTCTTTTCTAACTTTTTTCTTTAGTGGCTATTATCATGCGCCAACATTGCAAAATAGGCTTGTTGCTTGGCTTGTCCTCGGGGTGTTCTCGTATTTGATTTATAAAACAAATCGCAAACATGATATCAGTATTTTGACAGAAAACAAAATATTGATTATCGGTATCATTGTATGCTTCTTTTGCGCATTAATCGCAGCTTTGTCTGACTCACATATTATAGGGAAAATGTTGAAGATAATATGTCCTCCCCTTGCTGGTGTTTCGTTTGCACGTTTTTATACTCTTGAACGGCTTTTTTGGTATATTGCCTTTGCTGCAAGTTTGTTGTTTATTGCAAGAAATGTGAAATATAGAGGGCTTACATATACACTGGCGTTGTTGCAAATGATATTTATTTTTGAGGGAGCTCCTTGGCCGTCAAGCCCATTCTACTATGATTCAAAACCGACATGGAGCAGAAATCTTGGTGGAGGAAATGACATCTCGTGGAGTGAATTTTTTTCGGAAGCTCTTTTTGATAGGGTAAAAAAAGATATGAAATATAATGGAGAAAAAGTTGCAGCTTTGGGCTTTCATCCTGGAGTTCTGCTTTATAATGACTTTAACACTATTGACGGTTATATAAGTTTTTATCCATACAAAGAACAAGTCCTTTGGCATGAATTAATGCGTCCTGAATTTGAACAGGACCGTTTTTCTATGAATTATTTCGATTCATGGGGCGGGAGAAGGTATATATATAATAAAGAGTTGTCTTATCAGCCGATTAGGACGAAAAAAAAAGAGAGCGTAGATTTAATGATAGACTCGAATATGCTGAGAAATGTGTATGAATGTAAATATATCTTGTCTCGTGCTAAAATAAAAAATGAAAAAGATCTTTCAATTAAATTGATTAAGTCTTACGAAGGGGATTATTTTTATAATCTTTGGGTTTATTCCGTTGATTAGCAAATGGATGATTTTTTCTCGTTCTTTAATTCTTGATTCTAATTATTATATTATATTAAAGAATAAATACACCTATTGACGTTCTCAACAGTTTTTATAAGGAGCTTAATATGGCGAAAAGGCAAGAGTCAAAAGGCAAAATTGACGACATTTGGGAAAAAATACATTCCTCTCAAGAATGGGGCCAGTATCCTACAGAACATGTAATTCGTTTTGTGGCTAGAAATTATTACAAAAGAAAAAGGAATTCCGTTAAAATTCTTGATTTTGGCATAGGGGGAGGAGCTCACACATGGTATTTGGCTAGAGAAGGTTTTGATGGCAGTCCAAGTGCTGTAAGAAGGGTGGAAGCCAGGCTTGCCCGTGAAAATTTGTCTGCCAAGCTCATTTGTGCAAGTGGGCAAGAGGTTGATTACAAAAAAGATTTTTTTGACGCTGTTATAGATAATTTTTGCATATACGCTAATAAGTATAGTGATGTTCTTTTAATGTACACAAAGGTGAATTCTTTTCTGAAGAAAAAAGGAAAATTTATTACGGCTGTTTTCGGAAAAAAAACGGCTGGGTATGGTCTTGGAAAGATTCTTGAAAAAGATACTTATACTAATATAACAGAAGGCCCTTTAACAAATCGAGGAAAAACGCTTTTTTTCTCATCAAAAACATTTTGCTCTACACTAGAAAAAGCCGGATTTGTAAATATAAAATGTGATAAATGCCTTTATACGGATAAAGGATATGTCATAGAGATGTTGATTGCCTGTTGTGAAAAGTAGACTAGAAAATATACCTATTTGGGGTTAAGCCATGTGTCTCGCCAACTCCATCGCTTTTTGATATTCTTGATTTGTCCCTATATCAATCCATGTGCCATTCAACGGATAGCGAATAACCTTCTTACCTTCGGCAATTAATTTCTCTACTAAATCAGTTGCATTAAAGAACGTGTTATCAGGAATTTCTGCTAGGGCGGATTTTTTTATCAGGTAAATACCCGCGTTAGCATAGTAATTGTATTTTGGCTTTTCCAGAAGGCCCTTGATATCACGACCATCCAGGTCCAAAATTCCGTACGGAATCGATACATCATAAGGAACTGCGGCAATCGACATGTCCGCGTCATGCTGCTTGAAATGCAGATAGAAATCTTCGTAGTCGATATTGGTAAACAAATCGGAATTCATCACGAGGACAGAATCATTATAGAACGTTTCAACGAACTTGATGCTACCAATCGTCCCAAGAAACTTCGGTTCACGGCAGGTATTGACCTTGATACCATTTCTCGGCGTAGAATAGTGCTCTTCAATCTGTTCCTTCAGATAATTAACCGTCACGGAAATATGCTTTACGCCATAAGAAATAAGCCTGTCCACATTATGGTCTATAATGCACTTGCCACCCACAAGGAGTAACGGCTTTGGAGTCTTTTCTGTCAACGGTCTGAGTCGTTCACCCTTACCGCCAGCCATCAGCACGGCGTCTATGGGAAGATGCGACTTGTAAGCCACCAAATCATAAATATTTACAATCTTTCCTTTCGAATCTACACAGGGAATCAGTTTTATTCCTTTGGACTTAAAAGTTCTAAGTGTTTTCAAAACATCTTTATCTTCGACAAACACTTTGGCAAAATTTTTATGAGCTGCTTTTTCAACACAATCCGTTAGTTGACCTCCTTTCAGAAGATAACGGCGAACATCCCCGTCCGTCAAGGTCCCTAGCAATCGTTTGTCATCATCAATAACAAAAATCGTTAGATTTTCAGAATCATTTATTACCGCCAACGCTTGTAAAACCGTTGATTTTTTATTCACGAGAAAATTTTCATTCATCACATCACTCCTGTTTTTATGTCATAGCAAGCGTCTGAACTTGTCTAAAAGATTCTCTTTTTTCGTACAAATACTTCGCGATAATTTCCATCAGTTCAAAGTCCTGTTCGCAATCAATATCTAGCACCGCAGTGTCGTACATTTCGTATATACCCATTTTACTCGTAGCAAAAATCTGATCTTCAATATCATAACGTAGCGCAGATGCGTCCATCACATAAATAGAAGCATTCATATCATAAACAGAAGGTGCATCCTGTCTTGTCGTATATTTTGACGGGCAAAATTCTGTTGCGAATCCATTCTCTACTTTCACCATGTTAAAATAGGGGTTTCGACGGCTTTCACACACACTATAAATCATCTGATATTGAGAATTATGAAGTTTCAAATTGAACGCATCCACCACATCATTTATTTGACGAAGCGGACTTGTAATATCTAAATCAATTACATAATCGAAAGCCAGCCCTAATTTTGATTCCAAAAGGTTCAAACTATTACGCCATACAGCACTTTTGGGAACCTTATCTCCTCCAAGCTCCGCCGAACGATCTATTATCGCGATATCACTATACTTTGTATGCACAATATTCTGCAACTCTTTACTATCCGTATTCAAACAAATAGTCGTACAGCATTCTTTTTTCATACGTGTTTTAAAATCTTCTGCAATAGCAGCTGTATAATACACTAGGGGCACCCCCAAAAAAGTCTTTAAATTTTTATTTTTAAAGCCCTTACTTCCAGCACGTCCGCAAATTGTAATCAATATATTTTTCATTTGTTTTTTTCTTTCCAACCAAGGGTAATTTTCAAAACTTCACTCGCATGCTCAGGAGGATTAATATTTTTCACATCTTTTCCACATACAAAATTCAGAAAATACTCCATTTCTTTATACAAATCGGTTTTACCTTTTTCTTGACAATCAATTACAGAGCCATCCGGGGTTTCAATTTTTTCCGACTTAAAATCAGCAACATAAGCTCCCTGTAGCGTAAAAAGCTCCGCCTCACGGCGATACTTTCTTCCGAAATAATCTAAATGAACTTCACAAACTTTGTCTTTATATTGAGCAATGTACGCGCTTAAATCATCACTATCTATTTCAAGATGACTATACTTACCGCACACATTCACAAGTGTTTGCGGAAAGCCAAATAATCCTACCATATAATCCAATTCATGTATCAGATCCAACGAAACACCACCACCCAAAGATCTTATTGCAGAATAATTCTTACGATAATCAATATTCGGCCGCCAATCGGGTAAATAGCTTGAACAAATCAATCTAGCGCTGTACACACGATTATTCTCTGCAATCTCCTTCAACCGTTCATAAACCATTGTATGACGCATCGGACAAGCGACATACGCATTCTTTTCATTTATTCCCAGTCCCGACCAATCATAGTCACATTTTTCAAAAATTGGCTTTTCAATGAAATAAAAACGTGTTTTTCCCTTCAATTGTTCCAACGCACTATAATGCAAATTTGTAGGATTGGTCACAAAAGCCACATCATACGCAAAATCACTAAGTTCGGTGATTTGCGTAATCCTATAGGAACTTAATATTTGAGGCAAGGTTTTCACATCTCGGCGAAGAATTGTTACATCGCAATCAATTTGACGTTCTTTAGCAACAGCCTCTAAATCTATTATGTGCTTTGTCGCAATTGATCCTAGCCCAATAAACAAAAACTTCATATTACACCCCTTCAATTTTGTCAATTAAATTAAGGACGGCATAATCTTTTTGAATAGACCATTTAGGCTCTGTTCCATTTTCTACATAGTTAAGAAAATCTTTTATTTCTTCAAGATACGGATTTTCAACAATATTTGCAGCATAGTTATCATCATGGATTTTGTTTTCATACGCCTTAAATGTTTCCACTTTCTTTTCGGCAATATTATAAACCTTCAGTCCATCATTCAATCCATTCCAAGTTATATGAAGATTTTCCCCAATAATTTCTAGATACGTCGTTGACATACGACTTACAACATCAACAACAAAAACCCCCCTCGCTCCATTTTTATGTTCTAGTGTAGTAATATAACTATCATCATAGTCAATTTCTAGATTTGTAGACTTTTGAGAAATCGCACTAAAGTTTTTAATATCGCCAAAAGTGTCTATAAGCCATGGAAGTTGAATCGCATATATTTCGCGACACCCATTACTTTCCTTCTTGCCAATAAAAAATTTCTTATAACTTTCCCACGGATGCCAATCCGGCAAATATTGCCCAATATGGTAGATATACGTAAGAGGCAAGGTTTCTTTTTGCACAAGCGACTTAATTTTTTTTATCGGCTCTTCATAAAGCATAGTGCTAGAGAGAAACAGCTTCACATTACTCTCTTTAGCCAAGCAAATCATTTCGTCATAATTCTTAGACGAAAGATTGATTTCAGTAAATGTGTTAATTTTATTCTTGAGAAGAATCGGAATAATGGCAGCATGGCTTAGTGGAGATGTGCTCACAAACGCCAAATCAGGCTTTTCAAGAATCGCTTCATCTATATTAGAATACGCGATATAACCGTCTTCTTGTATTTGTTTGACTCTATCAAGATTTGCATCAACACAAATAATTTGCGCATTCGCATCTATCTGTTTATACAGACGAATTCTTCGTCTACCCATTGAACCATAACCAACAACTAAAACTTTCATAATATAATCTTCCTTAAATTATATTATCACTTTTTTTACGATTATCCAACAAGCTATACCATCCTTATCGGGTCATCTTCCTTATAATCGCACAAAGCTATCGAGCCGACAACAAGATCCCAATAGCGGGCACTAATTCCGGAATCGGCACGCTTAACCACCAGCTTGTTTTCCGTAAGTATTTCGCCCTTCTTGATATCGCACTTTGCAAGAATAGATTTCAAGACCACTTTGGATATGGAACGTTCGCTCACATTCGGTTGCTTAATTCCATCGCCAAGAGCCTGTTCGACATTCCTGATCTTACGAACCATATCCGCCAATTCCTGCGGTTCCAAGGAAGCCTTATGGTCGGGACCTTCCATGTTTCTGTCAAGCGTGAAATGTTTCTCAATGACTTCCGCGCCGAGGGCAACCGCCGCGACAGGAATTTCTACGCCCATCGTATGATCGGAATAGCCCACTTTACACTTGAGCGCGTTCTTTATGGTAAGCATCGCGTTCAAGTTCACCTCGTCCATTGGGCACGGGTAATTTGTCGTGCAATGCAACACCGTAACGTCTTTTGCGCCGGCATTTTTCAACGTTTCATAAGCAATAGAGACATCGGACATTTCGCTCATGCCGGTCGAAATAATCAAGGGCAACCCTTTGCCGGCACAATAGCGAAGGTACGGGATATTCGTAATATCGCCGGAACCAAGCTTAATGAGGGGAATTCCCAATCCGCACAGGAAATCGAGGGATTCCGTTTCATCCGCCGTAGAAAGGAACTGAATTCCGATCTTGTCGCAATGTTCTTTTACGATACGGAAGTTCTCGTAGGACATTTCCAGTTTTTTGAGCATCTCGAACTGGGTATCATCATTGTTCAGGTTCGCCTTCTGGTAATCGGCCATTTCCGTATTCTTGGCAATGATGAGTTCCGTTTTCCATGTCTGGAACTTGACCGCATCGACTCCGGCCGCCTTTGCCGCATCGCAAAGCTGGATCGCCAAATCCAGACGACCATTATGATTAACACCGGCTTCCGCTATAATGTAAACCTTAGGCATTGGTATCCCTAAACAAAAGTCCGTTATATTTCAACATCAGAACGCCTTCCTTGTAATTATGGAAGGTCGGCTCATTCTTGACGCCCTGAAGGTTATTCAAAATCAACTGCATGAAGTTTACGCCACAACCATACGCATGGGGATGACCACCGCCGAAGCGGGGATTGATTTCGTTGACAAAGACTTCATTTTTTTCGCTTACGAAGACATCGATATCAATCGGGCCCCTGAGTCCCTTGATATTGGCGATTTTCTTCACTTCAGCAAGAACCGCATCCGACTTCACCGATATGGCCTTGTCTGTTTCTCCGGCCCTCATCGCGATTTTCTTCTTCATGAACACGGAAACTAATTCGCCCGAAATCATGTCGAAATAGGCGTCCACGCCATACTCATCGCCCTTGACAAACGGTTGGTAAATATACTTGTCGTTACCCTTTGTCGCCTCGAAATCATTTTCAGATTCGATTTTCTTAATACCGATGCTCGCACTGCCATCCCTCAGCTTGGCAAACAGAGGGTATTTCCATTCGCCAGACCTGAGTTTTTCGACAGCCGATTCATAGGAGCCTACCGTATCAACCAGCTTGATGGTTTTTCTGTAGGTATTAAAGAAGCCGAACTTGTCAAAGGTTTCCTTGATGAATTCAATATCGCTAAGAATGAGCTTAACACCATGCTTTTCGAAACGGTCCTTATAGTCCGAAAGCAATACCAGTTCCGGGTCAATCAAGGTCAGTACGGCCTTGACATCCTTTTCTACGCAAATCTTTACGATGTCGTCAATGTAAGTCGACAGGTTGCTAAAATCCTTCTTTATGCAGAAAAATTCATCGCCTGCATACAAGGCGGGAGCATACGGGCTCATGTCCAATGTGTAGACAAAGCCTCCGACCTTGTGGAACGTTTCCTTGAAATATTCCACAATTTCAACCCGTCGACCGGGACTCAAGATCATCAAGTTCATTTGCATAGGTTGCTCTTTTGAATGAATTCCGAAGTTTCCCATTTTTTCCTGGCTACAATGATTTCTTCGCCATCTTTTACATAGACGTTGGGATAATACTCGATAAACAGCGGCGACAGGACCATGGAATACGCTCCCGTATTCTTGAGTTCAATGATGTCACCCACGCTCAGTTCGCGTTCCCCGTTCAGTTCAAGGAAGCGATCGTTTTCAATGCAGGAATAGCCGGAGACGACCTGACGATCGATTCTGTTTTCCTTGCTTGCCGTAAGCGTCGACATAAACTTCACGGAATTCATCTGGGGAGCAATCTGCTTTACCGACCCATCCGTAAAAACGAGGCGTACATCCTTGATATCCTTGGTTCCGAGAACCTTGCATACATAGGAGAACGGAGAGGCCACAAGAGCCGCGCCCGGTTCCATAATCAAGTTGACAGAACGGTCGATGTCAAAGGATTTCATGACATCGATAATGGTCTTTGCATACTCGTCAAAAGAGGGGGCACCCGGTTTATCGCCGAAGATGCATCCGCCCATATCGAGGTATTCAAGCTGCGTACAGAACTTGGAGCATTCGCACACCTTCGTAGCCACATTCTTGAAGATATTCAAGCTCTTGGTTCTTGTGCTATGGTGTCCATGGATTCCAGAGATGACGACTCCAGGAATGTTGCGCAGTTCACGGACGGCTCTTTCAAAATCGCCGTTCTCTATATTGAAGCCAAACCGCCCCGGTTCCTTCCCCGGTATAGTTTCTCCCGGGCACGCCTTTTCCAGATCAAAGTTGATTCTCAAGCCAACCTTGACTTTTCCGAGTTCTCCGGCATGTTTTCTTATGAATTCAATTTCCTGGAACGAATCAAGATTTACGATACCTCCGGCCTTCAGCACATTTCCCATGGCCTCAAAGCCTTTGTTCGGGCCATTGAAGATAATGCGGTTTTCGGCGAAACCGACATACTTCGCCAACTCGTATTCAGGAGTCGAAACGACCTCAGCCCAAACGCCCTGTTTCTTCATCCAACTGACAAGCCAAGGAAGATTATTCGTCTTGAAGGAATACCCAATAAAGAAATTTGGCCACGCAACCTTGAAAGCGTCTTGCATGTCATGCAAGTTCTTTTCAAGTTTCTGAAGATCCAACAAAAAATAAGGGGTCTCAAGCATACAAGTTTTCCCTCAATTTAGACACGATTCTTTTCGAAGATTCTCCGTCTCCATAGGGGTTTTCCACCTTCTGGAGTTGATACCTGAAATCTGCCGAGTCGATTTTCTCTAGCGCCAATTTGAGCGAATCCAAGGAACCATCCACAGTGACAATGTTCGACGTATAAAGACGCCCCAACTGGCGCTCGCCCAGATTGATTACCGGGACCTTTACAAAGGGGCTTTCAAAAATGCCGCTAGAAGAATTACCCACCATGAAGTCAACTTGATAGAGAATGCTCAAGTATCTTGCCTGACCTAACGAAGGATAAACATGGAGATTCTTGTGTTCCTTCGCAAAGGTTTCAAAGTGCTCGTTGATTACAGTTCCGCCGAAATCGGCATTTGACTTCGTCAGAATGACTTCATAGTCACTCAAACAGCCATCAAAAAATCCACATAGGTTTTGAACACGGCCAAGATTTTCTTCTAATGAAAGCATTGTCTCGGAATGGTAAGTACATATCGCCCATTTTTTCGAAGCATCGATCTTTAACGATTTCGCCAGTTCTTCCCTATTCCAGACACGAAGCCTTTTAAAATTGTCCAAATTCGTTTCGCCGACGACAAAGACATTCTTGGAGCTTCCACGCATCCGTTCCACGCGTTGTGCAGACATTTCAGTTCCAGGGAAATGGTAAGAACTCAGCATCGTGACCGCATTGCGGACTTGATTGTCAAGGGCTCCCTCCGTAATATCGCCACCGGCAATATGCGCAATGGGGATATTGAGCATGGTCGCGGCAGAACAAATCGGCAACAATTCATAACGGTCACCCAAAACAACCAAGACATCCGGCTTCAATTCATCGAAAGCCTTGGAGAATTTATCCAAGCACACCGACATTGACTTACATACAGCCAATTTAGACGAAGAGTCTATATCAATATCGATCTTTGCCGTTATAGGATAGCCGTCCGCCTCAATAGCCTTATAAGTGTTCCCCTGCTCTTCCGACAGATGTCCACCCGTAACGATCAATTGCAACTGCAAATCCGGAGCTTGGGCCACTTCGTCAATGACCCATCTCAACAAGCCGTATTCCGACCTAGCCGCAGTTACAATACAGATCTTCTTCATTTCCTAAACCCTCGGGCTGCTCGGAATATTAACGACCCTATCCGCAAACCAGATGGTATTTTTAAGGCTGTCGTGTTCGCAATTTTCAAACATCGGGAGTCTATTCATCAGCTCCCAAATGGGGCGGGTCATCACTCCATTGTCGTTGGTATACTGCAGGAATTCCAACTGTTTTTCCTTGTTTTCCGTAATGACGGCGTTGAGCCAATAGTTGCTGATGCAATTTTCCGGTTCAACAAAGAAGTCGATCCCGTCAACGTTCTTGAAGAATTCTGCATAAGCGACAGCAACTTCACGCTTGCTTGCAATCAGCTTGTCAATGTATTCCAATTGGGCGCAACCAAGTGCCGCGTTGATATTGGGCATACGGTAGTTGTAACCGATATGGTCATGACGGTATTCCCAACGGTGCGGAACCTTCGCCTGAGTCGTAATATGCTTCGCCATATTGCCAAGTTCTTCGTCCTGGAAAAGCATCATGCCGCCGCCGCCAGTGGTAATCGTCTTGTTACCGTTGAAGCTGATCGCACCGACCTTGCCGAACGTTCCCGTATGCTTGCCCTTGTACTTGGAACCGATGCTTTCAGCGGCGTCTTCAACCAATTCGATACGATATTCTTCGCAAACCTGAGCCAATTCCTCGATACGAACCGGGTGTCCAAACGTGTGCATCGGAACGCAAGCCTTGATGCAACGGCCCGAATTCTTGTTGAAGCACTGGCCATCCTTGATTTCAGCATTCTTGCAAAGCCATTCCCGAATAGCATCCGGAGAAAGCCCCATAGTCGATCTATCGACATCGATAAAGACAGGGTGCGCGCCAATATAGGAGAGCGCATTACATGTCGCAATGAACGTAAGAGCTTGGGTCAAAACTTCGTCATCGCGTTCGACACCGGCCATCATCAGGGACATGTGCAAGGCGTTTGTTCCGCTTACGCACACCACAGCCCTTTTAGCCCCAGTAAAGGAAGCCATGTCGTTTTCAAAACGATCCACGAACTTACCCACGCTCGAAACGAATGTAGTGTCGATGCATTCGTCAAGATATTTCTTTTCGTTACCGATGAACTTGGGAACACTGAGCGGAATGAATTCTGCTGTGTCGTATAGGTCATGTATAAAGTCAACGATTTTTTTATACATACTTACATCTTCTGGTCTAAATTCTTGCCTTTCTCTTCGTGTTCAAAGTTGGGAATAAACCGTTTGATTGCATCCACAATCTCTGCCTTTGTAAAGTCTTCGCGGACAAAGATTGCCTCGATTTCGTCAAAGAACTGTTCAATTTCACTCAACGGACGCTTTTTTACTTCTTCAATAACACCCAGGCTATTGAAGCGCTGCATGTTCAGCTTTTCTCCGAGAACATAGAATTCTTCGTAAGCCTTTTCACCGGTAGTATCGCTCTTGAAATAGACCACCGGATAAGTATCGCTTTCGTAGGGCATCTCCGCTGCAAACTTTTTGGCTTCGTCGTCGGTGGTGAATTCACGCTTGGTGTAGCCTTCGCTCTTTACAAAATCATCACAAATAGCCGAGAATGTAAGCATCTGCCCTTCGCCAAGTTTGGGGAAGAAAATTTCACCATTGTTGCCCAGAATGCAAGCCAGCATACAAATCTGCCCACTCTCCTCGGGTGACACGAAATAACGCTTGACATCGTTCGGAGCGGCAAGGGGCTGTTTTTTTTGTACGCGATGAATCCAACCATCCGGAAGCGAACCGTTCGAGAACGCCACATTCGCAAATCGAGCGGTCGTTACCTTGAACTTGGTGGTGTACGCCATCACGAGATCTTCCATAATTCGCTTGCTTGCGCCCATGATATTCACGGGATTTGCGGCCTTGTCCGTACTCACGCAGAAGAAATGCTTGGGCGGATATTCGGTCAAAAGGTCCATCAGCTTTTTAGCCTTGATGTCATTGTTCTCAATAAGGGCTTGGACCGAGTATCTGTCTTTTTCGCTTCGAACGTGCTTATGGGCGCTGAAGTTCGCAACGATGTCAAAGCCTTTCTCTTCACGGAAAATACGTGCGAAAATTGGGTCGGCAAAATTGAGTGTATAGGCACGATATTCAGGAGGGACCGTCAAACCGTTTGTAGAACGCAAGTCGCGGGTAAGTTCCGCAAGACCATTTTCATTTAGGTCTATTACAACTAGTTTACCCGGCTTGAAACGAAGGACTGCCTTAATGAAAGAAGAACCGATAGATCCGGCCCCGCCAATCACGCAAACGCTCTTGCCCTGAATCTCTTCTGTAAGCTTTGCTGCATTGGTCTGAATATCCGCCTCGAACATGCTTACAGGGCGGTGGGTAACGTGGTCCGATATGAACTGGTTCAGGTTTTTCATACCTCTAGCAATATATATATAAAACGCCCTGCCGGAACAGGCGAAAACGGGAAAATGGGCAACAAAAAGCGAATTCTACTGGACATTTTTTGCAAAACGCTTGACAGTGACACCCTGAAAATTTATATTAGTGCACAAGTGAGTAGTTTTACTCACGAAAAACAATTGAAGACCCGCAATTTCAAGCCTGTTTGCGGGGAGGAGTGAAAGATGAATGAGCTGAATGTATTGACAACGATTGAACATTCATGTATATTTTACTATATAAAATTCACATAAATGTTCAAATTGGTAGTGCAGCTCGCTATGAAAGATTGCGAAAAAATCATCGAAATGGCCCAAAAGGCCAACGGAATGGTCACGGCTACGGACGTTTCAAAGGCTGGGCTTCAGCGTCGAGCCTTGACGGAGTGTGTCCTAGCGGGCATGTTGAGTAAGGGGGCTCGGGGGGTCTATTTTCTGCCTGACCAGCTTGAAGACGAGTTTGCGATTTGGCAGCACACTTACCCGCAGGGCGTCTTTTCCGGAAATACGGCTCTATATCTTTTGAAAAAAACGGACCGTATTCCGTATTCGCTTTTTATGACTTTCCCCAAAGGTTACAATGTAAGCGCGGCCAAGCAAAACGGAATAAAATGCAAGATTGTTGTTGCCAAACGCTATGACCTAGGCGTACGGGACATTCTTTCTCCTTATGGCAATGTGGTCCGTTGCTATAATATCGAGCGGACTCTTTGTGACATTGTCCGTGGAGATGACGTCCAATCAATGAATCGTGCCTTCAAGGAATACGCGCAAGGCAAGGACAAGGATATCTCGTTGTTAATGAGTTATGCCAAGATTCTTCATGTAGAGAAACCCGTTCGTAATTACATGGAGATACTGCTATGAAATTTTCAAATGCGGCCAAGCTGAAGGCCGCTGTAAAGAAGATTGCTGCTGATTCTGGGGTGACGGCTCAGGGCGTTTTGCAAAAATATGTCTTGGAACGATTCCTGTGCCGGCTGGCAAAGTCCGACTATCGCACAAACTTCATCCTGAAAGGTGGCTTCTTGACATCCTCGCTTGTTGGCGTTGCAAAAAGAACGACGATGGATATTGATGCGACGGCTACTGGGTTCAGCGTCGATCCGTCAACGCTAAAAGAGGCTTTGCTGTCTATTTGTTCGGAAGACTTGCAGGATGGTTTTACATTTTTACTTGACCGAATAGAAGATATTCGTGAAAAGGATTCCTATCCCGGATTGCGAGCGTATATGATGGCTTCGTTTGCTCCGATGACGGTCCCCTTTTATGTTGATGTGACTGTCGGTGATGCGATTACGCCCAAGCCCGTCCTTCAATTATTTTGGTCAATGTTTGATGATGGCGATTACGAACTATTGTCGTATAATCTGGAAACTTTATTGGCAGAAAAGTTGGACGCCGTACTTTCTAGAGGCGTTTTAAACACTCGCTCAAGAGATTTTTATGATATTGATTTGTTGTGGAATAGGTATAAAAAGAATATTGATAAGAATGTTCTTGAAAGTGCATTGCGCAATACGATGGCTAGTCGCAATAATTTGAAGTTGCTTGATAGATTTGAGGAAATTGTGGAAGAGATAAAATCCGATGAGAGTATGAAGCAGCGTTGGGGGAGCTACCAACGGGAATATGTCTTTGCAGCAGGAAGAACTTTTTCTGAGGTGTGCAGAAGTGCTTTGGAGATTCTGAAAGAAGCCGTTGGAGCGATTTAACTCTACTTTAGAAAGCGGGCCGGTTTGTTGTTTTTAACGACAAAATTTCACAAATAGAGGCTTTGAAAAATTGAGTCTAGTAACGGATTGTTTAAACAATTCTTGGGGGACATCTTGAGAGTCATCTTGAGGGACTGGTCGCCAAATAGTCTGCCCTTCGGGATGCCGTCCACCACTAATATTTCGGGTTCCGGCCACGGCCGAGCGATGAGGGTTTCTGCAACTCGATCGCGGTCATCTTGTTGAGTAATACAGATTAAAAGGGGGTGCCGGGATGGCCGTACAAAAAACGCATAACTATCATAAAAAGCGTTTTTATCACTATTTTTTGTGATAATCATTCTTTTTATGATGATTATTATATATATTTCTAACTATGTGGAACGAAATGACAACACCCTCCATTTTAAAGGAAATGGGCGCAAGGCTCAAGGAATACCGTCTGCGCAAAGGGCTCATGCAGTCCGAACTGGCGGAGTCTGCCGGCGTAGGCGTAGGGACAATCGCCAAGATGGAACGCGGGGGTGCCGTATCCGTACAAATCCTGTTAAGCGTGTTGCGTTCCCTAGGAATGCTCGAGAACATAGAACAACTTCTGCCGGAGCCCCCCGTAAGCCCCCTCTTGTTGCGCAAGTTACAGGGCGGCAAGATTCAGCGTATCAAACGGAGCAAGGCCAAATGAGCGAACTTGTCGTAAACGTGCGCCTGTGGGGATTGCCTGTCGGGGCGCTATCATGGGATGCTTCGCGGGGTGTTGCCTATTTTGAATATGAACCCGCCTTTGTCCGCAATCCGTTGCCGGTGTCCCCGATAAAGATGCCCGTGACGAAGGGCGTTTTCTCTTTTGCCGAGAACAGGAACAACTGCTTTCGCGGCCTCCCTGGCTTCATTGCGGATTCACTTCCGGATAAGTTCGGCGACCAGATTATCTCGGAATGGTTCCAGACTATGGGCCGCCCGCTAGAGACGGTGACTCCGCTGGAACGCCTGTGCTATGTCGGCAAGCGTTCTATGGGGGCGCTGGAGTTCGAACCCAGTTTGTCTACGCCGGGGCTTGACGAATCTACGGAAATTCTTGTGGATGACCTCGTAAAGCTGGCCGAAAGCGTTTTTCGGGATCGCGAAAAATTCCGGGAAAAGCTTGTCCAACAGGACAAGACATTGTACGATATTTTGCGAGTTGGAACTTCTGCTGGTGGTGCAAAACCAAAAGCGATAATTGCCTATAACGAATCTACGAATGAGGTGCGTAGTGGCCAAGTTACGGCGTCAAAAGGATTCGGATATTGGCTGCTCAAGTTCGACGGCGTAAGTTACAGCGAACACGACAGCATTACTGAAATTCCTCGCGGAATAGGCAACGTCGAATACGCCTACTATAAGATGGCTCTACAAGCCGGAATCCGCATGAGCGAGAGCCGCATTCTCGAAGATAGCAGCGGTTGCCACTTTATGACCAAGCGTTTCGATCGCACAGAAGACGGTTCCAAGCTGCATATGCAAACGCTTGCCGCCTTAGCACACTTGGACCGAGACACTCGTCATTCTTATGAGGACGCCTTTGCTGTAATGCGCAAACTCGGACTCGACGCCAAGGCTGACGAAGACGTATTCCGTTGCATGGTGTTCAATGTGTTGACAAAAAACAATGATGACCACACCAAGAACATTTCTTTTTTGATGGATGAAGCCGGAACCTGGAAATTGGCTCCCGCATATGACCTGTGCTACGCCAACAATCCGAGGAGTCACTGGATAAATCGCCACCAGATGTCGGTGAATATGAAACAAGAGAACATTACCCGCGATGACTTCAAAGCGGTGGCGGAACGCGTCGGAATCCGCAAGTACGCGGGAATCATAGACCAAGTCGAAAACGCGGTTGCTTGTTGGAACGAGATTGCGAAGGACTGTGGTGTTCGTGAAAATCACCGCGAAGAAATCTCGCGAGCGCTGGTTGGAGAAATGAAATAGTATATAAAATGATATATATTTACCCTGCTACCGCTCCAAAGTCTAATAATCCTGCACGCAACGGATAGAGAGTGCATCTCGTTTATTCGCCCCAAAAGTATACGTCTGCTGATTTGAAGCAACCCATACATTGTGCACACCATATTCATCTTTTTCAGTGGAGGTCCAGAACTCTGCGAAATTCCCCCACCCTCCAAAAACAAGATTTCCATAATGGTAAGGGCCATGCCCCGCTTCGTAACTTCCTGCGCCTCCAGGCAATGCAGAAAAGCCAAAATCGTCAGTACCATTCTTAAAAACCCAGCCATTGCTTGTTTTGAGAATGTAGCCCGCCTCGTCATCTCCGCCCGCAATAAAAAGAAGGGCATCCCATTCATCCCGGTCAGGCAGGTGCCAGCCCTTGGGGCAAGCTCCCTGTACAGGCCAGGTCGGCGAGCATAAAGAGCCATAGCCGCAGCCGGTACTAGCGGAATCCATAGCAGCAGCCCATGTATAAAGGCGGCCCGCCACATTACAACTGAACGCTTTTATTAAAATTGCTTAAATAATTAAGCAGAAATTTTACAAAAATTGCTTAATGCATTAAGCAAAATTATATAAAACCATCAAAAATCTTGACAAATTTAACACCAAGTATTATATTTGTCAATATATGCGGTATATTCAAAGAACACTAGAAAAAGCCGTGAGAAGGATGAATGCGTCCTTTCCTGTAATCATGGTTACAGGGCCTCGGCAGGTCGGTAAATCCACGCTCCTACGAAACAGCGACAAGGCTCGTCGTTATGTATCACTGGACAGGATGGAACACCGTATCCTGGCTCGCGAAAATCCAGACCTTTTCTTACAGAGGTTCCCGCCCCCTGTGCTCATAGACGAAATCCACCTGGCACCGCAGCTACTCCCCTATATCAAGGCGATATCTGATGAAATCGGGGAAAAGGGGTTGTTCTGGATAACGGGCTCCCAGCAGTTCCGCCTGATGAAGGGTGTATCCGAAAGTCTTGCGGGTCGTGTCGGCATATTGCAGCTACAGGGACTCTCCCTTGATGAAACGGCGGGTAAACCGGAAATCGACAAGTTTGTTCCCGTTAAGGAATGGCTTGAAAAAAGAAGTTGTTCCGTAGCAGAAGGTTCCCTTCAGTCTTTATTCAGCCGGATTTGGCGAGGCAGCTACCCGGCTCTCTACGAAAATCCCGAAATGGATTGGGAGGATTTCTACAATTCTTACATACAGACCTATATTGAAAGGGACGTGCGAGAGTTGGTCAACATTGGAGACGAACTGGCATTTACAAAGTTCATCACGGCAGTTGCATCCAGGACCGGACAGTTGCTGAACTATTCCGATGTCGCGAAAGACATCGGAAAGAATGTCCCGACCGTGCAGCGATGGCTTTCTATCTTGGTCACCTCCGGACTCGTTTACCTATTGTATCCTTACGCACAAAGTATCGGAAACAGGATGACCAAGATGCCCAAAGTTTACTTTTTGGATACGGGTCTAGCCTGCTATTTGACGCGATGGACTTCGCCGGAAGTTCTAGAGGCTGGCGCCAAATGCGGAGAAATGCTAGAGACATTCGTGATTTCCGAGATTTTGAAAACCTATTGGCATAATGGCCGGCAACCAAATTTCAGCTTTTATCGCGACAGGGAAAATCGCGAGATCGACCTGATTGTGGAAGAAAACGGTCTGTTGCATCCTGTTGAAATCAAGAAGACGTCGAATCCCACTCAGAAGGACATAAAACATTTCGGTATACTGGAAAAGTACGGCTTACCAGTGGGGACTGGTGCCGTCATATGCCTATCGCAAACATCATTACCATTGACGGACAAGGTAAATATAATTCCGGTGAGTTTTTTATAGGTTTTCTGACGAATCCGTCGTGTATGTAATGTATATTTACCCTTGGAGCCCATCATGCCGAAGTTTTCATTCGTTATACCCTGCTACCGTTCCGAAAAGACCATCACCACCGTGGTGGACGAAATCAAGAGCGAGATGGCCGCCAAGCGCCCGGGCGACACCTACGAGATCGTGCTGGTGAACGACTGCAGCCCCGACAACGTGTGGAGCGTCATCGAAGGCCTCGCGCAGAAAGAGAATAACGTCATCGGCATCAACCTGGCCAAGAACTTCGGGCAGCATTCCGCCCTGATGGCGGGCTACGGCAAGTGTTCCGGCGAATACGTGGTGTCGCTGGACGACGACGGCCAGGCCCCGCTGGATTCCCTGAACGACCTGATTACCAAGCTGGAAGAAGGCTACGACGTGGTGTACGCCTACTACCGCGAGGTCAAGCAGAACCTGTTCCGCCGTTTCGGTTCGTGGATGGCGGGCAAGATGGGCGAAATGATGCTAGACCCGCCCAAGGACATGAAGGGCAGCAGCTTTTATGTCGCACGCAACTTCGTGATTCGCGAGATGTGCAAATACAACAACCCCTACCCGTATCTGGTAGGGCTGGTGCTGCGCGTCACCCGCAAGATTGCCTGGGTGGAGACGAACCACCGCTCCCGCCTGGAAGGCACCTCGGGCTATTCCTTCGCACGGCTGCTGGGCCTTTGGCTCAACGGCTTCACGGCGTTCTCGGTGAAACCCCTGCGCGCAAGCACGATCCTCGGTTTCTTCTTCGCGTTCCTGGGCTTCGCGTTCTCGATTTTCGTGATTGTCCGCAGGCTGCTGGGCATCACCACGGTAGATGGCTGGAGCACCATCATCGCGCTCATCCTGATTATTGGCGGCTGCATCTTGATGATGCTTGGCCTTATCGGCGAATACATCGGCCGCATCTACATCTGCATAAACGACTCGCCGCAATACGTGATCAAGCAGGTCACGGGCGACCGCAGAGATTCACGGGCATAATCTACAAGCTCAACCCGTAGGCGCGGGCTTTAACTATACCGAATTCGGTGCAGTTGTCAAGGGGTCAAACTCGGCCCCTTTGACTTTTACCACATGCTGTCAATCTTTTTTAAAAATTCCTTGTCAGCATCCCTATCGTTTATTTTCAAAAAAAATACTACACCTATTGCATTATTTAAAATTTTAATGTATATTATAGGTGTAGTAAAATAACGAGGCAGTAAATGCAAGTAGTATATGCGGATAAAGAATTAGCTCGTTGCGCAGGGGATAAAGCCTATGCAGTGAGAAAAATGGGACAGCGCCGTGCGGAGGTTTATTTGGATAGGATAAACGATCTTCAGGGTGCTGCTGATCTGGAGTCATTAAAAAATGTTCCAGGACGATATCACGAGCTGGTAGGCAATCGCGCCGGACAATGGGCGTGCGATTTAGACCATCCCTATAGGCTTATCTTTAAGCCGGTTATGAATAGTGCTGGAAATATTATTGGTTTGATTGTCGAAAACGCCGTTTCTATTCTAGAAATTGTAGATTATCACAAGTAGGAGTGCTTATGCAGGTTTATAGATGTGATGAATTGGCTTATGTGACTCCGCCAGGTAGGACACTGTCGGAAAAACTGAAAGAAATGGGCCTGGATGCCAACGATTTGGCCGCACGTATGGGCTACACCCCAAAGGCGGTGAACGATATTTTGCAGGGAAACTGCCGTATAACGCCGGAAGTGGCATTTTCGCTTGAGATGATTACCGAAATTCCAGCGAGTTTCTGGTTGCGCCGTCAAATTGCGTACGATGAGTACCTTGCCCGCGAATATGTCAAAGCCTCCCTAAACAACCAGCCTCTCTGGAGAAAGTCTTTTCCCGAGGAGCTTGACGTGCGCAACTGGGTGCGGCACGATAAAAACGAGGGCGACGACAAATCAGGGCTTTCGCTTCTCAAGTTCTTTGCGGTAGCATCCCCCAAGGCGTGGGACGGCTACTACAAGGACGCCCGGCTGAAGGTGGCGTTCCGCATCTCCCTTGCCGAAGTCAAGGACCCGTATGCCACATCGGCATGGATTCGTCGCGGCGAAATCCTTGCGGACCGAGACCCGATGGAAAAGCAGGAACAGATTCCGGTGCGCAAGCGCCTAAAAGCCGCCCTCCCCGAAATCATTGCATTTGCGGCAGCCAACAAGGTGCGCCCGAAAAGCAAAAAACGCATTACCTACTGGACTCCGGAGGCAGAAGTCGTTGACGACTGCATGACGGGCCTGCAGGAACTGTGCCGCAAAATCGGGATTCGTGTGCTTTTCGTGCAAAATTTCAAGTGCACGCCGATTCACGGCATGTACCGCTGGTACAAGGACGTGCCCCTGATCCAGTTGCACGACCGCTTCGAGAAGCGGGCCGCCATGTGGTTCACATTCTTCCACGAGCTGGCCCATGTGCTGTACCACGGCAAAAAGGGAATCTGCCTGCAGAACATCGAAATCACCCACAACTACCCCGAAAAAGAAGACGAAGCCAACGCCTTCGCGCAGAAGTGCATGGTAGAAGCGGGATTCAAGCTGTAGCCCTACTTCCCGAAGAATTCCTTCACCTTGTTGCAGACAAATTCCAGGTCGGCGGGTTTTAGCCCGTAGAACATGGGCAGTCGCAGCAGGCGGTCGCTTTCCTTGGTGGTGTAGCGGTCTTCGCCGTCGAAACGGCCGAAGCGCTTGCCTGCCGGAGCGGTGTGGAGCGGCACGTAGTGGAACACCGCCAAAATGTCGTTCTTGACCAAGTGGGCAATGAGGGCGGTGCGGGTCTTTAAATCCGCTACCTTCAGGTAGAACATGTGGGCGTTGTGGGAGCATTCCGCCGGAATGTACGGGAGCTGCAGGTCGCCAGCGTCGGCCAGGCACTGTAGGCGTTCGCGGTAGGCGTTCCAGCTGGCCATGCGGTTGTCGAAAATCTTCTGGGCGTTCTCCAGTTCGGCGTAGAGGTAGGCGGCGTTCAGTTCGCTGGGCAGGTAGCTGGAACCCAGTTCCACCCAAGTGTACTTGTCGACTTCGCCCCGGTGGAACTGCACGCGGTTGGTGCCCTTCTCGCGAATAATCTCGGCATGGTCAGAATACTTCTTGTCGGCAATGAGGATGGCACCGCCCTCCCCCATGCTGTAGTTCTTGGTCTCGTGGAAACTGTAGCAGCCGAAATCGCCCAGAGCGCCAAGCGAGCGTCCCTTGTAGGTAGACATCATGCCCTGGGCGGCATCTTCGATGACGAACAGGTTGTGTTTTTGGGCGATGGCGTTGATGGTGTCCATCTCGCAGGCCACACCGGCGTAGTGCACCGGCACGATGGCGCGAGTCTTTTCGGTAATGGCCGCCTCGATGAGCTTTTCGTCGATGTTCATGGTGTCGGGCCGGATATCCACGAACACGCACCTGGCCCCACGCATGGCGAAGGCGTCGGCGGTAGAGACGAAGGTGAACGAGGGCATAATCACCTCGTCGCCGGGCTTGATTCCGCAAATGAGGGCGGACATCTCTAGCGCATGGGTGCAGCTGGTGGTCAAAAGCGCACGGGCAACCCCCGTCTTCTGCTGCAGCCAGGCATGGCACTTCTGGTTGAACTGGCCGTCGCCGCAAATGCGGCCACTTTCTACGGCGGCCCGCACGTAGTCAAATTCGGGGCCCACGAAGGGGGGCTTATTGAAAGGAATCTTCATATAACGCCAAAAACTCGTTGTTATTCGTGATTTAATATAGATTTTTTACCCTATATTTTTTATAAAAGTTTATTTTTAACAGGTAAACGCCCGAACCGGAACGGAGGATTTTATGAACCTGAGGTTGGATAGTTTCGTTGCCAAGTTCAGCGGTTTCGCTGTCGCTGTTACCGCCATTGCCCTGTGCGCCTGCGGCAACCAGGAGCCAGCCCAAAACAAAACGCCCGCCAAAACCGGGGAACAGGCTGCTGAGCAGGCCGCAGAACAGCCCGCGCCCTCCAAGTCCCTGGTGGTGTTCTACTCCCAGACAGGCTCTACCAAGAAGGTGGCCGATGTTTTCCAGAAGGCCCGGAACGCCGATGTCTTTGAAATCAAGACTGCCACCCCCTACCCTTCTACCTACGACAGCACCGTCGCCGCCGTACGGATCCAGCGGGAATCCAAGCAGTGGCCAGCCCTCGCAAACCCCAAGGCCGACCTGGCCAAATACGACACCGTCTTCTTGGGCTACCCCATCATGTTCGGCACCTTCGCGCCCCCCATCTACAGC
>Ga0247609_10000544_pt1 | contig 51562 bp, 25 predicted proteins | sample 172DNAGHGlowgp2_FD_193487 | JGI IMG/M metagenome (GOLD analysis project Ga0247609, IMG submission 193487) | Sheep rumen microbial communities from Palmerston North, Manawatu-Wanganui, New Zealand - 1728 DNA GHGlow gp2 | ecosystem: Host-associated > Mammals > Digestive system > Stomach > Rumen ... | reverse complement strand
GCGTCCCTCCTTGGAGAGTTCGAAAATCAGGTTTCCATATAATCGGTTGTTCATAGGGCAGCAATCTTTATCAGGTTATCAATCTCCTCTTTCGTGCGCTTCTCAGTGACGGCCAACAGAAGACCGTTCTCCAACTTCACGCCACCCAGGAATCCTGCTTCGATGAAACGCTGGTAGAGGGCATCAACATCGCCGTCGTACTTCACGTAGAACTCATTAAAGAACGGCTGGCTGTATGCCAGTTGGAAACGGCCCGTCTTCAGCAGTCCGTCGCAGAGATAATGGGCACCGGCGTATGACAACTGTGCAGCCTCCTTCAGTCCCCGCCTGCCCATGAGCGACAGGTAGATGGTGACCCACAGTGCCATGAGCGACTGGTTGGAGCAGATGTTCGACGTGGCCTTCTGCCGGCGGATGTGCTGCTCGCGTGCCTGAAGGGTCAGGACAAAGGCCCGCTGACCGCGGTTGTCTTGTGTCATACCCACGATGCGGCCCGGCATCTTCCTTATCAGTTTCTCCGTACAGCACATATAGCCCACGTAGGGACCGCCCCACAGCATGGGGATGCCCAGCGACTGACCGTCGCCCACGGCAATGTCAGCCCCCCATTCGCCCGGCGTCTTCAGCACGGCCAGGTCGGCAGCCACGCTGTCAATGATGAACAGCGCCTTGCCGGCATGGCAGGCATCGGCAAAGCCGGAATAATCCTCCACAATACCATATTGATTAGGCTGCTGCACCATGACACCGGCCACGCCGCCCTCGCCCAGCAGTGCTTCGAGGTTCTCCCTCGAAGTCACCCCTTCCTCGGCAGCAACCGTCACCAGTTCTATGCCCTGATGCAGGGCGTAGGTGTCGAGCACCTCACGGGTCTTGGCATTCACCGTGGCCGACACTAGCACCTTGCCAGCCTTCTTGCCGGCGGCCACGGCCATCATCATAGCCTCGGCGGCAGCGGTGGAGCCGTCATACATCGAGGCGTTGGAGATGTCCATGCCCGTCAGTTCGGCCATCATCGACTGATACTCAAAGATGTAGTGCAGCGTGCCCTGCGACACTTCCGGCTGATAGGGGGTGTAACTGGTCAGGAACTCCGAGCGCTGTACCAGACTGGGTATGACGCTGGGGGTGTAGTGGTCGTAGACACCATAGCCGGCAAAGCAGGTCAGCTGGCGGTTCTGGCTTCCCAACTTCGCAAAGGTGTCGCGCACCTCCAGCTCACTCATCTCCGAGGGAATCTTGTACTCCTCCCGATAGCGGATGGCCTCGGGAATCTGGGCGTAGAGGGCATCGAGGTCATCGATGCCGATACGCGACAGCATGGCCTTCAAGTCTTCCTCGGTATGCGGAAAAAACTTGTAGTCCATCATCCTTCCTTGTTGCAGAAACTCTCGTAGGCAGCAGCATCCATCAGGCCGTCAAGCTCCGTCGTGTCGCTGAGCTGCACCTTGATAATCCAGTTCTCGAAAGCATCCTCGTTGATAAGTTCGGGCTGGTCTTCAAGCGCCTCGTTCACCTCAACGACGGTGCCGCTGACGGGCGAGAACAAATCGCTGGCGGCCTTGACGCTCTCCACGGCACCGAACTCCTCGCCGGCGCTCACCTCGTCGTCCACCTCAGGCATGTCTACATACACCACGTTGCCCAGGGCGTGCTGAGCATAGTCGGTGATACCGATAAAACCACAGTCACCTTCTACTCTTACATATTCGTGCGACTCCGAGTAGTAGAGTCCTTCCAAAACTTTTGCCATAATCACTTCTTGTATTTCTTTGTATAAAATTGTTTCTTTACTACCTTGCCCGCGAACACCTTCTTGCGGATCTGAATCTGCACCTCGGTGTCGAGTTTGGCATACGCCGTGTCTACCAGGGCCATGCACACACTCTTGTCGGTCGACAGCGTATGATAGCCCGTGGTCACCTCGCCGATAGGGTCGCCCGCCATGTTCAGCACGGTATAGCCGTGACGGGGAATGGCCTTGTCGAAGAGTTCGATACCTACCAGCTTCTTCGCCGGCCCTTCGGCCTTCTGCTGGGCGAGTGCCTCCTTGCCAATAAACTCCGGCTTGTCGAGTTTCACGAACATCGTCAGACCGGCCATGACCGGCGTGATGTCCTCGCTCAGCTCGTCGCCATAGAGCGGCAGGCCCACCTCGAAGCGCAGCGTGTCGCGGCAGCCCAGACCGCAGGGCTGTACGCCGGCGGCGATGAGTTTGTCCCAAGCCTCGCGGATATAGTCGGGCGAGGCATAGATCTCAAAGCCGTCCTCACCGGTATAGCCGGTGCGGCTGATCAACCCACCCGTGGGTATTGTCTTGCAGGTATAGAAGACCAGCTCTGAGCAGGGGATACCCAGCACCGTCTCGACGATATGTTCCGACTCCGGTCCCTGGATGGCTATCTGGCCATAGTCGTCGGAGGCGTTACGCATGTCTATGTTGAAGCCTGCGGCCTGCTGCTGCATCCACGCCCAGTCCTTGTCAATGTTAGAGGCGTTGATGACGAGGAAGAAGTCCTGCTCTCCCAGTTTGTAGACCAGCAGGTCGTCGACGGTGCCGCCATTCTCATAGCACATCATGCCGTAAAGGATTTTCCCTACCGGCATGCCGCTGACATCGTTGGTGAAGATATGCTGCACATAGCGCTCGGCATCCTCACCTTTCACCGTCACCTCGCCCATGTGCGACACGTCGAACAGTCCGGCATGCTCGCGGACGGCTGTATGCTCAGGAGCAATGCCCGTATACTGGATGGGCATCTCGAAACCGCCGAACGGTGCCATGAAGGCACCCAGCGACAGGTGCTTGTCGTGCAGACAGGTACGTTTCTCTTTAGTTTTCAGTTCTTGTTTGATTGCCATAGGTTAACATGATGTTAGTTTGATGAATTCTTGTTTCAGGTAGTTTTGTTCCAAGTCCTCAATGGCGGCTACGTCATGGGCTGTCAGCCGCAGCTCGCCCTCACAGAGGGTCTGACGTATCAGCGTTTTGATTGCTTCAAGCGACAGCGTCGTGTAATCCTTCAGCAGCGTGATGCGCTGGCGCACACTCTCCACCCCTTTACGCTGCAGTTTCTCACGGTCGGGCGTAATGGCGTGAAGCATGTGCTCCATATTGGTGTCGTAGAGCATGGTGCCATGAACGATACAGTGGCCTTCCAGATGATAGCAGGCCGTACCGCAGATCTTCCGGCCGTCAATCAGGATATCGTTATGGCTGGTGCCGACAGCCTCAACGCCCATCTTCCGGAGCACCAATAGCACCATCCCCAGAAAGCGGTTGAAGGCGAAGCCCACGTTCTCGGTATGGACGACGAACGACCACATCAGGTTGCCCTCATCGGCATAGACACAGCCTCCGCCACTCTTGCGGCGATAGACGCTGATACCGTGCTGACGGCAGTAGTCGGTGTTGACCTCGTTACCGGCCACCTGGTTGCGCCCGAAGATGACGCTGGGCGGAGCCTGCCAGAGGAAGAAGGCATCGGGCTCTTTCAGATGCCGGGCCACATACTCTTCCATCGCCAGGTAGAACGACAGGCGACGGCTCCGGGAGTCAGGCAACACGACAAACTTCATATATTTCAGGTTAGCGACTGCAAATATATGAAGTTTTTATGTAAGTTACAAGTTTTTTCCCAAGAATTTTAGTTCGGCTTCCAGCATTTCCAGTTTTGGCATTCTGAAGCCGGCCTCACGGGCTATCTCTATAGGGCGTGTGTACAGGTAGTAAATCTCCATCTTACGGTGGAAGTCATAGTCCAGGCGCATGGAGGGCGAGTAAGGGGTCATGGCGTCAGTCATCTGTATCATCTTCTCGACAAACGCCTCATCCACGTTCTTGACACCCAGCTGCCGGGCAGCCCCCACAACCTCCATCATCAGGTCACGGATAAGCTGACGCGTCGACGGGTTCTTCAGCAGCAGGTCGGTCTGGGTGTGCAGGGCCACCGTCATGCCGTTGAAAGGCATGTTCCACACGGCCTTCTTCCAGCGGGCCTCGTGGTACTCTACCTCGCCGGTCTCTATGCCTGCCTCACGAAACTCCTGTATGACCGTCTTGAGCAGCGCCTCGTCGCGGCAGGAGTAGTTGGCCAGGTTGATGCTGCCATAGCACTGGTGGTTCACACGCCCCGGCTCTGTCTTGGCCGAACAGATGAAGGCCAGTCCGGCACACAGCTGAACGCCAGGGAACATCTGCTGAACATCCTGCTCCACACCGATGCCGTTCTGAATAAGAATCACCAGCGTACGGTCGTGCAGCAACGGGGGGAGCAGCTGCGCCAGCTTTTGGTTGTTCACCGACTTCAGACATACCAGCACCACATCGCATGCCGGCATCTCTGCCGTCTTGTTGTAAGCGTTGATGGGAAAGACATGGAAGGAACCGTCGCAGGAGTCAACCTGCAAACCGTTGTCCTTCACGTAATCATAGTCTGAGCGGAACAGGAAATGTACCTCCTGACCTGCCTTTGCCAACTTCCCGCCATAGTAGCCGCCAATGGCGCCACTGCCAATAATTCCGTATTTCATAGGGGCATTTTTTTGATTTTGCGTGCAAAATTATAAAATATTTATGAATTATGAATCATGAATTATGAATTATTTCGTACCTTTGCACCCAAATGGAGAAACAACAATTAGGGCTGCTTGAGCAGATTGACTATCCGTCAGACCTCCGGCGCCTGAATATTGACGACCTGCCACAGCTCTGCGACGAACTGCGGCAGGACATTGTCAAGGAACTGTCAGTAAACCCCGGCCATCTGGCTTCCAGCCTGGGCGTGGTGGAACTGACCGTTGCCTTGCATTATGTCTACGACACCCCCGAAGACCGTATCGTGTGGGACGTAGGCCATCAGGCTTATGGCCATAAGATACTGACAGGCCGCCGCAAGCAGTTTGCCACCAACCGCAAGCTGGGCGGCATACGCCCCTTCCCGTCTCCTCAGGAAAGCGAGTACGACACCTTTGCCTGCGGCCACGCCTCCAACAGCATCTCGGCAGCACTGGGCATGGCGGTGGCTGCCAGCCTTGCCCCCCATACCCCGGGCCACGCCCCCCGCAAGGTGGTGGCCGTCATCGGCGACGGGGCCATGTCGGGCGGTCTTGCCTTTGAGGGCCTGAACAATGTGTCGTCGTCGCCCAACGACCTGCTGATTATCCTCAACGACAACAATATGTCCATCGACCGCTCTGTCGGCGGCATGAAACAATACCTCCTGGGACTGAACACCAACGAGACCTACAACGCCCTGCGCTTCAAGGCCACACGCTGGCTGAACAAGCGCGGACTGCTTGAGGATGACCGCCGCAAGGGACTCATCCGCCTGTCGAACGCCATCAAGAGCGCCATCTCGCATCAGCAGAACATCTTCGAGGGCATGAACATCCGCTACTTCGGACCCTTCGACGGCCATAACGTCAAGGAACTGGTGCGCATCCTCAGGCAGATGAAGGAGATGCACGGCCCGAAGCTGCTGCACCTGCATACCCAGAAGGGCCACGGCTATCCGCCGGCAGAGCGCGACGTCACCATCTGGCATGCTCCGGGGAAATTTGACCCCGATACGGGCGAGCGACTGGTGGACAACGACCCTTCAAAGCCCCAGAAATATCAGGATGTATTTGGCTACACCCTGCTGGAACTGGCAGAGCAGAACCCCAGGATTGTGGGGGTCACACCGGCCATGCCCACGGGCTGTTCCATGAATATCATGATGAAGGCCATGCCCAACCGCACCTTCGACGTGGGCATTGCCGAGGGCCATGCCGTCACCTTCTCAGGGGGCATGGCCAAGGACGGCCTCATCCCCTTCTGCAACATCTACAGTGCCTTTGCCCAGCGGGCCTACGACCATATCATCCACGACGTGGCCCTGCTGCGCCTGAACGTGGTGTTCTGCTTAGACCGCGCCGGACTGGTGGGCGAGGACGGTCCCACCCACCACGGTGCCTTCGACCTGGCAGCCCTCCGTCCCATCCCCAACCTCACCATCGCCGCCCCCATGGACGAACATGAGCTGCGACGGCTGATGTACACCGCCCAGCTGCCCGACAAAGGGCCGTTCGTCATACGCTATCCCCGTGGCGGCGGTGTGCTGAAAGACTGGCGCTGTCCGTTTGAGGAGATAAAGGTTGGCACGGGTCGCAAGTTGCGTGACGGCAACGATGTGGCCGTGCTCAGCATAGGCGCCATAGGCAACCTGGCTCTCAAGGCCGCCGAAGTCACGGGAGCCGCCATGTATGACATGCGCTTCCTGAAACCATTGGACGAAGGTATCCTCGACGAGGTAGGACGGCGGTTCAGCCGTATCGTCACCGTCGAGAACGGTGTCCGCAACGGCGGCCTCGGCTCGGCAGTCATGGAGTGGATGAACGATCACGGCTACCATCCCCACGTCACCCGCCTCGGCCTGCCCGACGACCGTTTCGTGGAGCATGGCACGGTCAGCGAACTGCAGCATATCGTCGGTATCGACAAAGAGAGTATTGTTAAAGCCATCCAATCATGAAAATCGTCATCGCCGGTGCCCAGGCCGTGGGCACACACCTGTCGAAACTGCTGTCGCGTGACAATCAGGACTGTGTGCTGATTGACGACGATGACGAGCGCTTGGAGGGACTGAGCGAACTCGACGTCATGACCTACAACGCCTCGCCTACCAGCATCAGCGCGCTGAAGGATGCCGGCACCGCCACCGCCGACCTCTTCGTGGGTGTCACTACCGACGAGAGCACCAACATGGCCGCCTGCATGATGGCCCACGCCCTGGGTGCCAAGAAGACGGTGGCACGCATCGACAACTACGAATACCTGACACCGCAGAACCAGCGCTTCTTCCAGCAGTTGGGCATCGACTCCATGGTCTATCCCGAGGTGCTGGCCGCTCACGACATTGTCAACGGCCTGAAGATGTCATGGGTGCGTCAGCGGGTGGATGTCCATGACGGGGCCTTGGTGCTCTTAGGCATCAAGCTGCGCGAGGGCTGCGAGATACTGAACCAGCCGCTGAAGGACCTCTGCGGCCCCAACGACCCCTACCATGTCGTGGCTGTCAAGCGTCAGGGCGAGACCATCATCCCCGGTGGCTTAGACACGCTGAAGTTGAACGACCTGACCTACTTCATGACCACTCGTGAGTATATTCCCTATATCCGGAAGATTGTGGGTAAGGAGCACTATACCGACGTCAAGAACGTCATCATCATGGGCGGTGGCAAGACGGCGGTACGCGCTGCCCTGACGGTGCCTGAATACATGAACGTGAAAATCATCGAGAAGTCGGCAGAGCGCTGTGAGAAGCTGAACCAGCTGCTCAGCGACAGCGACACGATGGTCATCCACGGCGACGGCCGCGACCTGACACTGCTCGACGAGGAGGGCATACGCAGCACACAGGCCTTCGTCGCCCTCACGGGCAATGCTGAGACCAACATCCTGGCCTGTCTGACGGCTAAGAAGTTAGGGGTGCGCAAGACGGTGGCCATGGTCGAGAACCTCGACTATGTCTCCATGGCCGAGAGTCTGGATATCGGCACCATCATCAACAAGAAGACGGTGGCCGCCAGCCATATCTATCAGATGATGCTCGACGCCGACGTCAGCAACCTGCGCTCGCTGATGCTTGTCGACAGCGAGGTGGCCGAGTTCGTGGCTGCCGAGGGTTCCCGCGTGGTGAAGCGGATGGTCAAGGACTTGGGCCTGCCCTTTGGCGTGACCATCGGCGGACTGGTACGTGCCGGTCAGGGCATGCTCGTCAACGGCAGCTCACAGATCCAGCCCGGCGACTCGGTCATGGTGTTCTGTCACGAACAGAAGCTGAACAATATCGAGAAGTACTTCAAGAAGTCGACGATATGGTAAACTTCCGCATCATCCATAAGATCATCGGCTCACTGCTCTTCCTTGAGGCATTCTTCATGGGCTGGTGCCTGGCACTGGCCTTCGTCCACCACGAGGACGACCTGCTGGCCTTCCTCGTGTCGATGCTGCTGACCTTCGGATGCGGATTCTTATTCCTCTACCTCGGCCGCGATGCCGAGAACACGCTGAGCCGCCGCGACGCCTATGTCGTCGTCACCGCCGCGTGGGTCATCTTCTCATTCTTCGGCATGTTCCCCTTCCTCATCCATGGCAGCATAGGCTCGTTCTGCGATGCCTACTTCGAGACCATGTCGGGGTTCACCACCACCGGCGCCTCCATCATCGACGATGTGGAGCGCCTGCCACATGCCATGCTCTTCTGGCGCTCGCTCATGCAGTGGATAGGGGGCCTGGGTATCGTCTTCTTCACCATCGCCATCCTGCCGTCGCTCGTCGGCGGCAGCGTCAAAGTGTTTGCCGCTGAGGCCACCGGCCCCATCAAGGCCAAGATGCACCCGCGCCTGACCACCACGGCGAAGTGGATATGGACAGTCTACCTGCTGCTCACCATCGGCTGCGGACTGTCCTACTGGACAGCGGGCATGGACTGGTTTGAGGCCACCAACTACTCCATGACCACCACGGCCACCGGCGGCTTTGCCATCCATAACGACAGCACGGCGCATTTCCACTCGCCGTCAGTCGACTATATCAGCGTGCTGTTCCAGTTGCTGTCAGGTATCAACTTCACCTTATTATATATGAGTGTATTCAAACTGAAGTTTGGCACACTGTTCAAGAACGCTGAGTTCAAACTCTATATCATGGTTATCGGCGGTGCCACCCTGCTGGTCATGCTCCTGCTGCTCTCCGGCACCGACTACTCCCTGGAGCACGCCTTCCGCTCGTCCCTGTTCCATGTGGTGTCGTTTATCACCACTACCGGCATGTTCTCGGGCGACGACGTGTCGCAATGGCCACGGCTCACATGGGTCATCCTGGGCCTGGTCATGTATCTCGGAGCCTGCGCCGGCAGTACCAGCGGCGGCTTCAAGTGCATCCGCGGACTGATGCTGCTGCAGGTGCTGCGCAACAACTTCCGCCAGATTCTGCACCCTAACGCCGTCCTGCCCGTAAGGATAGGCAGCCAGAGTGTGCCGCAGTCGAAGCTCGTGGCACTGTTCGCCTTCTTCGTGCTGACGGTGCTCATGGTGCTCTTCACCACCACGGTGATGGTGGTGGCGGGGGTCGACAGCACCAACGCCCTGACCATTGCCCTGAGCAGCGTCAGCAACGTCGGTCCCTCGCTCTCTGCGGGCATTGGTCCTGCCATGTCGTGGTCGGTACTGCCCGACGCCGTCAAGTGGCTGCTCTGCCTGCTCATGCTCATGGGCCGACTGGAAATCATGACCGTGCTGGTGCTCTTCACCCGCGCCTTTTGGAAAGAAAACTAAAGAAACTGCTATGTATAAGTTCAAACCGCTTCTGAAACAGACCATCTGGGGTGGCGACAAGATTGTCGCCTTCAAGCATCTGACACCTGCCGACCTGGCAGGACAGCCCACCGCCAACATCGGCGAAAGCTGGGAAATATCGGGTGTCAAAGGCAGCGAGAGCATCGTCGACGGAGGCCCCGACGACGGCAAGAGCCTCAACCATCTGGTCAGCAGCTACCGTGAGCGGCTCGTCGGCACCGACAACTACCGCCGCTTCGGCAATGAGTTCCCACTGCTGGTGAAGTTCATTGACGCCCGCCAGGACCTCTCCATACAGGTACACCCCGACGATGAGACGGCCCGGCGGCAGGGCTACCCCTGTGGCAAGACCGAGATGTGGTATGTCCTGCACTCCGATGACGAAGCGCGGCTCTATAACGGTCTGCGACAGCATCTGACGCCTGATGACTACCGCCGCATGGTGGACGACCACACCATCACGCAGGCACTGGCCCATTACCGGGTGCACGAGGGTGACGTGTTCTTCATTCCAGGCGGACGCATCCATTCCATCGGCGCGGGCTGCTTTGTAGCCGAGATTCAGCAGACCAGCGACCTCACCTACCGCATCTACGACTACGGACGGCGCGACCGCAACGGCAACCTGCGCCAGCTGCATACCCGCGAGGCTGCCGAGGCCATCGACTTCACCGTCAGCGAAGGCGGCTACCGCACCTATTACGAGCCTATGCAGGACGAGGGCGTGCAGCTCGTCAGCTGCCCTTACTTCACCACCGCCGTCTACGACCTGAACGACCCGATGACCATCGACTACTCCGACCTCGACTCCTTCGTCATCTTCGTCGCCCTGCAGGGGTCGTGCGACATCACCGACAACGAGGGACACACCGTCCGTCTGCGCGAGGGCGAGTCGCTGCTCATCCCCGCCACCGTCAGGACGGTAAAGATTGAGGGAACCATCAAGTTCCTTGAGACATACGTATAAATAGGGTAGCGGTTACTGCTGGTCCAGATAGCGGCGGAGGTCATCCTGCAGGCGGCGGAAGGGCTCGCTCTGTAGGTAGCCGGTATTTTTCTTGAGCATGGTCTTGACGTCCTGCAGCGAATTTTCGTAGCACGACATCTCGTTACGCTTCTGCGTCTTATGCGCGGAAGCATGGTAGATTTCGTTCTGGCGCTCCTGCCGCAACTGGTTGCACACCTTCGACAGTACCGGTGCGGTGATGGTGTCGAAGAGGTGGTGACCCTGTATATACAGATAGGTGGTCTGCGGGGTGACACCCAGCCGCTTGACATCGTCCTTCACCTTCAGGTACTCCTCTCGCCCGTCAGGGAACAGGCGCTGTAGCTCGCGCACCTTGACGCCCACCTTGCGGCGGACGTTCTGTAGCGACGATTCCGGGTTCTGCACGCTGAACCCTCCGGGGTCGGCCACGCGGTTGAAGTCGGTGATGCTGAAGCGGGGGTACTGGCCGTTGCGGTAGAGCATGATGCTCCAGACGAACAGCGGAAAGATGGCTTCCGAGAAGCGTGCGTAGTAGTCGCGGAAGTCGAAGATGCGGTGATCGTTGAGGGTGACGCTGACGCAGACATCGTGGAGCGACGGGGCATAGCACTGGTAGTTCTCAATGGCGTAGACGTAGGTGTGGAAGACGTAGGGACTCTCCAGCACCTTCTTCGACTGTTCGGTGCAGCCCTGCTTCAGGTAGTCGTAGTCGGCATCAACACAGGCAATCATGTCGCGTCCCAGCACATCTCTCTCCTCTCTCCTCTCTCCTCTCTCCTCTCTTTCCTCAAGAAAATTCATCAGCACCGACTTCTTGCCTCGTGTCAGGTTGATTTTCGACGGGAGCATCACCTCGAAATAGCGGCTGTCGTCCTCAAAGGGGCTGAGCACCGTTCGCCAGAAGTAGATATCATCGTAGCTCTCGACGTAGGCCACTATCCTACGCCGTGCCTGCTTCGACTTCAGGGCGTTGGCTGCCTCGAAATATCTGCTGCTGATGTTATCTTTTAATCGATTTGACAAGATTGTAAATCGTAAATCGTAAATCCGTAAATCGTAAATCCGTAAATCGTAAATCCGTAAATCGTAAATCGTAAATCACAAAGTGATGTCGGTCACTTCCGTCACGGCATCCACCCAGCCGTTCATGATGACCGCCGGGGAGTGGGTGGTAAGGATAATCTGTACGTGGGGGTTCAGCTCCAGACACAGGTCGATGAGCCGTTTCTGCCATTCTATGTGCAGGCTCACCTCCGGCTCGTCCATGAAGAGCACGTAGGGCTGGTCGTCCTCCACGAGGACGGTGAGCAGGATGGCCAGTATCTGCTTCTCGCCGCTGCTCAGCTGGTAGGGCACGAGCATCTCGCCAATCTGCGTGAACCTGATTTCGTTCTCCGTACGCACCATCTTCTTGCCGGTGTCGGCAAAGAGGTCGTCGACGATGTCCTGGAAGCGGGTCTTCTTCTGCGACAGCTGCTGGGCAGCGTCGGCATTTCCCTGCTGCAGCTGGGCGATGATGCGGTTGCCGATGTTCACCTGGTAGTCCAGGTACTTACGCTGCAGGTGGTAGAGCTGGAAGTCGAGGGCACTGGAGATGCGGGTGTCTACATGCGCCATGGTGTCGAGGTCGAGCACCGGACTGTCGAGCGAGCGGATGATGTCGAAGCGGATATGGGTGGCATCGGCGGGCTCGGCTTCAATATGGACACCCTTCAGCAGGTGGTTGATGATGTCGCCGTTGGTATTGACGCTTCTCACCACCTTATTTAATATGGTACTCTTTCCCACACCGTTGATGCCGCTCAGGATGTTCACCCTGGGCGACAACTCCCAGACGATATGTTTCTTACCGCTCCACAGGGAGTCAATCTCTATCCGACGGATATAATCAGCATACTTTGGCATAGCCCCCTCATTATTCATTATTCACTATTCTTTATTCATTAGCGAAGCGCCCACTTCTCGCCGACCACGGCACCAGCGATTCCGAGCCGGTCACGAAGTCGATGAGCACCACGTCGAAGATGAGCGTCGAGTAGGCCGGAATACCCGTGCGCGCCGTGGCGTTGTAGCCCAGCTTGTAGGGTATGAAGACGCGATAGCGGTCGCCGAGGTGCATGTGCTGCAGGGCGGTGGCAAAGCCGTCAACGTATGTGGACACCCTGGAGTTGGCCACGTCGGTGGTGCGCAGGTCGAAGTCGCCGGTATAGGTCTGGTCGAAGACGTAGCCCTGCGGATAGCTGGCCGAGGGTATCAGCCGCCCACGGTAGCTGACGCGCACGCTGTCGGTATAGATAGGACTGTCGGTCCCAAAACCCTTCTCCAGCAGGCGGGCATAGACGTAGTCGGTATTCACGCCTTCGGTCTTCGCGTCCTTGGTGTAGGTCTTCCACTTCACCCAAGTAGCCCCATTGCTGCGCACGGAGTCTTCCAGTGTCAGGAAGAAGGCGTCGTTACGCTGCTGCCAGTTGGCATACTCATCCGCCGCCTCGTCGTCACTCTCGCTGCAGGCGCTGACGCTAATGAATAATGAACAAAGAATAATGAATAAAGCCGACTGGCCTATTCTGTGTAAAATTCCATTATTGCTTGCTGTTTGTCTCATTCTTCACTTTTCACTATTCATTATTCATTATTCACTATTCACTATTCACTAGGCCAAAGGCCGCATCATAGTTTCTTCAGCAGCGAGGCAATGCTCACCTTGTCCTCGATGATGCCCAGCAGGTCGCTGACGGGCACACGCTCCTGCTCCATGGTGTCGCGGAAACGCAGGGTGACGCAGTTGTCCTGCAGCGTGTCGTGGTCGACGGTGATGCAGTACGGTGTGCCGATGGCATCCTGGCGGCGGTAGCGCTTGCCGATGGAGTCCTTCTCGTCGTACTGACAGTTGAAGTGGAACTTCAGCGAGTCGATGATCTCGCGGGCCTTCTCGGGCAGGCCGTCCTTCTTCACCAGCGGCATCACAGCGCACTTGACAGGAGCCAGGGCTGCAGGCAGACGGAGTACGGTACGTGTCTCGCCGTTCTCTAACTGCTCTTCCTGGTAGGCGTGGCACATGATGCTGAGGAACATGCGGTCAACGCCTATCGAGGTCTCGATGACAAACGGGGTATAGCTCTCGTTGGTCTGCGGGTCGAAGTATTTGATGCTCTTGCCGCTGTACTTCTCGTGCTGCGACAGGTCGAAGTTGGTGCGGCTGTGGATGCCCTCCACCTCCTTGAAGCCGAACGGCATCTTGAACTCAATGTCGGTGGCGGCGTTGGCGTAGTGGGCCAGCTTGTCGTGGTCGTGGAAACGGTAGTTCTCAGCACCGAAGCCTAAGGCCTGGTGCCAGGCCATGCGCTGCTCCTTCCATTTGGGAAACCACTCCAGCTCAGTGCCGGGCTGCACGAAGAACTGCATCTCCATCTGCTCGAACTCGCGCATACGGAAAATGAACTGGCGGGCTACAATCTCGTTACGGAAGGCCTTACCTATCTGGGCAATGCCGAAGGGAATCTTCATGCGGCCGGTCTTCTGCACGTTCAGGTAGTTCACGAAGATGCCCTGGGCAGTCTCCGGGCGCAGGTAGATCTTCATCGAGCCGTCGGCCGTCGAGCCCATCTCTGTTGAGAACATCAGGTTGAACTGGCGCACGTCGGTCCAGTTGCGGGTGCCGCTGATGGGGCACACAATCTCCTCGTCCAGGATAATCTGCTTCAGCTCCTCCAGGTCGGGACCCTGCATGGCGGCGGCGTAACGGGCATGGAGGGCGTCGCGCTTCTCCTTGATCTCCAGCACGCGGGGCGAGGTGCTCAGGAACTGCTCTTCGTTGAACTGGTCCTTGAAGCGCTTGCGGGCCTTCTCCACCTCTTTCTGAATCTTCTCGTCGTACTTGGCTATCTGGTCCTCAATCAGCACGTCGGCGCGGTAGCGCTTCTTCGAGTCGCGGTTGTCGATGAGGGGGTCGTTGAAGGCGTCGACATGTCCCGAGGCCTTCCATATCGTGGGGTGCATGAAGATGGCCGAGTCAATGCCCACGATGTTCTCGTGCAGCATCGTCATGGCCTTCCACCAGTACTGCTTGATATTGTTCTTCAACTCCACGCCGTTCTGACCGTAGTCGTAGACGGCGCCCAGTCCGTCGTAAATTTCACTTGAGGGGAACACAAAACCGTATTCCTTGCAGTGGCTTACGATTTTCTTAAATACATCTTCTTGTGCCATAATCTTATTTTAAATTTCGAAATTCTGCCTGCAAAGGTACAACTATTAATTGAGAATTGAGAATAGGAAATTGAAAATTAACAAAAAATCGTAGAAATATTTGGTCGTTTCAAAAATATTTGCTACTTTTGCACCCGCAAACGAAAACAGAGGGGCGTAGCCCAGTTGGTTTAGAGCGCTGCAGTCACATTGCAGAGGTCCCCGGTTCGAGCCCGGGCGTCCCTACTCTCTGAGGCAGAATACGACAAGTATTCTGCCTTTTTACGTTAAATAATGTATGTTTCGCCAACTTTTCCACTTTTTTTCGTATTTTTGCACTGCCAAAATCTAAAACAACGAAATGGACGACGAAATAAAGAACCCAGACTACCCAGAACTCCCAGAGGACTCAGAGGCCCCAGAGGCCCCAGAAGCCCACTCCGACTACAAGCCCGTGAACCGCTTCGACGCCGCCGCCGTACACCACCTCAGCGGCATGTACCAGAACTGGTTCCTCGACTATGCCTCCTACGTCATACTCGAGCGTGCCGTCCCCAACATCGAGGACGGCTTCAAGCCCGTGCAGCGCCGCATCATGCACTCCATGAAGCGCATGGACGACGGACGCTATAACAAGGTGGCCAACATTGTGGGCCACACCATGCAGTTCCACCCCCACGGCGACGCCTCCATCGGCGACGCCCTGGTGCAGCTGGGACAGAAGGACCTGCTCGTCGACACGCAGGGAAACTGGGGTAACATCCTCACCGGCGACCGCGCCGCCGCCCCCCGATACATCGAGGCACGCCTGTCGAAGTTCGCCCTCGACACGGTCTTCAACCCCAAGACCACGGAGTGGCAGCTCAGCTACGACGGCCGCAACAAGGAGCCTATCGCCCTGCCGGTGAAGTTCCCCCTGCTGCTGGCACAGGGGGCCGAGGGCATCGCCGTGGGTCTGTCGTCGAAGATCATGCCGCATAACTTCTGCGAAATCTGCGATGCCGCCATCCTCTACCTCCACGACCAGCCGTTCCAGCTCTACCCCGACTTCCAGACGGGTGGCAGCATCGACGTCTCGAAGTACAACGACGGCCAGCGCGGCGGCGTGCTGAAGGTGCGCGCCAGGATTGAGAAGATCGACCAGAAGACGCTGGTCATCCGCGAGCTGCCGTTCTCGAAGACCGTCTCCACGCTCTGCGAGAGCATCACCAAGGCCATTGAGAAGGGTAAGATCAAGGCCCGCCGCGTGGACGACCTGACATCGGCCAACGTCGAGATTGTCATACACCTCGCCCCGGGCGTCAGCAGCGACAAGACGCTTGACGCCCTCTATGCCTTCACCGACTGCGAGATCAACATCTCGCCCAACTGCTGCGTCATCAGCAACCAGCGGCCGCAGTTCCTCACCGTCAGCGATGTGCTGCGCCACAGCGTCGACCGCACCAAGGACCTCATACGCCAGGAGCTGGAGATACGCCGCGGCGAACTCATGGAGCAGTATCACTTCTGCTCCCTGGAAAAGATATTCATCGAGGAGCGTATCTATAAGGACAAGAAGTTCGAACAGGCTCCTAACGTCGATGCCGTCTGCGAGCATATCGACGAGCGGCTCACACCCTACTACCACACGCTGGTGCGCGAGGTCACCAAGGACGACATCCTCAGGCTGCTGGAAATCAAGATGCAGCGCATCCTGAAGTTCAACAAGGACAAGGCCGACGAGCTGATGGCGCGCATCAAGGCCGAGATTGACGAGATAGACCGCGACCTGCAGAACCTGACGGAGGTGACGGCCTCCTGGTTCCAGTTCCTCAAGGACAAGTACGGCAAGGACCATCCGCGCCTGACGGAGATACGCAACTTCGACACCATCGAGGCCACGAAGGTGGCCGAGGCTAACCAGAAGCTCTACATCAACCGCAACGACGGCTTCATAGGCACTGGCCTGAAGAAGGACGAGTACGTGTGCAACTGCTCCGACATCGACGACATCATCATCTTCTACCGCGACGGTAAGTTCAAGGTGGTGCGCGTGGCCGAGAAGCTGTTCGTGGGCAAGAACGTGCTCCACCTGCAGGTATTTAAAAAGAATGATACGCGTACCATATATAATGTGGTGTACCGCGACGGCAAGAAAGGGGCCTACTTCATCAAGCGCTTTAACGTCACCAGCATGACACGCGACAAGGAGTACGACCTGACGCAGGGCACCCCCGGCTCCAAGATCATGTACTTCACTGCCAACCCCAACGGCGAGGCCGAGGTTATCAAGGTGACGCTCGACCCCAACCCCAAACTCAAGAAGATTTTCATCGACAAGGACTTCTCCGAGGTCATCATCAAGGGCCGCGGTTCCAAGGGTAACCTCCTGACACGCAACCCCGTACACCGCATCGGACTGAAGAGCCACGGCCACTCCACCCTGGGCGGACGCAAGGTGTGGTACGACCCCGACGTCAACCGCCTGAACTACGACGAGCACGGCCGGCTGCTGGGCGAGTTCTTCGACGGCGACCAGATACTGGTCGTCCTCGACAATGGCGACTACTACCTGACCAGCTTCGATGCCAACAACCACTATGAGGCTAACATCCTGCGTATCGAGAAGTACGATGCCAAGAAGGTGTGGAGCGCCGTCCTCTGGGATGCCGACAACCAGGGCTACCCCTACGTCAAGCGCTTCTTCATGGAGGCCACCAAGCGCAAGCAGAACTTCCTGGGCGAGAACCAGCTGTCGAAGCTCATCCTGCTCACCGACCAGGTGTTCCCACGCATCCTCGTGGTCTACGGCGGCGCCGACGAGTTCCGCGGACAGGAGGAGGTCGACGTCGAGCAGTTCATCAGCGTCAAGGGCTTCAAGGCCAAAGGCAAGCGGCTCTCTACCTACCAGATAGAGAGCATCCAGGAACTGGAGCCCCTGCGGTTCCCTGAGCCTGAGGAGGAGCCGGAGCCGCAGGATGCCGACGACGAGCCCGAAGACCTGGACCCCGATGCCGGCAAGAGCGAACAGCAGGTCATCGACGAGATAACAGGCCAGACGAACCTCTTTGCGGCCTTCGGCCTTGACGGCCAAGGCGACCAGAGCGGCCAAGGGCCTGATGAAGAATGAAAAATGAAGAATGAAGAATGAAGAATGAATAATGATTCTGGAAACGACAATGAAAGCAAACCACATTAACCACCGCACACAGAGCCGGCACATGCTGCTACGAGCCCTGTTCATTATTCATTGTTCATTATTCATTAGCCCCGCAGGGGCGCAAACCTCCGTCACCACGGCCTACGAGATAGGTGGCGGCACCACACACATCCTCGACACCTACCTGTCGCAGGAGAAGTTCCGGGGTACGGGCTTGTCGGTACTCATAGCCTCAGAGCGGCGGCAGCCTGACAGACCGTGGCTCACGGCCATAGAGCACGAGCTGAACTTCACATCCGCCGACGACCGCGCCGACAACGTCAACGAGCTGCAGGGCGACTACTCGCTCTTCATCGGACGGCACCGCACATGGCAGTTCCAGCGGCTCGAGCTGCAGGCCGGCGGCATGGCCGCCCTGAACATCGGCTTCATCTATAACACCAGCAACAGCAACAACCCCGCCCAGGGGCGGCTGTCGCTGCAGCTCATGCCCTCGGGGGCGGCCTGCTACCGCTTTCCCCTGCTGGGGCTGCAGTGGACCGCCCGCTACGAGCTGCAGCTGCCCCTCGCCGGACTGATGTTCAGTCCTAACTACGGACAGTCGTACTACGAGATCTTCTCGCGCGGCAACTACGACCGCAACCTGGTGCCCACCACCTTCGTCTCTGCCCCCTGCTTCCGTCAGCAGCTGTCCCTCGACTGCCAGGTGGGCCGCCGCCTCACCCTCCGCATAGGCTATCTCGGCGACTACCAGCAGTCCAGCGTCAACAACCTGAAGTCGCACATCTACCACCACCGCCTCATGCTGGGCGTTGTGCGGACGCTGCGCGTAGCTACGCTACGCTAATGAATAATGAATAATGAATAATGAATAATAATGAATAATGAATAATGAAGATGATATATATCTACTATGGAAAATAATATTATTGCTGAGAAAACGGTGGCTTTTGCTATTAGAATAGTGAAATGTAGTAAGTACCTTCAATATGAAAAGAATGAATATATCATGTCCAAACAGTTGCTACGGTGCGGTACAAGTATCGGTGCCAATATACATGAAAGTATTTTCGCACAAAGTAAAGCTGATTTCATTAGCAAATTAAGCATATCGCTAAAAGAAGCAAGCGAAGCTTCATACTGGTTAACTATCCTTAATCAAACGGATTATATTGACGAGCACATATTCAAATCCTTCAAAAAAGACATCGATGAAATCATCAGAATTATCATATCCGCAATTAAAACTGCAAAAAAGAATACCGAATAGTCGGTTGCGACCATTATTCATTATTCTTTATTCATTATTCATTAGCGTAAGCGCCACCTCCTGCGTTGACGAAGAATCCTTCGGCGATACCCCGCAAGGTAACTTCGAGGCCCTGTGGAAAATCATCGACGAGCACTACTGCTTCTTCAACTACAAGCAGCATGAATACGGACTCGACTGGCAGGCCGTACACGACAAGTACAAGATGCGCATCAACAGCGGTATGAGCAAAAGCCAGCTCTTTGAGGTCCTCGGCGACATGCTCAGCGAACTGCGCGACGGACACGTCAACCTGACCGCCGCCCACGACATGGCACGCTACTGGCAGTGGTACGAGACCTACCCCGCCAACTACAGCGACACCCTGCAGCGCCGCTACTTAGGCACCGACTATATGATAGCGTCAGGACTGCGTTACAAAATCCTCGACGACAACATCGGCTACATACGCTACGACTCCTTCCTCGACGGCATCGGCACAGGCAACCTCACCGAGGTGCTCAACTACATGATGCTCTGCCGAGGACTCATCATCGACATACGCAGCAACGGCGGCGGCAACCTCACCAATGCCGAGAAGCTGGCGTCGCGCTTCACCAACGAGCGCACCCTCGTGGGCTATATCCAGCACAAGACGGGCACCGGCCACAGCGACTTCTCCGACATGGAGCCCCGCTACCTCGACCCCGCCGCCTCGCTGCGCTGGCAGAAGCCCGTCTGCGTGCTCACCAACCGCCACGTCTTCTCTGCCGCCAACGAGTTCACCATGTACATGAAGGCCCTGCCCCTGGTCAAGATTGTCGGCGACCATACCGGCGGCGGTGCCGGCATGCCGTTCTCATCGTCGCTGCCCAACGGCTGGGTGGTGCGCTTCTCTGCCGTACCCATGTACGACGCCCAGCGCCACTCTGCCGAGTTCGGCATAGCCCCCGACTATGCCGTCAGCCTCAGCTACGACGACTTCCTGCAAGGCAAGGACACAATTATTGAGTTCGCCAGAAAACTTTTGGCCAAATAATTTGGTGGATTGAAAAAAAGTACGTACCTTTGCACCCGCAATTGACAAATCGCGCCTGTGGCGGAATTGGTAGACGCGCTAGACTTAGGATCTAGTATCTCACGATGTGCAGGTTCGAGTCCTGTCAGGCGCACAGGCGCTGCGCTAATGAATAATGATGCGCTTCGCTAATGAAGAATTGTCGGCATAGCTCAGCTGGTTAGAGTATCACCTTGACATGGTGGGGGTCCTTGGTTCGAATCCAAGTGTCGACACAGAAGAAATCTCCAAGTTGCTGTCAAACAGCATCTTGGAGATTTTCCGTTTATGTACGCAAAGACGCGAAGGACGCAAAGAAAATCAAAACTTCGTGTTCCTAGCGTCTTTGCGTACAAAAAAAATCCGAAATCAACCGTCATCTGTCATGCTTTCCGCTAAACCACTGACGTTTAGGCTGTTACGCGAAATTTTCCCGTTTTATACTGTCATATACTGTCATGCATGACAGTATATGACAGTATATGACAGTTTGATTTCGCATCAAACGACTGTCAGTCAGCGGATTATCTCAAAAATATGACAGATGACAGTAAGAAACGAAAATAATTATTTGAGAAGCCTGGAAATCCTGGCGAGAAGCCTGCATTTTTTCATGAGAGGCTGGGAAATTTTCATGAGAGGCTGGGAAATTCCGGCGAGAGGCTGGGATTTTCTGGTTTCCCGGCGAAAGACAGCAATCTGTAGATTTATCTTTGTCACCATAGATAAGGAACTTCAACACATCCCACATTTTAACATCCAAAATTTGGTCACGTCGAAGAAAAATCGTACATTTGCCCCCAAATACGCGTGCGCGTAAATATATATACACAAGCTAAAAATACATACCCTAAAAAAAAAGAACAAAACCATCCAAGATATGAATACCAAGACACTATCTATAAGACTCGCCATCATCCTGCTCCTGCTCATGCCCCTCAGCCTTCTGACTGGCAAGACCTGGGCAGAGACCGTCAACGTGAACTTCATCGTGCTGGCCCTCGACGGCACCAGGGCGCTGACCATCAGCAACCAGACGCTGACCGTCGGCGAATACATGTACACCCAGTTCCCCGACGAATATAAAAGTCCGTTCCTTGATAATGGCGATATCCATCTTACAGGTGCAGCTCAAGGCGACTATTCCTTTTACAAGAGTGAAGAAGAAGCCAAGAAGAGGTCAGACCAATACAAGACCCAGGTAGAGTCGAGCATGGAGGGCATGACCATCTTCGTGGTCTACCAGTACGACGTGTCGAAGTCGAAGGCCAAGGGATTCCTCAGCGGCGGCTCATACACGCTGGAGACCTACAACAACAAGGTGAACAACGGCGAATGGCTTTGCTATCAGGGTACGTGGGATCAGAAATCCACCCCCGTAACCATTGGCACCGAGAAATACGAGACCAACACGTGGCGCTCAAACCTACTCTACACCAAAACGGCATATGATGACACTTGGACAGATGCGCAGAAAAGTCTGTACATCTACACCATCAACATTGAAGACCCCTACCAGGTGACCATCCTCAGCCATGTGAATACCAAGGTCAGCGGTGTCAACCAGGACCGCGAGGACTGGTATTTCTGCGGAGGCTCCAACCCCGGCGACGTTCGACTACAGCCTACGCTGGCCGGTGCCAAGACCAATCATATCTGGTCTTACGCTATCTTGCCAGGCTATAACACCAACCCGTCAAGCAGCGAACCAGATGCAAAAACCTATCGCATCATCGTCACCGACAACTACAACTACAACAACGCCCGCAGCTACAGCAACTGGGGCAGTAGCTTCACCAATCCTAACACGCCAGACGGTCATTACTACCTTAACAACCGTGGCCTAAGCACAAAGACCTGCTTCCATCTGCGTAACGGCGGCTCTGCCGACATCCGCGAGGGCGCCAACCACCGCATCATCGCCCGCAAAGCCACCCGCTTCGCCTTTGTCATCAAGACCCACGTCAGCGGGAAGAAACTGACAGACTACGTTGTCACGGATTATGATTCTGACAGCAATATTGAAATGCCAGAGCGGATGAAGCGCAAATACTGCAGCTACGAGCTTTTCCTGGACTCAAACTTCCAGACAAAGGTTGGCTCAGGGGCTGAATATTACACGACATACCAGAAAGCCTACGAAGGTGACGAGACCCACAAAGGTGGCTATTCCGTGTTCTACGTAAAATACACCGTCAGTGGTGTTCCCTTCCAGTTCAGTACGGAAGACCACCCGAAATGGTACTCCATCAGGACGGGCACGGAGGTAAAAAGCACACCGGCAGACATTAATGCTTCTTACAAATACATCCACTACGAATCCAATTCATTTAAAGATAATAAAACTGTTGACGACATGGCTGCCTACAACACCTTCTGGTTTGCCTTCGTCGGCGACCCTTATGAGGTGAAAGTCATCAACCGTAATGCCGGCACCAACAAATATATGGGCATAGCAGCCAACGCCAACACCAACACGAAACTTCAAGCCAAGAACGGGGCTACCGACCAGACCGTCTGGTCGATGGTTGATTCTGAAGGAACACCAGATAACCAGTTCTACTTGCGCCTCTACGGCTTGGACAAGACACCCGCAAACGTGGTCTACACTTCCGGCAAAGAACTGACGTTCAATGTGGGTGCCGCGCCGCTTTTAGTGGAGAAAATCGCTGGTTACGACTATGTTTATAAAATCGTCAACAACAGCGGCGATGTCGCCCTGAGTTACACGGCCAAGGACATGTTGCCCGGCGAGGCTCCGTTAGACGCCATGCCCAGCCACATCAAGTCGCCTGCTGCCAAAAACTACCGCTTTTACAAGACAATGGCCCATGCCGAAACTGACCTAGCGGCGAACAGGATCGAATGGTTGAGCGATGTCGGAGCAAAATCAGGAGGCGACATCTACGTACGCTACGACACCGACAACCTCATGATTTCGAAGCCCTACGACATGAAGGTTAACGGCAAATACATCTATATAGACGGCGACAACATCGGCATGGCCGAAGACGCCAGCGGTCAGCCGCTGGCACGCCGCTCCTGGGTGTTCCACGGCGACGACCCGTACAAGATTAAGCTACGCGTGATGAACAGAGCCGATAAATGGCTGACAGACGGCACACCCGTTGCATATAGTTCCTCTGCCGGCACCATCAACTACGCCTTCCTCTACGGCAACGGCGACGCGGACAACTACGCCTTAGCCGTTGCCGACGGCAATAAGGACGGTGCCATACAGTATATGGGCCGCGAAACTGCGGGAGAACTACAGCTGTATACTGGCACCACCCATGACCCGGAAACCGACGAAGTGACACAGATTATTCTGGAGGACGTGGAGGCCATGTGTACCTATACCGTCATCGACAACGACGGCAACGTGGCCACACAACTGTATGAGAAGGTGAAGGCCTTCCCCATGGAGATTCCTGACAAGATAAAAAGCCCGCTGGCCAAAAACTACCGCTACTACACCTCACTGACAGATGCCAGAGCCGATGCCACCACCAATTCACGCACTGGCATGGTCACCTCCTTCACCTACCAACAGTTCCTCGACGGTATACTGGATGTCTGGGTACGCTACGACAACGACAGCAGCATGGTGAAGATGAACGCCGCAGACGCCACCACCAATAACCCCTTCTACACGCTGGAGTTCACCGACCAGTCGTCGCCTAAGCAGTACATGGAGTCGTCGAACATACCCACCGACAACTACGAGCGTCCCAGCTGGTCGTACGTCAACGGCTTCGGACAGTTCTACATCTACGGCGACCAGCTGCACGACGAGATCTTCTCTGAGGGAAAGTCGAACCGCACGCGCTTCCTCTGGTATTTCCAGGGCAACGACCCGTATAACCTGCAGATAATGTCGTACCAGAAGCGCAGCAGCAAGAACATGTACTTCCGCACCTACTACGACAACGGACTGGACAAGGTGGTGACCGTGCTGACGCAGAAAGACCACAAACTGCTGCACCCGGACTCGGAGGACGTGGTGCAAAACGACAGTGTGCCCTCTAACTACATGATCCTGGGCACGCTGGATGCCGCTCAGTTCACCACCCGCGACTACTTCGGCCGCGAGCAGCACACCGTAGAACAGCTGGAGCACGGCTGGCGCTACGCCGGTGAGTCTGCAGGCACCGACGAGATTGAGGAGCTGTTTGCACAGAAGAACATGAAAGCCCACCACCTGGACTTCGACGAGAAACACTGGTTTACCACCGTGCAGATGGGCAAGACCATCCAGATTCACGAGGAGGAGCTGGTGCCCGTGCTCGTGCTCGTTGACCGCCACGGCTGGCGCCTGAAGTACTGGCCCTTCAGTAGAAGAAACGACGATGCCATCAAACTCTTCAACAGTCCCATGGTGACCAACTACCGTTGGTACTACGACGGACAGGTGTCGCTGACGGGCGAGGAAGGCGGCACAAACACCATCTCGAAGACCACCGGCTACTACCACTACGTCATCCCCCAGGATGCCACCCCCAACTTCGAGTCGCCCACGCTGAGCTGGACCTACTGGAATGAGCACAAGACGGGCACCTACTCGTCGGTGAACATCAACATCTACGTGACCTACGACGTAGAGGGTGCTGAGGGCTGGACGAGCGGTTCTACTACCACCCCCGACTGCCTGCTCGATAAGAACGGCATCTTAGGCTATACAAACGAAAGCGGCGAGCTGTTGAGCGATAATTACACGGAAGCATACCAGCGAGGCTACTACTTCTACCCCGACAGCCTCTACCTAAACGACAAGGAAATAACTGATGAAAAGCTGTGGAAACTGGAGCTCAACCCGAACATCGATGCCGAGATGGGGTATACCGAGGCAGGATTGACCTACACCGAGGAGCAGCAGCTGTTCGATCCCTATAACATACGTATCAGGACCAAGCAAAGCCTTGGCGAGACGGGAAAAGAAGCACCTTACTACCTCGCCGCCGTCTATGACGAAGAGTCAGGCGAGATAAAAAGTGTCATTGAGATGAGAACTAACCCAGGAACGCCCGTGGCCACGCGCCGCGAAGACGACAACATACGCCAGATTACGGGATGCACGTGGATGTACGTACAGGATCTGCAGGGCAAGCCGCGCCTCGTGCCACGCTTCGACAAGGACTATTCGCTCACCGACCTGTCGCGTATGCAGGAAACCATCTCGATGAACTTCCCCGAGCAGTGGTCGCGCATCACGCCCATCAAGGAATACGACCTGCATATACGCGAGCAAGGCTCCACCACCGACGTGCTGACCGCAACCATCAAGGCACGCGCCTTCGCCGGACAGCCCATCCAGCTGAAAGACGAGCACCGCCGCCACTGGTGCGAATACAACGAGTTCCACACTAACGACACCTACACCGACACCATCAAGACCTTCCCCTATATGGCAGATAAAATCTATGCCGTCTTCGATTATAGCGACGATGCTCCCCGCTTCGGCAAGACGACGGAAGATGCCTGGTGGTATAACATGGGAATACTAGGGACGCCAAGATGGGCCAACGGCACAGGACCAACCAACGTCACCACCATCGCAACGATACCCACAGACGATACGAAATGGAAGTATCTGTGGGGCTTCATAGGCAATCCCTATAGCTTCCAAGTCATCAACTACGACAAACAATACCTAACCAATACCGGCACCCTCGGTGCTGAAGAAGGCTCAGCTGCCAGCTGGACAACACCCGTCGGACTGAAAGACGGCACAACGGAGGTTCCCTACTTCAAGCTGGAGAACGAGAACAAATATCTGATTAACAACTCCAGCAATCAACTTGCCGTCAACACCACAGACCCCACAGTTGCCAACAACAAGATTACGTTAGTATCGAAGAACGAGGCCCAGTTCATCATCATCAACAACAAGGGTGAGGAGGCTCTCGCCTTCACCGCTGAGCTGCCCGCCGAAGGTCTCGCCCTGCCACTGTTCGCCCGCAGCCCGCTGGTGGACAAAACGGCTGAAGGCTACCGTGACGGCTACAAGTTTTCAACCACCGAGCCAACGCTAATTAGTGAAAAATACGACTTCACGGATGAGCAAAAGAAGGGTCTGAACTACCGTCCCCTCTTCGGCGAGACCATTTACGTGCGCTACGCCTTCGACAACAGCAAGAGTAACATTGACCTCAGCGGCAAAGCCATGTTCAACATCGGCAACCTCGACACCGGTTACTACCTGTATCAGAGTACTTACAACTCAGAAACTTCCGGTGAATGGATAAAGAAAGACAAGGAGTCAGACACATCACTGAACGGCAACACCTATCTGTGGTATCTGTGCGGCAATGACCCCTACGACATACACATCACCAACAAGAACATCGGTGACGACAAATGGCTAAGTCCACAGCTAAGCAGTGACGGCAAAGAATATGTGATGCGCCTTAAGGCCGATGGCAGCGGAGCCCCCTTCAACAAGTTCATCCTCGTAGACGGAAGTCAGACGACCGACGACGGAAACTGCTACCGGCTGATGGCTGCCTACCCTACAGACAGCAGGAACAACAAGTTCTGGTATACCGGCCGGAAAAATTCCAAGGACGCTACTGGCGGCAGGTTCCTGAAGGACACGGATGAAAATCTTGCTACTTACGCCGACCTCAAGCTCATTCCAAAAACCTTCATCATGGTGAGATACCACCTGACTCGCAAGGTTACAGGAGAGACGATGGTGAGCAAGCCCGTACAGGCCGTCTGCAAGTCGGACATCACTCTGCCCGACGGATGGCAACGCAGCTACTGCACCTATACCTACCAGACGAGATACAAAGAGGCCGACCAAACTTATTCCGACAGCTACGACCTCGTGGAGGTCGAACAGATGCCCTTCCTGACCTCTGACACTGACGAACTGCCACTCATTGACATGTACGTAGACTACACCGTAGGCACGCTGCCCTTCAACCTCATACCCACAGCCAACAACACCAAGGCGGAGATTGAAAGCCTGGATGAAGACATATTCAAGCTCGACACCTACGAGGATCGTCTGGAACGAGGCTTCGGCAGCACGAAGACAGAGAGCGATCCAAAAGGCTACCTCTACTTCATGGTGATGAACACCAACAACGACTTCAGCAAGGGCAGCCAGTACTTCCTGCAGCGCGACAAGGCGAAGGGACGCATCAACTACATGAGCAACGACTACGCCCTGCATAAAAACAACAGCAAGAACTATAAAGAATGGTCGTACAGCCGCTTGGCAGAATACTACAGGGGCTCGAAGCTGGAACCCTTCCGCGACGAGTCGTGGCTCTGGGCCTTCGCCGGCGACCCCTACGACCTCTATGTCTTCAACGTGGAGGGCGTCATACAGAAGGAGTATGACAACATGGAGGACGTGACCACCATCACCTACCACCCGCGACACGCCCTGAACTACGAGACACTGAGCAAGACAACGACAACGAAGAATAACGGCGAGGAGGTGAAGACCACCACCTACGAATATGTAGCCAACACCGTGGCCTACAAGGTGAGCGACGACAAGTTCACCGGCTACCGCTGGGGACTGGGACTGCCCAAGGGCGACAAGAGCGACCAGACCTTCAGCCTGATGGTGAACGAGATGGACGAGGACGGCAACTTCGTGCCCGACGGCACCACCACGCCGCGATACCTGCAGTACACCAAGTCGGCCATCGACAATGCCAACGAACTGGTGCTGACAACACGCGCCGACAACTACAAGAAGCTGGACTTCAACATCATGGTGCTGCCCTACGAGCCCACCCGCTACGAGGACATACAGCTGGAGATAAGGCGCTTGGACAATATCTTTACCAACATGAGCGACGTTGGCACGGGCGTAGCTAACACGCATACGTCTGCAAACTTGGTCGAGCAGACCTCTGGCATCTCTGAGCTTTATTACTCCGCATCTACCCGAGAGTATGCCGCCGGCGACAAGATATCGGGCAAGGCGGAAAATCTGCCGGTGGAGGCCGTACGACACTTCTGCGACTACACCGTCTATGAAGACGTGTACGACGTTCCCGGTGGCTATACCGTGGCGGCCGGACCTTATGTGGATGAGGAGAACCGGGTGTTCACCTATGTTGGAAACGTCAAGAAGTATATCAAAAAGGACGGAAGCCAGACCGACGATGCCAGCCAGGCCTATCAACCTACTGACGGCAAGCCAAAACCGGGGGTCTGGCCCCAGAGCCTCTACGTCAGCTACAAAGTGACGAGCGACGTGTTCCTGAAAGACCATCCCACCAAAGCGCAGGTGACAGACATGGTGAACAACAACGACCACGTCTACTTCATGGACTTCACGCAGAACCTGGCTGAAGAGAACTACAAGAAGGGACGCCACGCCTACTTCGACAACCACACATTCTTCTCCAAAGACGAGAAGACAACGCTGAACAAGGAAGGAGGTAGTCCAGTTCTTGTCGACGTCAAAGACAGCGAGGGAAACGTCATCAAAGACAAGAATGGGGAAAACGTCAAGACGGTGGAGACTGTCTACGACAAAAACGACAAATTGAACAACAAGCAGTTCAACACCACCACGAACCGCATGGAGAGCGTGCCCGAGAACCTGAAGTGGTATTTCGTGGGCGACCCCTATAAGGTGCAGGTCTACTGCACGGCGGGTGACTGGAACAAAGAAGGAGAACTGAAAGACGGTGAAGGCAAGGACATTGCTGCCGGTACAGTGGCCGCCAACCTCTGCCGCTTCGACCCCACGGAGTCGCGCTTCCAGTATATTGTGGACTGCGTACATCTGCGTGTGCCTGACACGAGCACCAAAGACCCGCGCCCCTGGCTGGTGTACTACGAGGAGAACGCCACGACACTCAAGCAGACGGGAAAAGTGGTTGAGAATCCCAACTACAACAAGCCGCTCTACGACAATTTCTACTGGGAGGTGGTGCCCTCCATCAAGGGCAGCGGCGATGCGGGCAAGGACTACTTCGCCCTGCGCTTCAAGCGCGACAACGTGCAACTGAAGTATAAGGGCGTGTACTACTACCTGGCAGGAGCCGACAAGAGCAAGAAATACCTGGACGGCACCTACGGCGTGAACCTGAGCTACAACAGCGACAACGCCACCTACAACACGGGATCCAACAAAGGCATGCACTCGGCCAACGATGCCGACTGCGTCATCAAGCTGGTGCAGCCCGCCAAGGTCTACGTATCGGCCTACAAGCCCGACGACCAGAACCTGAACGACTACGCCTACCCTGAAGGAGAGCGCGTCACCAACGAGGAGCTGTCGGAATACTTCGGCGTGGGCGAGACCCTCAGCGAGGTGCCCCGCCACCTGCAGCGCAAGTTCGTGGAGTACGGCATGCTGACAAACACAAAAACCGGTCTCGACGAACCCACATCCAAAAACCACATTTTGGCAGAGAGCAACGCCACTAACTGGGAGACGTGCGGCAACCACGGAGACCCCACGACAGATGCCACCCTGACCTACTACCGCATCAACAAAGGAAGCTATGATGCCAGCGACGCCAACATCAGGGACAAGCGGGCCAGCTATAAATTCAAGGTGAACTACCGCACCAGCGACCTCTCTAACGGCGACGGGGGCACGGTGAACCTGTTCACCACACAGGCGGCCTTCGACATCGGGCGAATACAGTGGCTCGACTTCACCGTGGGCAAGGACAACTGGCCCTACTTCGACAAACTGAAAACAGCCAAGCCCGCACTCATCAGCAACTACCGCACAGCCGTGGACGACAAAACCGCCGACGGATGGAACGACGGACTGAAGGGCCTCCACTGGGCCTTCATCGGCGACCCCTACGACTTCTACATCGTCAACCGCCGACGCTACGACGACAACAAGGCTGCATACAATTGGCTGGCAGGACAAAAGACCACCATCACCGATTACGCGGGTACCACGCCTGCCGACTCCGTTATCTGGCTTGCCACGCTGGCTAACGAAACGACAGCTACCAAAACGTCGAAAGCCACGGCAGCACTTGCCGACGGTGAAAAGAACACCCACTGGTCGCTGCAGATGTGGAAGACCGGCAGCAGCAAGGACTACTTCCTGCGCACGGCATCGCTGAAGACAGAGGTGGTGGACGCCACCGTAGGCGACTACTCCAACGACTACAGCGACGGCAGCGGCAACCGCAACCAGACGAACAACTACTGGCGCGTGGTGGCCAAGAACTACGACAACGGCGAGGCCTACTTCGAGGCCGTGCCCTTCAGTCTGGCCGACAAGGGCACCTACAGCAGCAGCAAGACGGCATCCAACTACTCGAATACGATGGTGGGTGCCGGTGTCACCGAGAACCTGCTCGACGTACGCACCGCCGTGGCCAAGGATGAGGACAGGGCCGACAACGACTGCTTCGACGCCCACGTGAGGGTGGTCAGCAACGAGGGCGTGGAGCGCATAGCCCTGCAGCAGAACCTGGAGATACGCTACGACGACGTTACCGAAGCGCTGCCCAACGCGCTGCGGCGCTACGGCTGTAAGTACAAGTGCTACATCGACTACGTGGACAACGACAACCGCGGCACGGAAGTCAAGAACTTCGACAGCGACGTTTACGGCAGCGAGCCGGAAGGGATTGTGAAGGACAGCAAGACCTTCCGCGAACTGGTGGCCGACGCCCTGGCAGCGGGCACGCCGCTGACGCTGACCTACGTCTACACGGTGGAGGACGACGTGGCACAGCTGTTCACCACCGAGACCGCCGCCAAGACCGAGGACTACACCTGGATGAACACCTACTACCAGTGGCTGCAGTACTACTCGGGAACAAACGTCGAGATTGAGGAAATCAAGCGCACCTTCGACCACTACGTGTATAATGCCGACGGACACATCATCGACGAGATTTACAACGAGGAGAAGATTACCAAGATTGTGAACAACCCGAAGCAGCCCTACGAGACCAAGGGATTCCTCAATACGCACACAAGCCTGGACCAGGTGTTCGGCGACGAGAACGCACAGACAGAGGATGACCGGCAGAAATGGGCCCTCATTGGCGACCCCTACGGATTCACCATGAAAAACTACGCCCAGTATCTGCAGAACGCCAAGGCTACCGTCACCCTCGACGAGAACGGCGGACTGCTGACCACCAACGCCCCCTCGACGGCGAAGAGCTTCGCCCTGGCCATGAACGACGACGGCAACACCTACCTGGCCGACATCAACAGCGGAGAGACCAACAAGGGCACCATCGACAAGCTCGTATCCTTTGCCTACTCCATCACGTCGGACAAAGACCTGAAGCAGGCCAAGGGAAGCGGCGTGAACACCAAGGACCCCACGGGCAACACACTGAACCTGGGCTATACGGACCTGACCATGAACCCCGTGGGCGAGGCCAAGCCTTTCTTCCTGTCGAACCTGAAGCGCTACGCCGACATTGTGCAGTACCACCTGGTCATTGCACACCAGAACACGACAGACCATACCGACGTGCTCAACGAAGCAGCGACAAAAACCCTCAACAACCACCTGTATGAGTTCCTCAAATACAGGGGCATTATAGAAAAGACCGACAGCACATACTTCCTGACCTACACCGGCAAGGTACCCTCCGGCTATAAGGACGGTGCTAACGGCACCACCGTCAGCGGACTGCTCAAGAAATACGGCACGCTGCGCGACCTGGTGTCGTTCCCCATTGCCGACCGCGTGGTAGGCCGCATAGGTATCGGCAACCGGCCTTCCGTGCCCTGGTACATGAAGCGCCAGTTCTGCACCTACACCTGCTACCAGCACGACGTCATGCGCTCGGTGGTAGACACGGAAAGTAAGGTCTACGCTGAAGTAGATGCCGACTGGACGGGCAAGACCCGAGAGATTGAAGGCGTGCTCTACAAGGTGGACCCCAACAGCCCGTTTGCCGACGCAGAGAACAACTACGTGCTCTTCCGCACCTTCATAGAGGACGGTGTGGAGAAGCGGGCCTACAACATCAAGTGGGTCAGCATCTTCGACAAGTCGAATTGGACGAAATGTCAGTCAAGTGACGCCAACGCCTACCAGATTACCTCAGACGACGTGACCCAATGGGGCGGCGGTCTCGTAAAGGACGAATACCGCAAGACTCCCAGCGGCTATGCCGAAGCCCTGGAGCTACAGGGCCACGAGCTGGTGAAAATGCAGGAGTGCCACTTCAACCGCAAAGTCATCATCGACGTGGTCTACCAGGTGAAGCCCACCGAATTCGAGTTTGCCAGGAACGGCCGTAACACCACCGCCTGGTACCAGATGATGACCAACAACGACAACGACGGACTGATGAACTTCTCGTATAAGGACGGCATCGGCGCACGACTCGACCGCTCGGAGCACGTCACCAACAACTACCTGTGGGCACCGGAGGGAGACCCCTACGGCTTCGTGCTGCGCTCACGCTACGCTACCATCAACGGCACGGGATGGGACGACGTGGCCGTCACCACCACCGGCCACCTGCCCAAGGACGAGAGCGACCCCGTGGAGACGGGCGCTGACAAGCTGAAGGCCACCTACACCGGCTCGTCGAACAGCACCAGTCCCATTACCTTCAACGACAAACATATCATCCACGCCAAGAAAGGCGACACCGGCGTTACCACCGACGGTGCCACCAACGCCGTCTACGAGATGTTTGAGGGCGACTACCAGAACTCGTTCCTCATGCACCCCACCAGCGCCTGGACCGACAACAACGATGCCGACTTCATGAGCTACTACATGGTGCATGCAGGCACCACCGCAAGCCTGGCCTACAGGTCGGGACTCGACATGCGGAGCAATGCCGACGCCAACTGGCGACTGCTGACGTCGCCGGAACAGCTGTGGCCCTACTTCGCCCGCGCCGGCTACGTTGGAGGACTGGATCCCGCCAAGGCGCAGAGCTTCTCGAACGACGAGCTGTACAACACGCTGAAGGAGTATATGGACAACAAGGCCAGCGGCATTGTCACAAAGGTGCCCTATACCACGTTGAACAAGGTTCGTGAGGTGGTCTACAGCGGCACGTTCGTCGACAAAAACGGCGTGACGGTGACGGAAGGCACCCCGCGCAGCAGCATTGCACTGCCCATGCTGTTCAAGCCCACGAACCTGGTCAACATGAAGGCCGGCTACTACCGCATCAAGGCGTTCTCGGAAAAGGCACTCGACACCGACGGGGCCGACATGAAGAACGACGGTAACACAACGACCGACGACGTAGGCATCGTAGGCCCGCGCTACATCAGCGGCTACCGCTTCAAGAGCGAGAAGAACACGGGTACTGACGGCATCTTCCTGCACCTTTTAGAGACAAGCCTGCAACGCGGCAACATACACACCTACGGACAGCTGAGCACACAGATAACCGCTGCCGGCAACGCCAACCGCAACCTGAAGCCCGACCTCACGCACGACAGCCACAAGGCGATGGCTGGCAACATCGAGATTCTGCCTGCCGACTTCGACCCGTCGAGCATCTTCCAGTTCATCAGCGTGTCAGACGGCGACGAATACGGCCGCGAACGCTACACCCTGAAGACGCAGGGCATGAACGTCGTGGCAAAGCCTGAAGCCGCAGCCAGCGCGGCCACACGGATGGTGGACAGCGAGGGGCTGTCGACGTTCCTCAGCGCCAATACGGACTTCAAGGAGAAGTTCCGCGTCGACGACATCGGCGGTACGGGCATCGCACTGCGTATGCGAAGATACGAAAAGAATGCCGTGGTGGGCGGAAAGAAACTCACCACCTGGGACGATATGATAGCCCAGAACCTGCAGACCAACTACCTGTGCATAGACCCCGACTCACGCTACCGCGTCACCATACTCCACGACAACGAGATGACAGAGATTGGCGACCACAACAACAACGGTCTCAACGGCATACAGAACACGGTATGGCTGCTGCAGCCCGTGGGCGTGAAGGAGGAATGGCCCTACAACCAGATGCCGCTGCGCGTGGAGGTGAACAAAGGCGGCGTCAAGAACCAGGCTCTGGAGGGTGATGCCCCGACGGCCGACGCTAACCAGGACCCCTATTACTACGGCACACTCTACGTGCCCTTCGACACCCGCATAGGACGCACCACCGACGCTGCCTTCACCATGGTCACCAACCCCAGCGTGGATGATGACAGCGGCAGCGGAAAGGTCACCATGGCCTCTGTCAGCCAGCACAACGACATGGGCAACCCGCAGTATGTGCCGGCCAACATGCCCGTGGTGCTGCGTACCGACAAGCCGGGTACCTTCGAACAGAAGAACCTGGACGGCACCACCTACGCCACCAGGAACTACATCGACATGTACCTGCCCTACAGCGCACCGGCTGGAGTGGCCGTCAACGTCAACGAGAACCTGAAAGGTGAGTACCTGGAGCAGCAGCTCAGTAACACCGGTCTGACCAAAGATCCCGGCGCAAGTACTACCAACCCGAAGGTGATGGTGTTCGGACTGCCGTTCGCCGCCCCGCACGACTCGCATGAGTACAACACCCAGAAGCAGGTGGGATTCTACACCAACGAGAACTGGGCACGCGAGGATGCCCCAACGGCCAATGCCCGCAGTGCCACCGACTCAGAGCGCGACAACCGCTACGTGTTCCATAACAAGATATACTACCTGCACAACATGGCAGCCCCTGTCCGCCAGATTCACATCGTCGCCCTCTTCGACGGCGAAGATGAGGTGGAGTTTGAAGAGGACCGCCCGATAGACGAGACCGTTGGCGGCGAGAACGTGCCCTGGCCCTGCGACGTCTACGACCTGCAAGGCCGCCGCGTGGCAGAGAACGAGACACCACAGACGTTGCGCAAGAATCATCCCAGACTGCGCAAAGGCGTCTACATGTTCGGTGGCCACAAGGTGGTGGTGAGATAGCCGTTGTTGCGGATTTGAAATCCGCAACTCATGAGTCGGGGATTTCAAATCCCCTCCAACTGAATTGAGAATTGTAAATCGAAAATAGTAAATCGATGGCCACAAGGTGGTGGTGAGATAGCCGTTGTTGCGGATTTGAAATCCGCAACTCATGAGTCGGGGATTTCAAATCCCCTCCAACTGAATTGAGAATTGTAAATCGAAAATAGTAAATCGAAAATAAACATGGTGTTGCATAAATATAATAAGGTACGCGCAAAGCGACCAGCAAAGAATAATTTCTTTATTCATTATTCATTATTCTTTAGCTTAGCGCTTACAGCGCTAAGCGCCTGCCAGAGCGACTGGCGCAACGGCATCACGCGCGCCGAGCAGTCGGCGGCCATCGCCTTCACCGGCACCGTGGAAAGCAGCCTGAAGGCCACACGCGCCGACGGCACACTCATTGCTCTGAACGAGGTGACGCTGCCGGAAACCAAGGAGCGCACCTACTACCGCGCCGATGCCGACGGCAATGTCCCTGCTGGAGGTAGTAAAGAGATATACTATGCCGGACTCTTCGGCTGCCACACCGGCCAGTACACATGGGCAGAACTGGTGGAGGCCTACCAGAAGGCATTCGTCGCGTCGGGCATCAAGAGCAGCACCGACTACCTCAAGTCGAGCGCGTTCAAAACCTTCGCCGCCACCGACCAAGGGAAAGCCTACACGGCCAACCTGTTCTATAACCAGCCCATGACCATCAACGCCGACAAGACCCTGACCTACGACCCGATCAAGTTCTGGCCTAACAGCATCATCAGCTCGGGCACGCACGCAGGGGAACACGACCTCTGCACCTTCTGGGCCTACTACCCCTACAACGAGACGGGTTCGCACGGCTCGCACGGCATTGCCATCACCCAGGACAGCCTGGGGCCGGCCATGGGCATAGGACGCGTGAAGTTTACCATGAACCCCGACGCCGCCCTGCAGAACGACTTCCTCATCAGCGACCCCGTGGTTGACTGCAACCGCGACAACTTCCCCCTCAAGGCTGCGGCTACCGACGGCCAGTACGAGCCGACACCCGTCAAGCTGCGCTTCCACCACATGCTGGCACAGGTGCGCATTTATGCCTTCATCATTGGTACCGACAAGCTGGTGTACAAAGACGGCGAATACTATGCTGAAGGCGACACATACACCGACAAATGGGGTATTGAGCATACCGTCACGGCAGAAGAGGTCGGGAAAATCAGGAAGATTGACGAGAGCGCATCGCGGCGCTGGCTGCGCGAGACAGAGATAGGCAGCCTCAGCGGCAACCGCAAACGCGCCAAATGCACCTACAAGCTGGAGTTCAACAACCTGAAGACCGCCTGCACCTTCTACCCCGTCTACGGTGCCGGCACAGCCACCATCGGCCACAGCGAAGCCGGCTCCCTGGGTTCCGTCACCGTCAACCACTACATCATGAACCCCTACTGGTTTACCTTCGACAAGACGACGAAGGAGCGCATCATGGTCAACGACCACTATATGTATGGTGACTTCGAGGACACGCCCGGGTACAAGGGAGAGAATGCCACCACCACCGACGGCTATGACTGGAGCACAAAGGGAGCCAACTATCTAAAATATGTCCTTAACGAAGAGAACCAGCACCCAGACAATGCGGAAAAGCACTACAACTACGCCCCGGGCAACATTATCCTCGCCGTGCCGCAGACGCTGAACGACGACGACGTGCCCAACATCGTCATTACGGCCACGGGAAAGGACAGCAAAGGCAACGATGTGTCGGCCAAGGTGACCATCAACATGCTGAAGATGGGCCTGCACTGGGAGAGCGGCTACATTTACTGCTATGCTTTCCTCGACGAACTGAGACCGGGCGACGACAAGGTGCGCGGCCCGGAGAGCATCACCACCATCTTCGACCCCACGAAGTGGACCGACCAGTGGTAGCCCAACACATGATATTTAGCCAAAACAATAGTATTTTTATTCCATTTGGCCAAATAATCCCCTGTACATTTGGCCAAATATAAAAAAAAGTTTGTATATTTGCACCGGTATTTTAAACGATATGGATATGATGACAACGGTGACAACAGTTCAAGTAGCGTCAGACAGCAGGTACTCCAGGGTACAGAATGCAAGGGAATACGCAAGGAAGATGGGTAGGAAGCCACTTACTCCAGAGCAGCGGAAGGAGTTTAACAAGATGGTGGCAGAATTCACCAATCTCTGATTCATGCGATACCTCCTTGACACTTGTATCATGCTCTATATGGTCAGGGATACTGGCGAAATGAGCAGCGACGTGGAAGCCATAGTCAACGACTATGGCAATCATCCCGTCGTTGTTGCGGATTCCCGCCGTTGTTGCGGATTCCCGCCGTTGTTGCGGATTCCCGCCGTTGTTGCGGATTTGAAATCCGCAACTCATGAGTCGGGGATTTCAAATCCCCTCCAACTGAGATTTCAAATCCCCTCCAACTGAAAGAGTTAAGGAGTTGTAACGGGTAACTCCCCCGCCGGACGGACGGCGCGGATGGAGCTGAAGTTGTTGCTGACACTCATATCGCTATAGTCAGACTTGTTACCGTGGTACTCACCGGTACAGGGCATATAGACCGTCTGGTTATAGCGGCCAAAGTCATTCGCATTGTAATAATCCACAAAGAAATAGCCGCCCACTACTTCGCCTCCACCGGCCTCACCTGTCGCAGGGAGCTGTAGCAGTCGATGCGCTTTGCCTTGTAGGCAGGCTTACCCTCTGTGACTGATGTATCCAGCGTTCCCGAGTATTTCCAGTCGGGCGTCAGCCACAGCGCCGGCGCCTTGGAGTTGTCCGCCTTCTCATAGTCATTCGTCCAGTATATGCCAAACTCGCGATCGAAGTACGAGTTGGTGGCATCACTCATTTGCAGGCCGACAGCCTTGTTGCCGTGATACTCGCCCGTGGCGGGCATGTAGACCGTTTCTGCTTCGCGATTGACAGTACCACTATACTTATTCGTGAAGAAATAGCCGCCCTTGAACTTCTCTGCACTCTTCTGACCCTCAGCGTCGGGCAGGATGTTCAGCCCCGTTCCGTCTTTCGACTCCGTACCTGTCTGCGAATAGACCTTGAAAACAGCGTACGACGGCACCTGGAACCCCGGGGGGCAGGGATCGTAGACGGTCTTTGTAGTACCCCAAAGGGCGTCACTATAGGTGTTTATGGGGAACCATGAGTTCACATTGTCCGACAGCTGCAGGATATTATAAGGCTTGGCAATGGGGTCACCATTGTCGCTGAGTACAGCAATCTCAAACTGGTCGGTAATGTCATTGCCCGCTCCGTCGTAGATGGTACGCCGCGTGCCGTCAATCTTTCTTACGGCGGGGAAGGCCGTGGGACGGCCCCACTGGTAGTAGGTACCCGTGCCGGTATAGAGGGGCTGACGGGCCTCCTGCCTGATTTTCACGGTGCACGTCCGAAGCGTGCCGCCTTCGGGCTTCGTCTGCTGCATCATTACCCACACTTCGCGGGGCTCATAGAGGCTATAGGCAGGGTTATCGGGCACCCATCCGAGATCAACGGGAAGAATCCGGTTCGTATTCGAAGGAACGTCAAAGTCGGTGACAGTGACGAGATGGTTATTGTTATCTTTATCCCAATTCAGAAAGAGAGGATCCTCGTCCGTCGTCGCAAGATTCACATTCTCATACACCTCGTCGGTCATCCAGATGTGCCACGTCCAGAACGTTTCCCAATCACCATAATCATAGCCGCTTGTACCCTGTGAAGTATCAAGAACCCAGTTTTCCGAATTATCTTTCTTTTGGTATGTAGTCACCTGCCGTCCCTTCAAGGCAATGACAGCATTACCCGGTTCATCTTTATCTACTACAAAATGGATGTAATCGCCGGCGACGGTAAGGTCTGTTGGTGCTTCTGTCTTAATCAGGCCGGCGACATCTTGCCAGACAACCTCCGCCTTCAATGATTGTCCGGCACCACTGACTGCAGCATTCCATGTGTACTCGGTATAACTACGATAGTTGACATCGTCTCCCCAGACATAATGATGTGATTCTCCCGCATCAGGTGTAGGATTCTTGGCCTTAATCTGGTCCTCAATTTTCTTTTTACTGATGACTGCCCCCTTATGGTCCATAAAGCAGGCAGCCTCAATACCATCAGTTATTTTATTGCCATAGTAGAGCGGGAACTTGTAAGAGCCTCTACGGTTGACGATGTAACAGTTGGCCGTCTCAGCTGTGTTGTCGGCTCCATTCGGGGTTTTCGTTGACAAGTCCCAACTGCTGGCTTGATGTTCAGTGTCTGCAGAATTAGTTTTTAATATATCCTCGTGATCAATGGTGCTGGCGGGCGTCTGACCGAGCAGGGTATAGTTCACGGTAACGGCATTGCCGCCGGCGGTCGAAGTAGTACCGTCAATTCTCTCTAACCAGTCTAAGGACTTGGTATGAGACGAACTGTTTTTGTCCTCGTAGAAGTTCGTTCCGTCAGCGGAATAGCCCACCACCTTCCACTCCACGGGATGATGATAATCGGTGGGGTCGCCGCCGGCCGAATAGTCCTTGTAGTTATGGTAGCTGTGCAGGGTGAACGAGCCGTAGGTGCGGCTGGTGCTGTGCTCATGGGCAGCGGGAGCATCGACGGTCAGCACGTATTCGTCTGACACGCGACCGACGGTAATCTGATAGTTCACGGTGTAGCCCTTCTTCCACTCGTCACGGTCTAACGAGCACGACAGGATATGCTCCTTGCCGCCTTCCTCCGCAATCCTGATGTTCAGCGACGAGGCCGCCGTGAGTCGCTGGGGAATCATGAACAGGATGCGACCGTCGTCGATGTAATTGTAATCGCCGGTGGTGCCGCCGGACGTAGTGAGGGTGTAGGTGCGCGACGTGGACTGAGCGCTCCAGGCACCGGCAGTACCGGTATAGGCATCCTGAAGGTTGGGGGTGAACGTGCCCGACGTTGGGACGTTCACCAGCTGGATAGCCTTGACGGTGATGCCGGCGGGGATGACGCCCTTCGAGAAGCGGACGGCTGTCAGGATGTGGCTGAAGGTCAGATTTATCTTCTTGTTGTCCTTGCCTATGTTCTCCTCTCGCGGGTTGGTGGTGACAGAGCCTGAAGGACCGGCCTGGATGTCGATGCGCTGGGGCGAGGAGGTGCCGTAGAGCAGATCTGTCATCTCGTAGATGTTGTCGGGCAGGGTGTAGGAGAACACCGGCGGGGTGGTGAAGTCGGCATCATTGTCGCTGACCGTCAGGTCGAGCCCCTCCATGGAGGGTGCCACGGCGTAGAAGGTCATCTGCGTGCCCTTCAGCGTGTAGGGCCAGTGTACGTCGGAACGCCAGTTACGGATTTTCTTCAGCAGAATCTGGCGGAAGAGCACCTCCTTCTCTGTAGCCTTGTTCTCATTGGTGTAGGGGTTGTCGGTATAGCCCCAGATGGTGATGGAGTCATGGAAGTTGGCATCGCCGGTAATGACCTGGCCCAGGGTTCGCGTGGCTGCGTCGGCGGCCGTGGCCGGCGACGCGGCACGGACAGCCCCCCTGTGGATGCCCACGGCGGGCATGGGCAGACTGTGGACGCGCAGGTCGTAGGGGTTGTCGCCGGTTAACTTGTGCTCTCTGAAGATGTCGCTACGCCGTGTGTCGGCCGTAGCGGCGGTGTCGGCAGCGGCGCGTGTGGTCTGGCCCACCGCCACCAGCAGGTCGTCCATCTCGGTAGTACTCACGGTGAAGGCCAGCTGGCCCGCCGGGGCGCTGCTGCTGCCAACCACGTCGTAGAGGTCGTCGCTGCAAGCCATGAGCAGGGCGGCGGCCATCAGTCCGAAAACTCTGTATATCTTTGTCATGTCACTCTCACTATTTCGTTATACTTGCTAATCCAGCGCCTCGTCTAAGCGGTGGCTGACAGTCTCGCCGGTAAAGCCGGGAACGTCCTGCGGGTCGAAACGCATGGGGAAGTCCCAGTCGACCACGCTGACCACCTCGAACGAGATATGCTCCACACCGATGCGCAGCAGGAGCGTGTATTTCTTCCCGGCCTCGAAGGTGACGGTCACGGGGTTGGCCTTCAGCGTGCTGACGATACGGCTGTAGTAGTGGGTCACCTCCTCGCCGCCGACGGTGGTCGTCACCGCGTAGGACGTGTTCTTCTCAAGGGCATCGTCGCGCGTCACCATCGAGTAGGTCACCTGCGGCACGAAGGTCACCAGCTGCGGGATGAGCATCAGGTACACATCGGACCTGAAGAGCCGCCGCTCGTCCTCGTCGACGCCGAAGCCGGCACGCTCCCACTTGTCCAGTTCCTCCTCAATATAAATGGCCTTCTGCGTGCCGCGCAGCTTCTCGTCAATGAGCGACTCGCCGAAGGTGAGCAGCTTGTCTTTGTCAGCATCGCCCGTACGGCCCGCCACCGAGGTCCAGGAGCCGTTCACCAAGTTCAGACGGCCCGTGGAGCCGAAAACGGGAGTAGCACCGGGGCCGGTGGCCTCCAGCTGCAGCTCGCTGACAAAGAGCTTGGTGTAGGTGACCTTATCATTGCCAGTGGCCGTCTCAGGCGTGTTGCCGGCAAAAGCCTGCTCGTCGTAGACGCGCTGCACATAGACATCGACGCTGGCCAGGGCATGGCCGAAGGTCAGCGGCACGCGCTGGTAGGTCCACGCCCCCTGGTTCTTGTCTACCTCTATCAGTCCCTGCTGGTTGCGGCGGGCGTCGATGCAGTTGGCCCAGAGCAGGTCTGTATGGCTGCCCTCGTCGGGCATGGTGTACCACAGGTGCGGCGACTTGTCTTCGGCACGTATGAGCTTGGTGACGCCCACCGCTGTCTGTGCGGCCTCCACGTATGGGGCGTAGGCAAAGAAGCTGATGCGGCGGTTGTTGGTGATGTCGGTATTGCCGTCGTTGGTCAGCGGGTCGTCGGTGCCCTGCGTGCCGTTGGGCCAGTACTTCAGGGGCGCGTACACCCAGTCTTTCACGCCCACCTCGTTGACGACGGCCTGGACAGCCCACTTCACCTGCTGGTTGGTCATGAAAAAGTTGGAGAAAGCCGAGAAGTCGGCAGCGGTGGCGTATTTCCCGTCACTACCGGCATACGTCGAGAAGGGGTTTTCTTCGGTCAGGTAGGCATACACGCCAAAGCCCTCGGGCAGACTCTTCAGTGCCTCCACATTGTCAATGGCTCCCGTCGTAGAGCGGGTAAAGAGGTCCATGTCGGTGGTGAACGCCACCTCGCTGCCCACCATGCCGGGGTTGCGCTCAACGGTCAGCTCCTCCGCATCGTCGGCACTGCTACAGGCGGTCAGAACCGTCGCGCACGCGAACATTATATATTTACATATAGTCTTCATATTTTCATTTTTGGGGAGTTAAGGAGTTAACTCCTATCTAACCACAATCTTCCTTCCCCCACGGATATAGACTCCGGGACGCAGGTTGTCGGCATCTACCACACGGCCGCGCAGGTCGTAGGTACGGTTGTCGGCCGCACGCCTCACCAGTGAGCCGTCGTCGCCAAGCTCCTCTTCCATGTCGCTCACGCCGAGGATGGCCACATAGCGGCGGGCACCCGAGGAGGTGTCCCACAGCGCCTTCGGCAGGTCGGCCGTAGGCAGCAGCAGGTAAGCCTTGTTGGCTCCGAGGGTGTTCAGCTCGTCTGCGGTTTTCGACGTAATCCCGGCATCAGTGTATTCCGAAGGCTCGCTGCTGCCAAACAGATGCAGCCGGTAGAACACGGCGGCGGGGGTAGGCACCGCCTGCTGGAACGCCTCAGTGTGGGTCGTTTTCTCTACTGCATCGCCGTCGTCTTCCTGCTGCGTTTTCTTCGTCCACCGGATATACTGCTGAGCCAGGATGAAGGCCGTGTAACTTGTTCCATCGACGGTCTCGGTCTCGGCAGTGAAGGTCTTCTCCGTCAGGTTCTCCTTCATCATGTTGCCAGAGTTGCCGTTGAACTTGATGTCGGCATAGCTGACAACAGGTGTTGTCATGGCAGGCACGAAGAGCGGCACGCCGCCGCTGTTAGCCTTCGACAGGTTGGTGGTGGCATCAAGCTTCAGCACCACGCCCGTATTAGCAGGCACACCATAGTTGGCGTTGCGCTCCGTATCGTCATCGACATCAGGGTCAGAGGGGTCGCTGTTCACGGCATCGAGCTGGACCGTTGCCCCCTGCTGGTTGCTCGACGCCACCGAGACGGTATAGGCGTTGACATCGTTCTGGGTGAAGACGCCCGTCAGCGAGTGGTCGATGGCACAGTCGCGGCTCTCGGTGGCCCAGCCCTCGCTGCCCACCTCGCTGATGGGCTTCAGGATATGGGTCACGCCGATACGGCTGATTTCCGCACCGGCAGCAAATGTAGCCACGCAGTTACCCTTCGACAGCACCTTATATTTATAGACACCGGCGGCGGCGTCGGCACCGCCCGACACATTGTCAGTTACCTTAGCGGCATTGGAAACTGTCGGCTCCGCATCCGCCTTGATGTAAATCCAGTCCTGCTTGCCGTCGGCATTCAGGTCGGGAATGGTGATGCTGACACCGGAAGCGCCGGCATAGAGCTGCTGACCCTGGTAAGCAGAATAATTGACAGCAGCACCCGTGATACTGATGGAGTTGAAGAACAGCGTCGTACTGGCACGGAAGATGAACAAATCGGTGTGGCCGGAAAGTCCGTCGCCTTTCGTCACCGTGTGGCTGACAGACATTTTAGTGTACGCAGCTCCCTCTGGCAGATAGATGGAGGTGAGCGCCGTCGTAGACGGCTGGTTACTGCTGTTGACGGCATAGAAGCTGTAGCCATACTTCGAGCCGTCAGACACATTGGCAGCATAACCCTCAATGGTGATAACGTCACCGTTCTGAAGCGGACGCGGCAGTTGCAGCCGGACGTACTTCGTTCCCGTAGCAGAGACGGAACCATCCAGCTTGTAAGTATAACCGCAGGTAGAATAAGATGAACTCTCTAATTTGGATGTAGCGCCGAACTTAATGGTACCGCCGTTGTCAACATTCTGAACAGCTCCTTTGTCGCTGGCATTATATAGATTTTGCATGTTATACGAATAACTCAAAGCCGCTGATGCCGTTATCTCCTTCTCTGACTCCGTCGTGTAACTTCTCAACGTGAACCCTCCGCTGAAGCCCAGGCCGTTGAACTCATCACAACCTTCATCGGCAGTATTTAGCTCAGCCCTTGTTCCCTTGACACCGAGGTTGTGCGAGGCAGTGACGAGCGTGGCATCGGGCACATAGTAGGAGCCGTTCTTCGTTTCCGTATTGAGTTCGAACAGGTTGTAACCGAGGTTTGTCCACGTAACAGGGTCGTCAACCATGTTAAGGTAGGCATTGTTCGACTTGTCCTGCACCTCTCCGCCTGAGATGTTCGTAAAGTTCCATGTATAGGGATAGTTCTGGTGGGGCTTCATGCCGACAGTCAGCGTGTAGTCGGGGGTGTAGCCGATGAGGTACTTGTTATCCGCTGTGTAGTTCTCCATGCGCAGTGTTACCTTGCCGTAGCCCTCGTTAACGGTGATGCGCCCGTCAACATAGCCGGCACCGCCGGCAGAGAACCATTCATCATTCTCAATGACGGCATCCAGATTGTCTGTCACGCCGTCTGCCGTCGTGCCACGAGGCACATAGAGGCACGGGCCTACGGACGTTGACCACAGGGGGTGGCAGTAGCTGAGTCCGTAGACGCGCTGCTGCTCGCTCTCCTTGAGCAGCACCTCAGGAGCATCGGGATAGCCGCTGGTGCTGAGCTTCACGGGCAGCATGGTGTAGTCGTAGCCGTTCTCCGGGTCGTAGCCGGTGTCGTAGCCGTTGTCAGACTCCTGACGCCCACCGGGCGAATAAATCTCTATGCTCAGCACGTCGAGATAGCCCTCATCGGCCAGGGTGAAGCTGACGTCGCCGTCGGCCTGAGTGATGAAGGTGTAGTAGCCGGGGATGATGCGCTTACCTTCGCCGTCAGTGGCCAGCTGGCCGTTCTCTTGGTAGTCTATCTGCGAGCGGGTAATGGTGAACGACTCTGTGACGGGCGTTCCCGCCAGGTCGGTAACGTTGGTGGCCTTGATGATGGCACCGTTGTTAGGGATGACGCGGCTCAGGTTCAGGCTCACCAAGTCGCCCTGCTTCAATTTCGGTATGGTGATGGTGGCGCGGCTGTGGATGCCTATGTGGATGTAGCTCGCCGTGGCGTTGTTGTCAACATAGAACGAGTTGGGGGCCGTCTCTATCTGCAGACCGGCCGTCTCCTCGACAATGAAGGCATTGTCACACTTCACCGACTTGCTGTAAGCCCAGCGCGGCTCCTTGTCACCGTTGCGGTAGATCTTGTTCCAGGTGGTGGTGGTGGTCCAGGGCTCAGAAGCGGTTCCACCGGTAATAACGTAGCTGCTTTTCGTCTGCTCATTCAGATGGGTGCCCAAATAATCATCTATCTTATTACCATGGTTTGTCTGCAACTGCAGGCCGTCCTGACGGTAGAAATCCCACTTCTGCTTCTCCGAGGCGGGATAGGCCAAGGTCAGGACGAACGTTGCCGTCTTGTCGTCAGAAGTGTCACTATCAGTCCCATTATTGTCTTTAGCGATAACACGAATAGCACCGTAGCCGCTGAGACCTGTCAGCGTAACATCTCTGTCGACTATAGTACAAGCGTCAAAGGTCGCCTTTCCGGCCTTGTGGGCCACCACAGTTGTATTCCCAGAGGTAAAACCGGTAGGCAACGCTTGCGTATAGGTACTGCTGCTCGATATATCGGCAGCACTCAGCACCGGCGCAATGTCGCCGAATAACATACCCTGGTCTGCCACGGTAAGCAAACAGGTAGCCTCTATGCGTCCCGTCTTGGCCGTCAGCACTATTTGGTCCTTACTATCATTACCCTTTCCGTAGGCTGTCAGACTGTAGGTGGTCAGCCGGGGGTTGGCATTGGTGTACTGTGACAAGCGGGCTCGCGCACCATTATTCAAGACACAGCTGTAGTTGACGGCGGTGGCCACTTTGTTGTAGCCCTTGGGCAGGGTGCTATAGGCAGCCTCGCCACCGCCGGCATAGACATCGAGCATCAGCTCTTTAGTATTCTCTATCGTCGTGGCATCTGTATCGTCGTACTTAGCCGGGGCAAAACGGAAGTCGATGGCATAGAGCCGGTAGGTGCCCTGCTCAGGTTCCAGACTGGCTTTCGGCGTGTGAACATTCGTTACATGGACATCAACCCAGCCCTCTGACCCTGTCAAAGTCACCACGCCGCTGGCATCAACAGTGGCAATAGTGTTATAGCTGCCGGACTCTAATGGCGTCTCATTGCCATCACTGTCAAATGATGCGGCAGCGGTGATAGTGTACTTAAGTGAGCCTTCCGGCAGATCATCGGGCAGGTTGACAGCAAGATTCTCGACGGTGCTTTCGGCCTTATTAAGCACAGTGACCACCTCGTCCTGGAAATGAATCTCCGGCACCTTCAGCGTAATGCTCTTCAGGTACATGCCCACCTTGTCTCTTGACTTCACTTCCACGCAGCCGTCGGCCTCAGCCAGGAAATAGTTGTGTACAGGATTGCCCTCACCGGCCACGGATATGTAAAGGCTGGTGGTGGGATTGCCCGAAATGTCTGTGACGTTAGCAATCTTGTGGGTGATGTCGGCAGACGAGGAGGCTGCATAAACATCAATCTCCATTCCCTTTTTTACCGGGAATTTGAAACCAGACTTAATCTGAGAAAGGTTGACACGCAAGCCACGGTCGGGATACCAACGGAACTCGTTGTCGAGCATCACGCCGTGGTAGCCATTAAGGGCGGGCTGTGTGCTACCGTCTTTCACAAGAATGGGCATATACTCAGAGAAGTTGCCATACTGGAACCCCCGGTCATCGTAAGTCCAGCCCTGACCTAAATTCTCGGAAGTAATTCCTGCATTGACAAAGTTCCAGGTTACAGGACTGTTCGAGCCAAAATCGAGCACATTGACCGTAGCTGTAGCAGTCACATTATCATCATAACCTTCTGCCTCGCCATTCTTTTTCAAGACAAGACTGACGGTGGACGTACCTACGGCAGAGGCCGTACCGCCACCCGTGCTACCCACAAAATCATTGAGGACGCCATCTTCTGTGTAAGTGTAAGTACCCGTTTTAGGCACGTAGGCATCAGTCAAATCAATAGGATTGTCGGGGTCGCCTATGTCGAGCACACGGTAGCCCGCAACGGAGCCGGTGGAGAACCCCTTGAACTGCACCTGCTCGCGGAAGTTCTCATCCTGTCCCTCGTAATACAGCCATGCCAGCAGACTCGCTGTGACAACATTGACACGGTAGACAGTGATATTGCGGTCTTCATTATCGTTGGTAAGGGTGACGGTGGTGGCATTCTCAGTAGAGGTGTTGCATCGTTCCTGGTTGTAGTTATAACGCAGTGTAGTCTGACGGAGACCGGCAGACGAGCCGCTGAGGGTCAGCGGGGTGTTCAGTTCCGTGGCCGAGGCATAGACATGAATGAACTGACCGGCAGCCATGCTGATGCCGCCATAGCTCTCGCCCGGCAGCAACGTATTGCTGACGGTATAAGACGTCGTAGCCTGTGCAAAGTAGGCCGTCTCATGGCAGGTGGCGGTAATGGTGCTCTGGCCAGAGGCTAAGAGCTGGCCGTTAGTGCCGTCAGTAGCGATGGTGGCCGTGGCCGGCGCACTCGACGCATAGGTATAGGCGGCATTGAAAGAGCTGAAATAGTCGCCCGAGGCGGTGGGCACCTGCGAGAAGGCCCGTCCGTCAGCGGGTACACGCATCACATGGCTCTCAGCAAAACTCAGGATGGGGGCCACTTTCGTCTCGTCCAGACAGTCATCAGCTTTTCCCGGAATGGAACAGCGGTAATAGAGCTTGATGTCGGTAATCTCGATGCTGCCCGATACCGACTCCAAGGTCAGCGTATTACCGGTCAAGCCGGTAAGGGATATGCCGCCGGTGCTCACGGACTGGGCTTTGCCGCCATTGATTTTCCACGTCGGAGAATCTGTGACCGACTTCACCGTCACCAAGGCCTGGGTAATCGTCACGGTGTACTCACCAACCACGCGCGGCTCAATGGTTATCTTGCCCGTCCCGTGACGCAACAGCAGGGAACTGGCATTGTTGCACTTCACGCCATCATCGCCAGTGAACTTCAGGTCGAAGCCCGGAATGCGGCGGTCGAGACCGTCGCCGGCGTTGACACCATACGTTCCTACAACATACCTCAACTCGTCGACATCGATGGTGCGGATGCGGATGTCAACGTCGCTGACCACCTCGACCAGGGCTACCAGCGTGACTGAGGCCTGGTGGGTAACGCTGTTCAGGGCCGTGGCCGTGGCGGTGATGACGGCGGTGCCCGTGCTGACCGCCGTGATTTTGCCGCTTTCATCAACGGTGGCCACGGCCTTATTGCTGCTCATGTAGTTGGACGGCGTGCTGTATGCACTCTTCAGGTCAGTGGTTCCCGCCTCGTCGGTGATGGTATAGCCCGTGAGTTTCTCAGTATTACCTGTGGCTACCACGGTCTTGGCATACGTCAGCGTGCCGATGGCACGGGTGGGCGTGCTCACAGTGATACTGTTGATATACGACACAATGGGGTTCGACACGATGGTAACACGCCCCGTCTGCGTGACGGTGAACTGCAGCGTACCGCCCTTCGAGGCAGTAACATTTTCACCGGCAGCGTCGCTGATGTCGAGCGTGGCAGAAGAGTTGCCGCCCGTCCAGTTGACAGTAACCACCTGTCCCGCCTGTACATCGTCAATACCAATGAACGTGGCTCGCATGGCTAAGAAATTCTTTGAGAAACCACTGGGGGCTATATACAGTCGGTCGTTGTTTGCCGCCTTCGAGAAAAGCAGTCCCCGGGTCTCGGGCAATAAAGTACTGCCGTTGGTAGTCAGCTGGCTATAGTCCATACCGATGGTGTTGCGGCAGAAAGCATCTCCGCTCAAACCGTTAGTAGTATAGGTATAGCCGGCGCCACCATTTGTTTCCCATCCGCCGCCAGTAAGGCTGCTGGCCGTGGTGGTCCACTTGCTTGCGTCGTTGAATACCCAGGTGCGCTTAGCCAACTGCAACACGTATGATACGGTTTCAGTGCCGTCAGTGGCCGTCACGACAACGGTAGACGATTCGTAGAGACCACTATTGAATGTCACCACACCCTCCTGGCTGACGGTTGCCGGACCACTACAGGAATAAGAAATGGGCAGACCTGCTGACGATGTGGCGGGATTGCTGTAGCTGCCTGACTCAATGTCGACGGTAATAATGGGTTCGGAATTGCGGAAAGTCAGCGTCTCAGCCAAGTCTACATAGCGGAAAGAGTGAAGCAACGGCTGGTTGCTATCTTTATTGTACAGGTAATAAGTCTTCCCACTTTCCAGTATAGCCGAACGGGTATTGCCAGCCCCGCGGAGAACAATCTCTGTTTCATCTTCTCTACGATATAGCTTGGGCGTGCTAAACACACCGGTAACTGTCAGCATGCCGGCCTTGGTGGTGGTAAACACGTAATAGGTGCCATCTGTTGGTATGATATGTGTACCTGAAGATAGATTAGGGTGTGAGAATCCGTTGACGTCAATCATCTTAACAACAGTCATGCCGCCCGAACGCACAACAACAGGCAGGTCACCCGAATTACCATACTGCATGGTCAAGCCTGGAACATTGCTGATAGTCGCACCAGCGGTTAGTCTGCCAGTGGTGTTGAACTCGTAGGTATTAGAAGCAGAATTATAAGTTCCTGTCGTCAGACCCGGGTCGGTGACGGTCAGCGTAAACGATGATGAATAGTTTTGGGGGTCAGTAGCCGTCAGCGTAACGGTACCATTATAACCCTTGATGCGCGGCTTACCGTAAAGCGTAGCACCCCAAGGAGTTTCCCTTTCAGAGGAAGCGAACCAGGCTACGTTATCTCCTGTGGAACTATAAGTGACCTCGAGACCATTGGTATTGATGAATTCAGGAATCAAGTCATCTACGTGGTTGTTGTTGTCAGCATCGAGCAGGCTCACGGTAACTGGCTCTGTACTCGCCCAGCCAAAATCAAACGGCACGACGTTGACAACAATCGATGAAGTGTAGCCGTCAGCAGACGTGGCCGTAACAGTGGTCTTGCCGCCACGCACACCCGTAATCTCACCCGTTGAAGAATTCACGGTGGCAACAGCCGTATTTGACGATGTGTAAGTAATAGCGCGCTCAGAAGGATTGACAAAGTAAGGTGTTATCGTTTTGTTCTTTTCGACCGTCGTCTCAGCGTCGACATAGTAACATCTGATGATGGTGATTTTTGTTATGTGGCTACTTCTTGCTATCCATAGCTCAAGATCACCGTTTGCCGTCATTTGATATACTCGGGACCCGCTCGTATTACTTTCTAATATGCTTTTACCATCATAAGTGGTAAAATCCGTATAATCACCACTTGTGGTATAGTCAATCTTGACATGTTCACCCTTCAGCAAGCCCATCACAATAATGCCGCGTTGTCCAGAGCCGCTGTTAGTCAAACCCGCCGAACTTGTACTCCACTTGTCATTATTTTGCAAAGCCAATCCTTCTCCATTGCCGGCCAACAGCTTACAATTAAATCCATGGTATTTCTTACTAACTGCTGTATAGCTTAATGAAAAACTATCACTAGTGAAATCCCACTCCTTGTCAACCTTCTCATACTTAAATGTAACTCCGTAGACCTTGATGGTTACGCCACTGCTACCATTACAACCGAGGAAGTAATACTTCTTGCCAGCCTTGGCGGTAAAAGTATGCGTCTGATTTTTACCCTGTGTCTCGTCATGTGCAATAAAGGTATAGTTCTCAATGGTGGAGCCACTCACCTCCAACACGCAATAGTCGGTTTCCAGATAGTTCTCCAAATAGTCGAGATAAATAGTACCGTCATGCAGTGGCTCCAACACGATATACGCACCGTTGTCGGGTATTGCCGGCGCGGTTCCTGAAGTGAACGTCACAACGGAAGAGCCTTGCATGGCTGCACCGCCGTTAATAAGAACATGCTGCGTATAGCTGGTACCCTCACTCGAAAAGGCCGAGGCCGTCGATGCCCACGAGCCAGCACCGTAGGTTATCTTCAGTTCTGACATGGCCATCTCAGTCGCTCCGGTCTTCTCCCCCGCCACTGCTTTATAATTTTTCGTAACTGTATCCGCCCACGCCCCGCCGGCTCCCGCCGTCAGCAGGAGCAGCAGCAGAAACAGGCGGCGGGCAAAGGCTCGCAGCAGCCCGCCAGTAGGTTGTATATCGTTGGTCGTCGTTGTCATAGTTTCAACATTTTTCTTTTGTTTCAGCGCCACACCTCTCTTTTCGTGCGCGCTCCGCGCGCAAAGATACAAAAAAAAAGCGGAAACACGTTCCACTTTAACAGTATTTATTATAAAACGTTCAAAAAGCCCTCAGCCTGAGCGTTTATTCCCCATTTAGTTCCAAGAGCACCTCGTCAACTATATATTCTTTGCTTTGAGTATGGAGCGTAGGGAAACTCGGATACAAGAATCCCTCTATGCCGTTGGTCTTTGCCAGTTCGCGGAACACGTCATACCCCTCTTTCTTGAGTCGCGTTGCAGTATTCTCTATACAGAACACAACAAACTCCGTCGTTTTTTGCTCCTTACTCATAATTATATTCTTTGGTTCGGTATGTCCTATGCGATGCTGCCTGTATCTCCTTTTTTGATAGA